>JAAUYD010003740.1_pt1 | contig 21384 bp, 22 predicted proteins | sample 7278101 | NCBI WGS metagenome assembly JAAUYD01 (sample SAMN14350128, study PRJNA611818) | marine sediment metagenome | isolation source: surface marine sediment (0.6m) | place: French Polynesia: Moorea | collected 2018-08
CTCTGCGCGTACGCGGGAGCCATTTCCAAAGCAATCCGTGACCGGGGATCGGGAACTATACTCTGACGCACGCTACAATGTTCGATCGAACCCGGGAACTCGCAGATGTCCTTCGATCCGAAGCAGAAAATTGACGCACTTGTCTGGGGCAAGGGCCTTCCCTCGTCGGGCACACCGGGCCGCTGGGCCGCCATCCTGCTCAGGTACCTGTACGCAACGCTGCGCGACCTGTTTTCCGGCGAGGTCACGATGCGAAGCATGAGCCTCGTATACACGACGCTACTGTCCGTTGTGCCGCTGATCGCTTTCAGTTTCTCGGTGCTGAAGGGCTTCGGCGTGCACGAGGCGCTGGAAGACCAGATGTACCTGGTGCTCGAGCCCCTCGGCGAGAAGGGACGCGAGATCACCGACAACGTCATGACACTGGTGCGCAACGTCAACGGCGGCGTGCTTGGCGGGGTCAGCCTGGCGTTTTTTATCTACACCGCGGTATCCATGGTGCAAAAGATCGAGGAGAGCTTTAACTTCGTCTGGCACGTCAGTGCGTCGCGGAGCTTCGCGCGCCGGTTCACCGAGTACATGTTCGTTCTGTTGGTCGGGCCGGTGGTGATTGTTATCGCGCTGGGCATGCTGACATCGCTGCAGAACGACTCTTTCGTGCAGTTCCTGTTGAACAACGAGATTATCGGACCGTTGTTCGTTGCAACGAGCAAACTGACGCCTTACCTCCTCGTCAGCGCCGTTTTCACGTTCCTCTACGCATTCATCCCCAACACGCAGGTCAAACTGAAATCCGCATTGATTGGCGGTATCGCCGGCGGGTTCATGTGGGCCAGCATCGGCCTGCTGATGACCGCATTCGTTGTGAACTCAGCCCGCACGCAGGCCGTCTACGCCGGGTTTGCGATCGCGGTCATCACGCTGATCTGGATCTACCTGAACTGGATCGTTCTGCTGCTTGGCGCGAAGATCGCGTTCTACGTGCAGAACCCGGCCTACCTGCGACTCGGTCGCGAAGAGCCGTGGCTGTCGAACTCAACGCGCGAGCGCATGGCGCTCAACGTCATGCTCCAGGTGGGCGCCGCTTTCCGCGAGCCCGGGCGCACCATCAACATCGAATCGTTGAGTCGTCAGTTACGTCTGCCGTCGCTGACGCTGTCGCCGGTAATCGATAAGCTCGAACAGGCCGGGCTATTGACCTCCAACGAAGACGACTGCCTGCTACCGGGACGTGAAATGGCGAGGACTACGCTGGACGACGTCCTGTCCGTTGTCAGGACGACGGATGAATCCCTGGTTCGCGTGACGCCTTCCTGGGACGGCGAGGTCGATGCCATAGCCAAGAGTATCGACATGGCGATTGCGAAGGCGGTCGGCACTCGCACGCTCTCTGATCTCCTGGATGACTTCGAGGAGCGTCGCGAGCAGGCCGCTCCCGAGAGTTAGGCGATCAGCTGCCAGCGATGGTCATCTCACCGATCAGCAAGGAACCGCAGCGAATACCGCCCCGAAGGTCGCGGTCTTCGCCGATAGCGACGATGGCGCCGTAAAGGTCGCGCAGGTTGCCGGCGATCGTGATCTCGTGAACCGGGTAGGCGATCTCTCCGTTTTCCACCCAGTGACCCACCGCGCCACGCGAATAGTCCCCCGTCACGCCGTTGACGCCCTGCCCGATCAGTTCTTCGACGATCAGGCCCGTGCCCATACGCTCGACCAGTGATTGCAGGTCGGCATCATTCGCCGAGACAATGAGGTTCTGCGACCCGCCTGCGCTGGCCGTCGACTCCATACCGAGTCTGCGAGCCGAGTAACTGCTGAGCACGTAGCCATCGATCTTGCCGGCGGCGACAATACTGCGGTCATAGGTCGCCACGCCCTCGGCGTCATAGGGCGTGCTGGCGAGGCCCTTCGGAATGTGTGGCCGCTCGTCGATGTCGACCCACGCAGGAAACACCTGTTCGCCGAGCGCGTCGAGCAGGAACGAGGATTTCCGGTACTGAGCCCCACCGGAGATAGCGCCGATCGCGTGACCGACGAAGCCTCGCGCGAGCTCTGCCCTGAACACCACCGGGGCCTTGCGAGTCTTGAGTTTTCTAGCACCCAGTCGACTGACCGCGCGTTGCGCTGCGGTCAGCCCAATCGCATCGGGATCTTCAAGCTCGCCCGGGTCGCGGGCTGCAGTGTAGTAGTAGTCGCGCTGCATGTCGCCGTCCTGCTCGCCGAGAACGACGCAGCTGATACTGTGGCTGGTCTTCGCAAACTCACCGAAAAAGCCGTTCGAGTTTCCATAGGCCCGAACGCCGCGACTACTGGACACGGTTGCACCTTCCGAATTTCTGATGCGCGCATCGGCGGCCATGGCGGCCGCTTCGCAACTTATCGCCAGCTGGATCGCTTCATCGGCGGTGATCGACCAGGCATGCTCGAGGTCCAGGTCCAGGATGTCGGTGCAAAGTCGGTCCGCGTCCGCCAACCCGGCGAACTCATCGGCAGCCGTATGTTCTGCAAATGTGCAGGCTTTGGCGACGGCTTCATTGATGGCGGCGGGAGACAGGTCGGAGGTGCTTGCACTGCCCTTGCGGTGGTCACGGTATACGGTGATTCCCATTCCGTGATCGTTGGTGTATTCGAGGTTCTCGACTTCGCCCAGCCGGGCTGTCGCCGACAGTCCGCTATCGCGGCTGATCGCCACCTCCGCCTGGGTAGCGCCGAGACGTTTAGCCTCCTTTAGAGCCGCGGCGACAAGCGCCTCGGTCTGCCCTTCGGCGGCGATGCCCCGCTCCGTTACCTCACTCATTCCCGATCTTCTCTACGCCGCCAAAAGAGGTGCATGATAGACTGCGGCGCCCGGCAAAGCAGCTACGCCAGTGTCAAATGACAAACCCAGCAAGAGCGCACTGAAACGGCGGCACGCCGAATTGCAGGCGCTGGGCGAAAGCCTGATCGATTTCGATGCCGCAACGCTTGCCGCTTTGCCGCTCGACGAATCGCTGCTGGAGGCGATTATCGCGGCGAAATCCATGAAGTCGCGCGGCGCGCTCAGGCGGCAGAAGAAACTGATTGGAAAGTACATGTCCGGAACGGATGTCGATGCCCTGCGCGACGCCCTCGATGCTCTTGGCGAGCAGGAACGAATAAGCAAGCGTGTCTTCGCGCAGGCGGAGCGCGCTCGGGATCGGCTGCTGAAGGAAGGTGAGTCGGCGGTAAGCAACCTGCCGGAACTTGAGAGTTCGGCTGACGCGGTCAGAAGCTTGTTGCGGTCGTATCACCATGCCAACAACGACCGGGACGAGAAGCGGTATCGGCGAGAGCTTTTCCGCTGTATCCATCAGGCCCTGATTGACCAACATGGTAGACTTTCTCGATGAGTATTGAGGTAGGAATCATCATGGGATCCCGCTCTGACTGGGACACCATGAAACACGCGAGCGATACGTTGCGTGAGCTCGGCATCGACCACGAGACGCGCGTCGTTTCGGCGCACCGGACGCCGGACCTGCTGTTCGAATATGCAGAGTCAGCAGCTGATCGCGGCATCAAGGTCATCATTGCCGGCGCCGGGGGCGCGGCTCACCTGCCCGGCATGACCGCGGCAAAGACTCGCCTGCCCGTGCTCGGCGTGCCTGTGCAATCGAAGGCACTAAACGGCCAGGATTCGCTGCTGTCGATTGTCCAGATGCCGGCGGGAATACCCGTCGGGACACTCGCTATCGGCAAGGCAGGCGCAATCAATGCGGCCCTGCTCGCGGCAGCCATCCTAGGGACCTCGGACGATGAGGTTGCCAGGGCGCTGGATGCGTTCCGCGCTCGCCAGACCAGTACCGTACTGTCGCACCCGGACCCGAGCGTCTGAGACTGGTGAGGGTCGGTGTCATCGGCGCAGGCCAGCTCGGCCTGATGTTGGGGGAATCCGCGAAACCCCTGCAACTGGAATGCCTCTTCCTCGACCCCGGCGATCAGCCGCCTGCCGCAGCCGTCGGCGATTGTCGGCTAGCGGCATTTGACGATGCCGATGCGCTGGCTGAACTGGCCGCCTTCTGCGACGTCATCACCTACGAATTCGAGAACGTTCCCGTAGACGCGTTGGCAAAACTCGACGGCGTGCCGGTTTTTCCACCCCTGCAGGCATTGTCAGCCGCCCAGGATCGCTTGAGCGAGAAGCAGCTGTTCGAGGACCTGTCGATACCGCTGCCGGGCTACTTGGCGGTCGACTCGCGCGATGATCTGGACGAGGCGGTCGACAGACTCGGTCTGCCGATCGTATTGAAGACGCGCAGATTCGGCTACGACGGCAAAGGCCAGGCGGTCATCAGGAATAGCTCGGATCGCGACAAGGCGTGGGACGAGCTGGGCGGCATGGCGCTCATCGCCGAAGCCTTCGTTCCGTTCGACTTCGAAGTGTCTGTCATCGCGACCCGGGGCCAATCGGGCGACATCGTCGTCTATCCGCTGACGCAGAACACGCATGCCAACGGTATTCTGGATACGTCCATAGCACCGTTGGACAGCCCGCGGCTCGAGACACAGGCCGGAGACTACGTGCATCGACTGCTGGATCGCCTCGACTACGTCGGCACCGTCGCGCTCGAGCTGTTCGTCTGCGGCGAGAAGCTGCTCGCGAACGAGTTCGCGCCACGTGTACACAATAGCGGGCACTGGACGATAGAAGGCTGCCGCTGCAGCCAGTTCGAGAATCACATGCGGGCGGTTGCGGGGCTGCCCCTCGGTCAGCCCGATTGTGAAGGCTACTCGGGAATGCAGAACCTGGTCGGGTCGATACCGGAACCGGTCAGGTCGCTCAAAGTCGGTCATTTCCACGATTACGGTAAGTCCGAGAGGCCCGGACGCAAGGTCGGACATGTCACCGTCGTCGCGTCATCCGCCGAGAGTCGCGACCGGGCGATTGCAAAAGTCAGCAAAATCGTGACGCAGTGGGCATCTCGTACCGTGACCGGAACATAGAACCCGCTGCGCTAAAGCAGGTAAACTGAGGAATGAGACGGAAAAAAGGCCGCTACTGACAGAATGTCCTACCTGGCACACTTCAAGCTGAATGAACAACCGTTTCGGCTGACACCCGATCCGAGTTTCGTGTACTGGAGCAAGCAGCATGCTCGCGCCAAGGCGTACATGGAATCCACGATCTGGCTCGCGGACGGCTTCGTTGTCATAACCGGCGAGATTGGTTCAGGCAAGACGACATTGCTGCAGTCCTTCCTGTCGGAAGTGGACGACGACGTCGTGTATGCCGTCGTGTCACAGACCCAGCTGTCATCGACGCAGTTCCTGCAGGCAGTGCTGACCGAATTCGGCTTCAAACCGTTCAACAAGCAGAAGGTCGAATTGCTGGACATGCTCAACATGTTCCTCATTGAGCAGTATTCCAACGGCAAGAAAGTCGTTCTCATTGTGGACGAAGCCCAGAACCTGTCGACCAAGGTGCTGGAGGAGATTCGCCTGCTGTCGGGGATCGAAACGCACAAGGAAAAAGTGCTGCGCATTATTCTCGCTGGCCAGCCCGAACTGAAGAATTCACTCGATTCACCGAAACTGAAGCAGCTGGTCCAGAGAGTCAGGTTGCGCTTCCACATCGGGCCGCTGGATCGGGAGGAGATGCGCGAGTACATCGAGCACCGGCTCGCGGTCGCCGGCCGGGACGACAATGAGCTTTTTGCCGAGGACACCTACGACGATCTCTACCGCTACACCGGTGGCATTCCGAGATTGATCAACACCCTGTGCGATTCGGCTCTGCTGTGTGCGTTCGCCGATGAAAAGCCGATAGTGGATGCTGACGACGTTCGCGAGGCCGTGAACGAACTCGGCTGGTCGGAGCACCCGACAACGACCGGGCTGTATCGGCAGGTAGCGTATATCGAGCAGAAGCATGCAGACCCCGTTGCCCAGTTCGAGGTTCGTGCCGACGGTGAGTCTTTGGGGATGCACCAGTTTCCCGAGGGACGCGTCGTCGCTGGCCGCGCACCGGACAATGAGCTTTACATCAAGAGCAAGTTTGTCAGTCGTCACCACGCACAGTTCGTCAGCGACGAAAAGGGCTGTACGGTGCAGGATCTAAACAGCACAAACGGCGTATTCGTCGGCAATCGACAGGTGAAGAGCTGCCTGCTCGAGGACGGCGACGTCATCAGCATCGGCATCCACGAAATTGTTTACACCGACCTGCGCAAGAACAAGGGCACCGATGCGTCGACCGCAATGGTGGAGGACTTTGGCAGGGAAGAAGACCTGATTGAAGAGCGGGCCTCAGACGAAGACGCGTTCGAGGATCAGGTCGACAAGGGTCTGGACGAAGACGGCGACGCTTCCGCCGTCAGCAAGTAGCGGTCATTCGGCCGGGCTCTGCCGGCGCTTTACGGAACGCGCATCCCGGCGCTTGAGCAGTACGACCAGTCCGGCAACCAGGCAGAAAACGCCGGTCGTGAAGCAGATCGTCGGCCAATACCAGTGATCCACATACATCGATGCGCTCAGCGTAATGACGCCTGCCACAAGGTAGAAGTAGGGCAAGGCCTCATAGATCGGTTTTGAAATCCACATCGAGCTGACTCCGCAATAGCGGCATCAGTGTTCCACATTGCGGCGCGTCTCGTCCAGCTGGTTCCGGCTCAGGAACCAGTGGGGGGTCATCCGGGGAGTCTAGCTCCGCGAGCCGAACAGGCCCAGGAAACGCGAAAGAATGGACTCAGACAAGCCGTCCACGGAAAGATCGGGCTCGGCTTCAGCAGGTTCGCTACGCAGCGCGTTTATTAGGCTTTGCGCATTCGCTTCGAGATCGTTCTCGGTTATTGTTCTGTCGCTCGCCATTGCTTGAGTTCCTGTGATTGAAGTACGTCAGTCAGAGTAGGCAAGACGACGGTAGATTGCCGTGTCACAGGTCACAAGCAACGCCGGAAATCCGCGCAAATGCTGACGTTATGTCAATCAGGCGGTGCCGCCCACCGTCAACTCGTCGATTTTCAGCGTCGGTTGGCCGACGCCCACCGGCACCGATTGCCCGTCTTTGCCGCAGGTGCCGACGCCGCTGTCGAGCTGCATGTCGTTGCCGACCATCGAAATGCGCGTCAATGCCTCCGGCCCGTCGCCGATCAACATCGCACCCTTGACCGGGGTTGTCAGCCGTCCGCCTTCGATCAGGTAGGCCTCACTCGCCGAGAAGACGAACTTGCCGGACGTAATGTCGACCTGCCCGCCGCCAAAATTCGGCGCGTAGATCCCCTGCTCGACCGACTCGATGATCTCGCCCGGATCATGCGGCCCCGCAAGCATGTAGGTGTTGGTCATCCGCGGCATCGGGATATGCGCAAATGATTCCCGGCGTCCGTTTCCGGTCGGCTTGACCCCCATCAGGCGCGCGTTGAGCTTGTCCTGCATGTAGCCACGGAGGACACCGTCTTCGACCAGCACGTTGTAGGCGCCGGGCGTCCCTTCATCGTCGATCGACAAAGACCCTCGTCGATTCTCCATCGTGCCGTCGTCGACAATTGTCACCAGCGGGGATGCGACCGGCTTCCCGACCTTTCCGGAAAACGCGGACGTACCCTTGCGATTGAAGTCGCCCTCGAGGCCGTGACCTACAGCCTCATGCAGCAGTATGCCCGGCCAGCCCGGCCCGAGTACGACCGGCATGGCGCCGGCAGGCGCCGCCTGCGCTTCGAGCTGGACCGTCGCCTGCCGTACGGCCTCGCGCGCGTATTCGAGCGGCCGCTCACCGGCGAGGAAATACTGCAGGTCCGATCGTGAACCACCGCCCGCATAGCCCTGCTCACGGCGACCGTTCTCTTCCAGGATGACGCTGACGTTGAATCGCACCAGCGGTCTGACGTCAGCCGCGAGCGTCCCGTCGGACGCAGCCACCAGAACATGGTCCTGCGAGCTGGTCATGCTCAGGATGACCTGGTCGATGCGTGAATCGAGCGCCCGCGTTTCGCGGTCAATCGTCTTCAGGAGTTCTGCTTTCTCGTCATCCCGGAGACTGGTGGTCGGGTCCGTCACCGGGTAAAGCAATGCCGCCGAAGTTCGTTGCCAGGCGGGCACGCTCCGGTCGTCGCCGGATCGCGCGATCGCGCGCGCGGCCGTGGCGGCTTTCGTCAATGCCGGGAGGAACAATTCGTCTGAATAGGCGAAACCGGTCTTCTCGCCGCTGTTCGCGCGAACGCCAACACCCTGATCGAGGCTGAAACTGCCCTCGCGCAATATCCCGTCTTCCAGCGTCCAGCTCTCCGCGCGACTGACCTGGAAATACAGGTCCGCGTAATCCACGCCGCCACTCATAACGTCACCGAGCGTCGACGCGAGATGTTGCTCTGCCAAGCCGACTGGCTCAAGCACGTTTGCCATGACTGTTTCGATACTGGCCTGGTTTGAGTCGGTCAATGCCTGGATCCTTTGCTAAGCCTGCGATTGGACAGTGCCGGAAACTCGCTGCGCAGTTTCGCCTGCATGTCGAGCTCGAAGTCTACGGCAATAAACCCGTTGCTGTCCGATGATTCGGCCAGCACCCTGCCCCAGGGATCGACGATCAGGGAATGGCCGAAGGTCGAGCGACCGTCAGGGTGGGTGCCGAATTGTCCGGGCGCGACGACATAGGCCAGGTTCTCGATAGCCCGGGCTCGCAGGAGCGCATGCCAGTGCGCCTGGCCCGTGGTCACCGTGAATGCCGCGGGCACCGTGAACCAGCTGGCGCCGTCGTCCAGCAGCGCTCGGTAGAGTTCCGGGAACCTGACGTCATAGCAGATGCTCATACCGAGCCTGCCGGCGGGCGTATCCACGGTGACAACGTCGTCCGCCGGGTACATCGAGAATGACTCGCGATAGGATTCATCGGAGTCGGAAATGTCGACATCGAACAAGTGGATTTTCCGATACACGGCGACTGTCTCGCCCTCGTCGTTCACGACGACACAGGCGCCGAAGACCCGCTCGGGCTCGGGCGACTCGATCGGGATGCTGCCGCCTATAATCCAGACGCCGTGTGTCCTGGCGGTCTCGGCAAGAAACGCCTGTACCGGACCTGAGCCGACTACCTCCGCGTGCTCGTTCTTGTCGCGGCCGCGTTTCGGCATCAGCGCGAAGTTCTCGGGCAGGACGACGATGCGACATCCGTCGCGCGCTGCCGCAGCAATAAGCGACTCTGCCAGCGCGAGATTGTCAGGAACCCTGTCACCGCTGTTCATCTGGATGGCTGCAACGCGCATGGGAATCTCGCCGTCTCCTGTTGCCGTCTTACTGGGCGTCTTCTATGCAACCGGATACGCGCCCGGTCTCGGCGAAACTGGCGGCGTCCGAACTCTCGATCGTCGGCTCATCCCAGGTACCACCGATATCGTAATAGACCTGGCTCAGGTCCTGCAGTGGCTTCTTGAAGATCTGCGAGAAAATCAGCAGCGCTGCGGCAACCTGTGGTCCGGCAACGAGGCCGCCAACGACGGGCAGCGTATCGCCGAAACTCGCACTGACGATCGCTGACTGCGCGTAGTCCCTGTCGGTAAGGCCGGCACGTCCGACGATACCGATCGCCGCGGCCGGTCCCTCGAGGGTCAGGTTGCACGTGTAGGTATCGCCATCATCAATCCGGAACACGCCTTCAATCTTGTCAAAGCCGAAGCCCTTCTGGAAGACGTCGCTGAAGTCGAGAGACAGTCGTCGAGGCAGCGCGACAATGCTTAGGAGGCCGAACACGCGCCCTGCCCCCGGGTCGACATCATCCAGCTGGCCGGGGCCGAAATTGACCTGCACCTCTCCGTCCAGGGTCTCGATGAACTCAGCCGACGGTCCACCCGACCAGTTGACGTCGAAAATCACTGACAGGTCGTCACCGTTCAGACCCGGCTGATAATTGAGCCTGTCCATCGTAGCCTTGATGTCGTTGCTCCGAAGACCGCCAACGGCATAGGTCGTGAATCCGCTGGCATCGTCCTCATTGGCGACCCAACGCCCGTTGCCGAACACTTCGAAGCTGGCATCGTTCGCGATTATGCGTTCGGCGACCAGCCCCTGTTCCGTGCGTAAGACGTCCGCCTCCATGCGGCCAAAGTATCTTTCGCCGATCGCAAATTCATCGGCGCGAATCGTGATCGCCGGCAGATTCCTGGGATCGACTTCGTTGGGGCCGCCCGGCGACAGGTCGTCGCCCGGGAGGACCAGCCGCTGCATCTCAAGAACCAGCGTCGTCTCCGGGCCGAACTCGTAGGGCAACGTAATCGATCCGCTGACCTGATCGCCGTCCGCCTGTATCAGCCAATCCCTTGCGCTTCTATCCATCTTCACGCTGTGACCCCTGAGTCGCTGACCGAGCAGGCGCAGATCGTCGACAACAACATCGGCCGAGCGAATCTCGTCAATGACGGCGGAACGCGATCCGTCGCCCTGGCCAATAGCCAGCCAGTCGTCGAGATAGAATTGCGGCACATTGCCCCTGATGTGCAACCCACGCGTCTCGACGAGCTCTGACTCCAGGTCCTGACCAACGACGAGTGTGCCCCTCTCGAAAGCCAGCCCATCGTCGTTGACGAATGATAGGTCCCACGTAAAGTCGTCGGTGCGTCCTGTTGACGCGATATCACCGCCGCCAGGAAAACGAATGTCACCGGTGAGCGGACGCTCGAGATTAGCTTGCTTGCCGAACGGGGGCGGCATCGAGACCTCGACTCCGGCGAGATCGCTGGCAACACGAATCGTTAATGGCTGGCGACCCTCTTCTTGCCTTGCCGGAAACAGGATACTTGCCGTGTAGCTCGTGCTGCCGTCCAGCAGGCCGTCGGTCGGCAGGCCGAATCCGTCGGACAGGCCGGCGATCGAGACGTCGCCCGCAACGTTTGCTGCGTAGCGGAACCCGGTCTCATTCGCATCGGTCAATACGATGTCTATCGGCTCACCGAGGAACTCTGCCGTCAGCGACTCGCTTTCGAGCGCGTCCCTTTGAATGGTCACGCGCCCGTTCATGTTGGTGATCGGAGGATTCAGCCCATCGATCCTGAGTTCTGCGTCGTCAGCGACAACGGTGGCCGTTATCGTGAACTCGCGAGAGCGCTTGAGTGGCACGACAAGGTCGATATCGGCCGTTGCGGATCCACCGACGCTCACGCGTCCAAGCGCACCACCCAGCAAGTCGTCGAGCGGGCTGTTTCTCGAGAAGTCGAGCAGCGACTGCATATCGCCGTCGGACTTGCCGTTGATCGTCAGAACGGCGTCGCGGAGATCAGCAATCTCGACTTGCGCATCTCGAACCTCGCGCCCTTCGTTGATCGAGACGTTTCTCTCCGTGTACAGGCGCGTGTTGTCCAGCACGACATCCATGGTCCTGACTTCCGCCGCCGGCCACCGTGGCAGGTACTTGAACAGCAGGTCACTCACCGTCGCCTCGAGCAGAAAGCGGCCCTCTCCGCCGTCAAACGGAAACTTGTCGAGCGGGCCATACAGGCGCGTCCTGCCGTTATTGACGTTGCCCGAGAGCAACGCGTCCTGGAACCATCGATACAGTTTCGGCGACAGCAGCTTCTCAGGAATATAGCGTTTCGCCGAACCCAGGTCTGACAAGGCCCATTCACTGGCGAGATCGATCTCGGGCGCAGCGTCTCCATCGATCGTGATCTGGACGTTGGTCTGGCTTTGCAAATCGCCGTTGTTGAGCGAAATGTTATCGGACAGCACGGTCGTTCGATCGCCGCTACGACGCCAGATGATCGTTCCAAGCGCGCTGTCCAGTTGTATCGGTTCCGACAGGTAGTCGAACAACAACAGCGACAGGTTTTCCGATCGCATTTCGACCCGCCCGCCGGACATGTCTGCTCGCACACGGGCCGAAAACCCGCGAACGCCCGGCAGACGCTCGACCGCCTCAAAACCGATGTCGGATACCTCTGCAGACATTGCGTAACTGAGCTGTTCCGAACCGATGCCTGACAGCGTCAGGTCGAGATCGCGTATCTCACCGCGAGGCGACAGGATATCCAGCCGCTCTCGTAGCTCGGAGTCGAGCAATGGTGTAACGAACCGCAAGTCGCGCAGATTGACGTAGTCGGACCGAACGTCGAGCAACGCGATCGATCCGTCAGCATCCAGACCGGTATCCAGTCGGAACGATGACTGCGGCCACTCCCCGGTCGGCGTCGCAAGCTCGAGCCCGGTTCCGGCCAACAGCCAGCCGTCGTCGTCGCGCCGATACTCGACGAGCCCCTTCAGGTCGACCGGATCCTGCCCGTCTCTCGACAGGTCGGTAAGGTCCACGTCGACCGACGCGGTCTGCACACCATCGCCGGATATCGTGATCGATACGTCCGCATCTCCGCCTCCGCTGGCCACCCGCCAGGCCTCGTTTCCCGACAATTTGGACAGGGCCGGCAGTTCGACGTCCTCGATACGTGCAAACACATCCCACACGCGATCCTGGGCCGGTACGTCCATCAGGTAGGTCGCAGAGATCACGAGTTCATCGGCGATCTCGCTCGGCGGATTGATCTCCGTGTCGATTGCGATTCGTGTCTCATCGCCTCTGACGACGACGCTGGGAATGGCGAAGCGGCTTGGCCGCTCGTCTCCGGGCCGAAGGTAGAGCAGCTCGATGTTCTCACCGATGAGTTCGATAGCGCTGCTCTGCAGCGTCTTGTCCTGCTCACGCGGTGGCAACAGTTCATCGAGCGTGCTGCCCTGGAACCAGAATTCACCCGTATCGAGGCGACGCACCTCGATTTGCGATTCCCGCACGACGACGCGGTCGATTGCCACGGTCCTCTCGGTCATCAGGCGGATGAGCGCAACGCTGACGCTAACCTCGTCTGCAGCGACGATTCTCCGCAGATTGTCGGGTCGAATCAGCTCGGCATCGAGGAAGTTCAGTTCCGGGCCGCTCAGACCCCAGCGAGCGTCCATCGCCGAGAATTCGACGTCGACACCGATTGCGTCGCTGGCCCAGACCTTGATCTGTTCCTGGTACTCGGGCAGTCGTGGCAGGAACAGGCGCAACAGCCCAACGCCGATCGCAAGCAGGATAACGAAGCCCGCGATCGTATACGCGAGTACCTTGAAGACTTTTTGAAACAGCTTCTTCATCGCGCCTACATCAGTACCACGTCGAATTGATCCTGCAGGTACAGGGATTCGGACTGCAGCTGAATGGACTTGCCGGTCTGCTCCTCGAGTTCGGCCAGCGCATTGGCCTGATCGTCCAACAGTCGCTCGATGACGTCCTGATGAGCGAGCACCATGACCGCATCAAACTCGAACTGACGGGCCTGCCTAATGATCTCGCGGAAGATTTCGAAACAGACGGAGTCGACGGTCAGCACGAATCCCTTGCCGTTGCAGCTCGTGCAATCCTCGCAAAGGATGTGCTGCAGGCTCTCGCGCGTGCGTTTTCGCGTCATCTCGACAAGACCGAGCGGTGACACCGGCGTAATCTGGTGTCTTGCGTTGTCCTTCTCCAGGGACTGGGAAAGTACGGCCAGCACGTTTTCCCGGTGCCCGGCCTCTTCCATGTCGATGAAATCGATAATGATGATGCCGCCGAGGTTTCGAATGCGCAGCTGGCGGGCAATGGCGACCGCTGCTTCGAGGTTCGTACGATAGATCGTTTCCTCGAGATTGCGATGACCCACGTAGCCCCCGGTATTGATGTCGATGGTCGTCATGGCCTCGGTCTGGTCGAAGATCAGATAGCCACCCGACTTCAGCGGTATGTTTCTCTCGAGAGAGCGCTTTATCTCGTCCTCGATGCCGTGCAGGTCGAAGATGGGTCGACGGCGCTTGTAGTGTTCGAGCTTCGATTCGACCTCCGGCAGGAACGTCGCGGCGAATTCCTTCATAGCCGTGAAATCGGTCTCTGAATCGATGAGTATGCGCTCGACGTCGACGTTGACAAGGTCCCGAAGTACGCGCAGCGGCAGCGCGAGGTCTTCGTGAATCAGGCGACGTGACGCGCTTGAGCCGCAGCGCTCCTGGACGACACCCCATAACCTGAGCAGGTACTTGAGATCGGCGGCCAGCGCTTCGCGTGATGCGCCTTCGGCCACGGTACGGACAATGGCGCCGCAACCGATGTTCATCTCGGTGAGAAGCTGCTCGGTCATCTCACGCAGCCGATCACGCTCCTCGACGTCCTCGATCCTCGCGGAGATGCCGACGCCATCGCTCTTGGGCAGCAGCACCAGGTGCCTGGCCGGAAGCGTGATGAACGTCGTCAACCGCGCTCCCTTGTTGCCGAGCGGGTCCTTGACGACCTGTACGAGGATGGAGTCACCCTCCCTGACCAACTCGCGAATACTCGGCAGGTCATCTTCCGTCTGCTCGCTGTTGCCGCCGTTACGCGTGATGTCCGAGGCATGCAGAAAAGCGGTACGGTCGAGGCCGATATCGATGAAAGCGGCCTGCATACCCGGCAGTACTCGTGAGACGGTACCGAGGTAGATGTTGCTGATCAGGCCGCGACGACCCTCCCGCTCGATGAAGACCTCCTGCAGGATGCCGTTCTCCAGTAACGCCGCCCGGACTTCAGACGGCGTCACATTGATCAGTATTTCCTCTTTGGATGCGTCTTCACTCATTGATCTTTACTTAGAACGTGTATCCCGGCTCCGGCCAGCAGTTTTGCGGTCTCGTAAACCGGCAGGCCGACAACGCCGGAGTAACTGCCGCTCATCGACTCGACAAAGATGCCTCCGCGACCCTGTATTGCGTAAGCACCCGCCTTGTCAGCCGGCTCACCGGTATCCCAGTACGATTCGGCTTCAGCGGTACTGATGACACGAAACCGAACATCACTGACCGACAACGCAGTTTGCATGGTATCGGCGAAACGAACAGCGACTCCCGTCATAACCCGGTGTACGCAACCGGACAGCCGGGTCAGCATCGCGACCGCGGCGTGCTTGTCGCGAGGTTTGCCGAACACGTCGTCACCGAGAACGACGGCCGTGTCGGCGCCAATGACAATGGGTGCGTTCCCGGCGGCGATAGCTTTGTCTTTCGCCAGCCGCAGAACCATGGCAGCCGGGTCCTCGCCGTCCAGGCGAGACTCGTCTACGTCAACACCAGACTGTGTAAATTGGAGGCCCAGCGCCGTCAGAAGTTCGGCGCGCCGGGGAGAAGAAGACGCGAGATGCAGTGGCTGTTCCATTTGACTTGTCGGGGTGTCTCATTCCCTGTGGTACGGATGTCCTGTTTGCAAGGTCCAGGCCCGGTACAGCTGCTCCGACAGCAACACCCTGGCCAGGCCGTGTGGCAGCGTCAGGTCTGACAACGACCAGACGAGATGCGCCCGGGAACGACACAAGTCATTGACGCCATCCGGTCCGCCGATGACAAAAGCGATGTCCAGCCCGCTATTTTGCCACTCAGTCAGTTTTCCGGCGAGTGCTTTGCTGGTGAATTGTTTTCCGCGCTCATCAAGCAGGATCATGCGTTCCCGCGGGCGCAGTTTTGAGAGAATAATTTCGACCTCGGAATCAGCGGCGCTCTGGCCCGCGCGCGTTCGGCGCGTCGTCGGGATCTTGTCGATCCGAAATTTCCAGTGCGGAGGAAACCGGCCGCTGTAGATGCGGCATGCTTCATCCACCCAGGCCGGCTGCCGGTCGCCGACAGCGATCAGCCTTATGTGCACGGGCTATGCGTCTTTCAGCGCCAGATCAGCCGACGGGACTTATGACCACAGCTTTTCCAGGTTATAAAACTCACGCATCTTTGGCAGCATGACGTGCACCAGCGTGTCCTGCAGATCCAGCAGCACCCACTCGCCGCCTTCTTCGCCCTCTACGCCTATGGGTTTGTGGCCAGCGTCTTTGGCCTTCTCCGCAACGTTGTCGACCAGCGCCTGAACGTGGCGGCTCGAGGTACCGCTTGCGAGCACCATGAAATCGGTCACCGTCGTCATGTCGCGTACGTCGAGCTTCACAATGTCCAGACCTTTGATGTCGTCGAGCGCATCGACAACGAGATCACTTAATTGCTCGCTATTCATACGACTGAATTCTCTATCACTCAGTTCTTCTCCTTTGTTGCCAATCCACCATAACATCCGTTGCGCCTGATGTAGCCGCGAACCGCATCCGGCATAAGGAAGCGTGGGTCCCGACCGCCGGCGATCAGGTCACGTATATCCGTTGACGAAATCTCGAGCTGTGTGACGGCATGGATGTGAATCCTCCCGCATTCAGCGTCATGCAGGTCTTCGACACGGTGCGTGCCGTGCTGTTCAATCAGTTCGCCGAGTTCGCCCATATCCGGTGCCCGCCAACCGGGCCTGTGGGCGACGACGATATGCGCGAGAGACAGCAGGTCGCGCCAGCGATACCACGTGGTCAACCCGAGAAACGCATCCATACCGATAATCAGTCCGAGCGAACGACCCGGGTTCTCGTCACGCAATGCCTCCAGCGTATCGACGGAATACGATGGGCCATCGCGACGCACCTCACGATCGTCGACGATGAAGCCGTCCTGGCCATCAACCGCCGCCTCGACCATCGCGAGCCTTTCGTGAGCCGCTGCAAACGTCGCCCCTCGATGCGGCGGATCACCGCAGGGGATGAAGCACACGTCCTGAAACCTGAGCGCCTGCAACATCTCGAAGGCGGTGCGCAGGTGGCCGTAGTGTATGGGGTCGAATGTTCCGCCGAATACCCCCATGGCATTCATCGACGCATCGCTCCTGTCGCAGTTATCAAGCCGCGCGCCTCGAGGTGCCGGCTATGCCGAACACGAGGTTCATGATCAGTTGCCATGGGTCACCCCGGCGGCGCCCTTTCGCTGTGGCATCGGCTTCGGCTGCAGAGATCAATAGCGAATGAATCGACGAGAGCGAATGCCGCGACAGGCAACTCCTCAGGAGCGCCTGTCGATTCTGCCACACGCCATTGCGTTTCATGATCGTGCCGACGTCCTGTCGCATCTGGACCGCATTTGCGAGCTCCGCCAGAATTCGAAGTTCCTTGGTCAGCGCCCACAGTGCTACGACTTCGGATATCCCTTCGTGTTGCAGCCCGTATACAATGCGGGCCGCGCGTTTCGTATCGCCGCTGAGCGCTGCATCGCTGAGCTTGAACACGTCGAAACGGCTGCTATCCGCCACGGCCTTGCTCACGTCATCAGCCGTTACCGAACCCTCCCCGAGGATCAACCGCAGTTTCTCGACTTCCTGGTGAGCGGCCAGCAGATTGCCTTCGACGCGCTCAGCGATCATTCTGACCGCGCCGCGATCCGCCTCCAGGCCACTCTGCCTCAGTCGGCCGGAAATCCATGCGGGAAGCTCACGAACATCGATAGGCCAAACCGGAATGTGAACCCCTTTCGCGGCTAACGCTTTCACCCACTTCGAATTGGCGCTGCTGCGATCGAGTTTCGGCGTGATCACGATCAGCATCAGTTCATGATCGAGCTGGTCGAGCATGTCCACGATCGCCTTGCTTCCTTTCACACCGGGTTTGCCGGTCGGCAACCGCAATTCGATAATCCGGCGCTCCGAGAACAGCGACAGGTTAGCGCCCGACTCGAACAGTTGCTGCCAGTCGAAGCCGGCCGACGCCACTTGTACGTCCCGATCAACAAATCCTGCTGCTCTCGCGCCTTGGCGCAAAGCATCCAGCGTTTCGTCGACGAGCAAAGGCTCATCGCCGCTAACCAGGTAGCAGGGCGCAAGAGATGATTTCAGGTGTGAGGAAAGCTGGTTCGCCTGGAGTTTCACGCGATCGGGGCTCTCGTTGCTTGCGATGACAGGCAGGAACCCGGCAGGAGACGCTGAGTGCGATTAATGAATCTGCTCCATGTTGACCGACTCTCCCTCTAGCAGGACGGGAATACCGTTCTGCACAGGATACAACAGTTTCCTGTCATCGGTAACGAGAGCCTCTTCGAGTTCGTCGGTCAGCGCGTTGCCACCGCGATTCTGTACTTTTCCGGCCCCAATGGCCGAGTTGACCCGGCTCAGATCGTCTCTGCCGGCGATTTTCAGCCTTTTGTGGGTGATCGGGCAGCACAGGATCGTAAGTAGCTTCTTGTCCATACGCGTCTCGAGTCTAATCTAAGCCACTGATATTACAAAACTTGTAGGATGCAATGTTGTATCATTCACGGCAGAGATTCCCACTAGATTGATCACGATGTCCGACGTACCTCGAAAAACCGAGTGGCTGGACCGCGCCGCCGTGCTGCTGTCTGCCCTCTGCCTGTTGCATTGCCTGGCGTTACCGCTGATCGTGGCCGGTCTGCCGGTACTGGCACGAGCGGCGGACGATCATCTGCATGCGCAGGTCCTGGTCGTCGTCATACCGCTGAGCGTCGTTGCGCTCGGCCTGGGTTTCAGGCACCACCGCAAGCCCTGGATCGTCTGGGCAGGCGTCGCTGGTCTTGCGATCCTGGTAGCCGGCGCCACGATAGCGCACACCTATTACGGTCCACGCGTCGATACCGCGGTTACCGTGCTGGGCTCGATCGTGCTGGCGGTTGCGCACTTCTACAACAGCCGCGGCACGCGACAACCCGCGCCGACGGCCGCTCCCTAGCCCGTCTACCTCACCGATTCTCAGGTCAGCTCGGTCAGACCGTTGCCTGCACAAGGGGACTTCCGATTGAACGGAATACCCGGGTGTATTCCCGAGTGAACAAACTGTCTCTTACAGACAGCGGGCCAGCGAAAGCCTGCGCCAACGGTGGGATGTTCGAGCTAACGACTGTTACTGAGGATCTTTGCGAGGTCTGAGTTCTGGCAGGCCTCGGCTGCGTCAATGGCCGCATCGAGATCGCCAGACTGCGGGGCGAAGCGCGGGTCCAACAGTCGACAGCGAAGCATCAACTTCACAGCCGCAATATCGTGACCGGCCGCCAGGTGTTCATGAAGGATCGTTTGTGCGAGCTTGAGCGCAGCGAATTTATCCTCCCAATTCAACATCCGGCTGAAGTACCACTCCCGGGCAGCGATCGGGTCCGCTTCATCGGCACTCGAACTCACGAGAAAATCGACCGCACCGGCCGTGTTTCCGCGGCTGGCGAAGCCGTAGGCATGCGCCAACAGTTTCTCGCGCTGCGCGTCGCTTTGCGTCCGCCGCCTTTCTTCGCCTGCCGTTTCGTCCGGAGCGATTTCGACATTGTCGATGATGTCGAACGGCCTGATCGCTGCGCCGCACGCGCCGAATACAACGAAGGCCAGGTAAAGCAGCAGCAAGACGTCGTAGAACGCGGGCACGTCAGGCAGTACGACGTAGATGGCCAGCAACAGGGCGACGACGACAGGTACGACCGCGTAGCTTGGCCCCATCCTATGCATCAGTTTCCACCATGACAGCGGATTGATGCTTTGCAACGGTGAATGCGTGATGGCCAGGACACTCAGTACTGCTGGCAGCAACGCAAGCATGGCAACGACTATGAGCCAGAATCCCGCGGCACTGTCGACAAGAACGGACCGGTACATTCCCCAACCCGCCGCGCTGATCAGGACGACAGGGAACAGGCTCCAGGTGTTGTCGAACCATGCAAACCGCTCGATGCCGGCCACCTGAGGACGTCGGTCGCGTGCGCGACACTCCAGGTAATCCATCAGGCTTCTGAGGAAATACGGCATAACGACGACTAATGCGATCGCCGTGAGTATCCAGATCAGAATCACCAACGCACTCGGCGGCATCGCCGCCAGGGCAAGCGCGAACGATAGCAACAGCGTGACCACGAAAACCTGCAACACGACCGACAGTACGCGCAGTGGAAACACAAGCTCTCGCGTTACGGCTCTAAGAGTCTCTGCGAGCTGCGTCATCATCTGTCGGCGGCACGGGGTCGTAGCCGCTGCCGCCCCACGGGTGGCAGCGGGATATGCGGCGAATGGCCATGCCACCTCCCCGGAGAAGACCGTGGTCTCTGAGTGCCTCTATCGCGTACTCGGAGCAGGTAGGCTGGAATCGGCAGTTCGGCCCCAGCCACGGGGAGATTGCGTAACGGTAGATGCGGACGAGCTGGATCACTGGCCATGCAAGCAGTTGACCAACGGTCCGCGCCATCATTCGTTCGCCTGTGCCGCGAATCGCTGGATGGCGGCCAGCATCGAATCCAGGCCATTCGAACGGGTTGGGCTCAGGTGCTGTGCGAGTCCCAATGCCTGCACGAATTCGGTCGATGACGCCAGGATATCCGAGGGCTTCTTGCCGCTGTAAATCCGCAGCAGGATGGCGATCAGGCCCGACACGATGGCTGCGTCGCTGATTGCGCGGAAGTTGAGGCGATCGCCCTGCTTCTCGGCAACGAACCAGACTTGCGACTGGCAGCCCTTGATCTGGTTCTCGTCGACACGCTCCGACGCGTCCAGATCCGGGAGGCGTTTGCCGAGATCGATGATGTACTGGTAGCGGTCCATCCAGTTGTCGAAGAAGCCGAACTCCTCGATGACCTCGGCCTGCGCTTCAGTGACTTCATTGACCATCAGCTGCTGCGTCTCCAGGTGGTCCCGCCGGGCCCGTCTTCTATCTGAACGCCTGCCTCGCCCAGTTCGTTTCGGATCTCGTCCGCACGAGCGAAATTCCTGTCGGCGCGAGCCGCCGTGCGTTCGTCAATCAGGGCTTCGATCCGCTCGGCGGACAAGCCCGAGTCGTCCTGGCCGGCAAACCACGCGTCGGGATCCGACTGCAGCAAGCCCATCAGATCGCCGGAGGCATACATCTGCGCCGCCAGCGACCGTTTGCGGGGCTCGTCGTCCGCCTTGTTCAGTTCGCGGGCGAGGCCAAAGAACTCTGCCATCGCCCTGGGCGTGTTGAGATCATCCTCCAGCGCCGCCACCAGCGCGTCCGGCGGTTCGGCCGCCGCCCGTTCTTCCCCGGTTACTTCAATACCGCGGACTGCGCCGTACAGGCGGTCCAGCATCCGGCGCGCCGACTCCATGGTTTCCTGCGACCAGTCCAGCGGCTGGCGGTAGTGAGCACCGAGTAGCGCCAGGCGAATCACCTCTCCCGGTACCGTCTCGACAAGATCGTGCACGAGCTTCACGTTGCCCAGTGACTTCGACATCTTCTCGTGATCGATGCTCAAAAAACCGTTGTGTAACCAGTACCGGGCGAACGGCGCGCCGTCATGCGCACACTGACTCTGGGCGATCTCATTCTCGTGATGCGGGAAGACCAGATCCTGTCCACCGGCATGGATGTCAATCGTCTCACCAAGGTGTTTTTCGGCCATCGCTGAGCACTCGATATGCCAGCCCGGTCGGCCCCTGCCCCACGGCGAGTCCCAACCGGGAAGCTCCGGTGTGGACGGTTTCCACAGCACGAAGTCGTGCGCATTCTTCTTGTAGTCTGCGACTTCGACACGCGCGCCGGCGATCATTTCACGGAGGCTGCGCCGGGACAGCGCGCCGTAGTGTTCGTACGACGAGACGTCGAACAATACGTGCCC
>JAAUYD010265655.1_pt1 | contig 21358 bp, 18 predicted proteins | sample 7278101 | NCBI WGS metagenome assembly JAAUYD01 (sample SAMN14350128, study PRJNA611818) | marine sediment metagenome | isolation source: surface marine sediment (0.6m) | place: French Polynesia: Moorea | collected 2018-08
AACGTCGCCAGGACCGACGACGGCGACATCTGGTGGGAGGGCATCGGCGAGAAGCCGGCGCACCTCACCGACTGGCGCGGCAACGACTGGACGCCGGAGAGCGACACGCCGGCGGCCCACCCGAACGCGCGCTTCACCGCGCCGGCCAGCCAGTGCCCGGTGATCGCATCCGAGTGGGAGGACCCGAACGGCGTGCCGATCTCGGCGATCCTGTTCGGCGGCCGCCGCGCGACCGTCGTCCCGCTCGTGCACGAGGCGCGCGACTGGGAGCACGGCACCTTCCTCGGCTCGATCATCTCGTCCGAGAAGACCGCCGCCGCCGCGGGCAAGGGCGTCGGCGAGCTGCGCCGCGACCCGATGGCCATGCTGCCGTTCTGCGGATACAACATGGCCGACTACTGGGGCCACTGGCTCTCGATCGGCACGCGCGAAGGCGCCCAGCTGCCCCGCATCTACTACGTGAACTGGTTCCGCAAGAACGCCGACGGCGACTTCATGTGGCCCGGCTTCGGCGACAACGGCCGCGTCCTCAAGTGGATCTTCGAGCGCAGCGCGGGCAAGGCCGTCGGCGAGGAGACGCCGATCGGCGTGGTGCCCGCGGCGGGCGAGCTCGACCTCTCCGGCCTCGCGATCAGCGAGGAGGACGTGGCGGAGCTGCTCACCGTGGACCGCGAGGGCTGGCTCGCCGAGATCCCGCTGATCCGCGAGTACTACCAGCAGTTCGGGAGCCACCTGCCCGAGGCGCTCGTCGCCCAGCTCGACGCCCTGGAGGCGCGCCTGAAGGGCTAGCCCGGACGTCCCGTTCCCATCGCGCCCCTCGGACCCCAAGGGTCCGAGGGGCGCGCTCGTTCCAGAGCGCCGCTCGTGCCGCTAGCGGGGCTCGCAGACGAAGATGGGGATGTCGCGCGTCGTGCGCTCGCGATAGGTGGCGTAGGGCGCGTAGTGCTGGTCGCAGATCGGCCAGAGCGCCGGCTTCTCCTCGGGCGTGGCGAGGCGGGCCCGAAGCGACATGCGCTTCGTGCGGTAGGCGACCTCGATGTCGGGCGTCTTCACCAGGTTGCCGTACCAGACGGGGTTGCGCGGAGCGCCGCCCTGGGAGGCCACCAGCAGCACGCCGTCCTGATAGGGCACGTACATCAGCGGCACGGTGAGGATGCGCCCGCTCTTGGCGCCGGTCATGGTGACGAAGCAGACCTCGTCGCCGCCGAGCTTGTTGAAGAGCCGGCCCCCCGTCAGGCGATGCAGGAAGACGTGGGTCCGGGTCAGGGCCTTCATGGCCCAACGCGGCGGCGGCTTGCCCTTGGACGACGCGGCGGCGGATTCGGTCATGGGAGTTCCTCTCGGGTTCCGAGGGTTCGGAGGGTTCGGGCGCAGCGGAAAGCCTAGCCCGATCCGGCCTCGGTCTGCCCGGACGCCTCCCGCAGCGCGCTCGCGCGGGACAGCCCGTCGAGGAGCCCGGCCCAGGTGCTCTCGAAGCGTCGCCGGACCCACCATTCGGGAAGCGAGGAGACGTCGCGAACGGCGTAGCGCACCCGGGTCCGGCTGCCGGGCAGCGCCTCGAGCTCGAAGCGCGACTCGACGTCCTCCAGCCGCACGGCACCCGGCTCGGGCCCGGCGCCCGAGGGCCCCCGAATCGACCGGGCCGTGAGGGCGATCCCGCCAGCGCGCTCCTCGAGCCGGTAGGCGACCACGTAGTCCCGGTCGCGGAACGGCCAGGGAAAGGTGTGGAGACCGTGGACCACCGCGCCGGCCTCGCGGCGCTCCAGTACCCGCATCCGTGCGAGCCCGGGATACCAGTCGGGATAGGCCTCCCAGTCGAGGAGCACGGCCAGCACCGCGCCCGCCGGCGACTCGACGGTCGCCGTGGCCTCGAGCCAGCGCGCGGCGTCTCCCGACGCCCCCTCGCCGGCCGGGGCCTCGGCCGCGGCACCCGACGCCATGAGCCACACGGCCACGGCCGTGCGCAGCCAGTCGCGCACGCTCACGGGCGCTTGCGCGCGAGCCACCACGAGAGGGCGGAGAGCCCGAGCATCACCAGGTCCTCGATCGCCGTGGTGAAGCCGAGGGGCCGCGCCAGGAAGACCCCGAAGCAGCCGCAGTTCTCGATCTCGAGACCCCGCGCGAGGGTGATCACGACGACACCGAGCAGCACCGCGTGGAGCGCCGTCGCGAGCATCGCTCCCAGCAGGCGCGGGCGGAAGAGCAGCATGGCGGCGGCGACGAGCTCGAGGAGCGGCCAGACGAAGGCCACGATGGGCGAGAGGCGCGGCCCGGTCAGCCGATAGGACGCCACGACGTCGGCGAAGCCCGACACGTCGAGGCCCTTCCCGACGGCGGTGGCCAGCAGCACGAGCCCCACGAAGAGCGAAGGCGCCCGGCCGAGGAAGCGTGTCAACGAGCGCTCGCCATGGCGTCCGCCGGGGCCGCGTTCAGCGCCCAGTCGTACTCCACGAAGCGCACCCGGCAGTCCTCGCAGCCGTCGAGTGCGGCCGAGAGCGGCTCGCCTCCGACCTTGCGCACGTAGCCTACCAGCGACGCCTCGGCATCCGGGTGGTGGCGCTCCATCCAGCCCTCGAAGTCCTTGCGGAACCAGTCGAAGATCGAGGAGAGCCAGATCGTCCGGGCCTCCCGATCGACGCGCACGTTGCGGGCCTCGGCGAGGAAGCGATCGGTCTCCCGGGTCAGCTGCGCGTCGAGCGTCTCGCCGCGGAAGGCAAAGGCCGGAAGTCGCGGGCAACCGGCGGATGCGCAGTTGAGCGCGAAGTGGATGCGCGGCTCGTCGAAGCGCTTGCGCACCACCACGTTCTCGAGGCCGTAGAGGGTCGTGCTCACCCCGCCCAGCACCACCCGCCGCAGGAAGAAGAAGCCGGCTCCCTTCGGCAGGAGGAACGAGAGCGGGCCGAGCGGCCGCACGTCGCGCACGCTCCCGATCGGCGCCTCGCGCAGCACCAGCGAGATCGCCGAGGCGTTGTAGGCGTTGATCCAGTAGGCGAGCACGTGGTCTTCGTCCGGGAACTGCTCGGGATGACTGTCGGGGCTGCGGGCGGCGAGCGTCGCGAGATAGCGGTCGAGATCGGCCCGGTCGTCGGCGGCGCGCACGTAGTCGACGCGGCCCTCGTCGTCGACGTGGCGGCGCAGGAAGGAGTCGAAGTCGTCGTGGTGGAACGTCATGGGTCGGGTCGATGCTTCTTCTTCGCCGAGGGGCACGTCCGGAGGCCCGACCGTGGCGCACGCCGGAGCCAGGGAGACGGCGAACAGGACGAGGACCCAGCGCGAGCGACTTCGCCTCACGCCGCCGCTCCAGGCCGGTTCGAGACTGCCTCTGGCAGCCTGTGCGATGCGGCAACCGGCAGCGTCGGGGCCTCGGATTCGCCGCGCAGGGAGGCGTAGAGCTCGTCGCGAATGCCGCGGGCGTTCACGGCACACATGGGCACCAGCTCGCCGTCGATCGACGCCTGGAAGGCGCAGGCATCCAGGCGTTCGCGGCCCTTCGGCGTGTCGAGCTCGTCGGCACTCATGAAGTGGTGACTCACCAGGTTGAGGTAGGCCACGCGCTCGCGGCCGCGGATCCAGCGGAGGGCGAAGCGCAGGGAACCTTCGGGAGCGAGCCTCCGCAGCACGTCCCGCAGCAGCGGCACGCCCCCTCGAAGCAGGGCCGGCCCGTGGCGCAACGCGACGCCCAGGCTTCTCGCGAGGGCCGTGCCGGGCCCGTCGCCGCGGAACGTGAGGCCACCGAGGCTCTCGAGCAGGACCGCGATCGCGCGGCGCTGATCCGGGTCGTCCGGGGCGAAGAGCGGGACGAAGCGCGGCTTCTCGCCACGGCTGCGGCGAACCAGGCCCTGGACGAAGCGGCTGCAGTCCGCGTGGCCGAGATGGCCCTGGTGCGCCGCGAGGTCGGAGCCGCGAACGCCGTAGTCGCCGAGCGCGAGGTGGATCCGATCCCAGAGCTCGGAGACGCGCACCCCCTGCAGGCTGGACTCGGTCCGCCCGACCTCGGCGACCGGCTGGAAGCTCACCATCTTGAACGCGTCCGCGTTCTCCACCATCCAGCGAACGATGCCCGCAACGCCGTCGAGGTTGTCGCGGGTCACCGTCACGGTGCTCGCCGCCTGGAGCGGACGACCGGTCGTGCGTCGGGCCTGACGGATCAGCCGGGCGAACTCGTCGCGAAGGGCGTGGAGCTCGCTCTCGCGCTCGGCGCGCCGGAAACGCGGGTCGCGCCGCCCGCGCTGGGTGGTGTCGACGTGGATCGACACCTCTTGCAGCCCGGCGTCCATCAGCCGATGCAGCAGCGCGGGCTCGCGGCGAAGGTGCTCGCCGTGGGTCATCAGCATGGGCTGCAGCTCGAGGTCGCGCGCGGCCTCGACCAGGCTCACCAGCTCGAAGGGGTCACGCAGGGTGACCTCTCCGTCCGTCAGCTGGACGTTCCCGCCCGGACCGAGCCAACGGCGCAGGGATCGGAGCTGGCCGACGACCTCTCCCAGAGGCAGGGCCGGCGTCCGGTTTGCGGAGCCGCCGAGGTAGCAGCCGCGGCACGCGAAGTCGCAGCGCGGCATCGCCCCGACCGTCGCGCCACAGCCGGCGTACTGTCGGCCGAGGAACTGGCGCGGGCCTCGCAGGGCGGCGGGAAGCCGCTGCCAGGCGCGCGCGAGTGCGTCCCGCACCGCCGGCGGAACCGGCTCCCGGATCGCGTCCATCCACTTCGACGAGCGGGGCAAGGGCATCCTCTCTCGCAGGCGGACGTCGCGTCCGCGCTCGGTCGTCTCCGGGCGTGACGCCCGGCCTCGGGGGTCGGATGCGCAGACTGGGCGAAGGTTTCGAACCATCCGCCCGCGGGTTCCGGGCTCTTCGCCCGGAACGGGTTTCTCACAGCGAGCGAAACCCGGCCCGCCCCCCGGGCGTATCCCAGCCAGCCCTCGCGAACGGATTCCGCTTCGTCGAAACCGTGCGCCGGGGTCGGAATCCCATCCCAGAACCATCGTCCCGAACCAGCTGGAGGATCGGACCTTGACCCGACTGAACCTGCGCACCCTGCTCTCTGCCCTGGCCCTGTTGGCCCTGCTCGGAGGCGGAGTGGGGCCCGCCTTCGCCGACGCCCACGGCGCGAAGAACCCGTGCAACCCCTGCGCGGCCGCCGAGAACCCCTGCAACCCGTGCGCGGCCCCCGCGAACCCCTGCAACCCGTGCGCGGCCCCGGCGAACCCGTGCAATCCCTGCGCGGACAAGGTCGGCAAGGGCGGCTCCGACGCCCCGACGCCCCCGGCCCCGCGCAAGAAGCCGCGGAGCTACTAGCCTCTCGCGCCCGAGGCCGATCGGACGTGCCCGAACGCCGTTCAGCAGGCCCGCGGACCGACATGCCGCGCCCTGCGTCCCGGAGCCTCGATGGGCCCCGGGACGCAGGGATTGGCGTCGTCCTGGGCGCGATCCCGGCCGCCGGGCTCGGCGCTCTGCTCGTGGCCCTCGCCGCCGTCGCGGCCTCTGGCCACTTCTCGACGGCGCTGGCGCTACTCGCCGGCGGCGTCTGGCTGCTCTGCCTCCCCGGCCGCGCGTCGCTCGGCGTCGGCACCGTGCTCGGGGTCGCACTGGCCCTGCGCGCGGTCTTCGGCTTCGGAAGCGACTTCTTCAGCAACGACCTTCACCGCTATCTGTGGGAAGGCGGAATCCAGCTCCACGGCCACAGCCCCTACGCACTGGCCCCGCTGGACCCGGCCCTCGCGCCGTTGCGCGACGCCCGCTTCGAGCAGGTGGCTCATCCCGACCTGCCGACGGTCTATCCGCCGCTGGCCCAGTGGGCGTTCGCCCTGGCCGCCGCCGTGGGCCTCGGCGAGCTCGGCTTCCGCAACGCGGTCCTGCTCCTCGACGTCGCCGTCGTACTGGCCCTGCTCGGCTGGCTGCGCGCGACCGGCCGGCCCGCGGGCGACGCCATCCTCTATGCCTGGAGCCCACTGGCCCTCGCCTCGTCGGTGGGCGGACACATCGATCCCCTCATGTGCGGGTTCCTCGTCGGAACTGCGTGGGCCTGGGAGCGGGGCCGGACGACGGCCGCCGCCCTGTGCCTCGGCCTCGCCATCCTCGCCAAGAGCGTGGCGGTGCTCCTCGTCCCGTGGCTGCTGCTGCGACGGCCCGGGAAGGTCGCGGCCGTGGTGTTCCCGGTGGTGGCGCTCGGCTACGCGCCCTACCTGGTCGCCGACCCCGGGAGCGTGTTCGGGTCCCTCGGAACCTTCGGCACCGAGTTCGCCTTCCACGGCGCCCTGTTCCCCTGGCTCGAGCGGATCTCCTTCGAGGCGGCTCCCCTCCTCGCCGCGCTCGGACTGTGCGTGGCGACGGGCGCCATCGCGCTGTTCGAGCCACGGATCGCGCGGGCCGGCGCCCTCGCCTTCGCGAGCCTCCTGCTGCTCGCGCCGACGGTCCACGTCTGGTACCTCACCTGGTTCGCGGTCCTGCTGCCGGGATGGCGAGGACTGCGTACGCTTCACCCGCTCTGCGTCTGGACCGTGGCCGCCGCCTTCAGCGTTCCCGCCTATCAGGCCTTCGCCGCGGGCAGTGCGCAGGAGCCCGCGGCCTGGCTGGCTGCCGCGACCTACCTGCCCGTCGGGCTCGCCGCACTCCTCGGCGCCCGAGGCTGGCGACGACGTGTCGAGCGCGCGCCCCTCCTTCGAACCTTGCCCGTTCCGGCCCCGGCCCTGCGCGTCGGCGTGGTCGTGCCGGCTCGGAACGAGGTCGAGAACCTTCGCCGGCTGCTCCCGCGGCTCTCCGAGCGCGACGTCGCCCGGGTCGTCGTGGCCGACACGCCGACGGACGACGGCACCGAGGAGCTGTGTCGCCGCTTCGACCGGGTCGAGTGGCTCGCGGTGGAGCGCCGCGGCTACGGCGCCGCGGTCCAGGCGGGCGCGCGCCGGCTCCACGACTGCGACGTCCTCGTCGTCTGCGACGCCGACGACCTGCGAGCGCCGGCCGAGCTCGACACCCTGCTCGCACCGCTGTGCGACGACGCGGTCGGGCTCGTCACCGCCGCGAGGACCGACCCGCGCGCCACCACCCGCCTTCAGAGCCTCGGCAATCGCCTGGTGTGCCTGCTCATCGGCATCGGTTGGGGCCGGCACTTCCACGACCTCGGCCCCCTTCGCGCGATCCGGCTCCCGACGTTCCACGCCCTCGGGCTCGAGGACCGCGCCTTCGGCTGGAACGTCGAGATGAACGTGCGGGCGCTCGAGCGGGGCGTCGGCGTCGTCGAGGTCCCCGTCGCCGGGAGCGTGCGGGAGAACGGCGAGAGCGTGATCAGCGGGAGCTTCGTGGGCGCGGCACGCGCCGGCGCCGGCATGCTGGGCCGCCTGTTCCGTCTACGGGAGGAAACATGTCCACGACCGTCCTCGTCCTGACCAAGCTTCCGGGCCACCTGCCCGTGAAGACCCGGCTGCATCCCGAGCTCGGCCCGGAACGAAGCCGCGCGATCTACCGCTGGATGCTGCGCCGCACCCTGGCGACGGCCCGCTGCTTCGAGGCCGCGCCCACCCTCGCCTACTCGCCCCCGGACGCCGATCCCCGCCGTGCGCTTCCGGGGATCGGAACCTGCCGGTTCCTCCCCACCCTGGGCACGAACGGATCGAGCTGTCTCGAGTACGCGCTGTGCGCCGGGTACCGCGGAGAGCCCATGATCGCCCTCGGAGGCGACGCACCCGACCTCCCGGTTCGCTGGCTCCGAGCGCTCCGCCAGGCACTCGGGCCCTGTGACGCCGCGCTGGTGCCGAGCGGGGACGGGGGCTTCAGCGCGCTCGCCCTGCGGCGCCCGCTCGCCGGCCTGGCCGAGGCGTTCGGATTCGGGAGCGACGACGCCTGCGCCGCCCTCGAGCGCTGGCTGCGAAGCCGCGGCCAGCGCGTCGCGGTGCTTCCGGCCTGGCCCGACGTCGACACCCCCGACGATCTACGCGCACTCTACGACCGGCTCGGCGAGTCGCGGCCGATGCGTCCGACCGCACCCCCGCGACCGTCCTCACCGCTCACGGCCAGCGCTGCAGCCAGCGGGGCTCTGCGACCAGCTCGATCCGCTCGTTGATCCGATAGGACACGGGATAGGTGCCCGTGCCCTCGGCTTCGCCGTCCCGGATCGCGACCAGGGCGGCCCGCAGATCGGTGACGTCGTCCATGCCGAGGACGGGAGCGCCCGGCGCCGCGTCGCGATGGGCTCCGAGCAGGCGCCATGCCGGATCCGCGAGCTCGCCGAGCCGCTCGGCGGCCTCCAGGTACTGCCCCATGTGGCTGTTGGGCAGCATCGCAAAGAGCGGCCCCGGATAGAGGAAGTCGCCGGTGAAGAGCCACCCGCGCTCTGCATCCAGCAGCGAGATCGACTCCGGCGTGTGCCCAGGCGTCGCGATCACGCGGAGCGTTCGCCCACCGAGCTCGATCTCCGAGTCCGGCGCCAGCCACTCCGAGACCGTGAGGGTCGGGAGCACCTGGCCTTCCAAGAAGCCCAGGTGCTCGGCGGCGAGCAACGGCAGGGCTCCGGCCGAGGTGCGTGCACGCAGCATGGGGAGGTCGACCAGGCCCACCCGGTCGAAGGCGCCGGCCACGCCCAGGTGGTCGTAGTGGAAGTGCGAGGGCACGAAGGTGACCGGCAGATCGGTCAACGACTCGACCACCGGACGGATCTCGCGCACTCCCGGGCCGGCGTCGAAGAGCACGGCCCGCTCCCGACCCACGATCAGGTAGTTGAAGTTCTGCTGCGTGTAGCGCGGCTCCCCGATCGCGAAGGTCGCCTCGTCGAGGGCTTCGACGGTGAAGTAATCGTCCCACCAGGTGGCGTCCGGCCCTTCGTCGGCGGCCGGAAGCAGCTCGGGCGACGGCGCATCGAGCCAGGCGACCGCGCGGACGACCCACATCCGCCGGTCGAGCCCCGCGAGCCCGACGACGAGCACGCCGAGGACGACGAGTGCGAGGACGAGCCGCCGGGGTCGCATCCGACAGCCGTAGCACACGGGCGGAGGCTACGAGCTCGCGTCTCCCGACGGGCCCTCGTCGGCGCGCGCGCTGGCTCCCGGCCCGAGCCGCGCCCGGACGCTCTCCTCGAGCGCTCGCACGCCGGGCCCCGCGTGCAGAGCCATGAGCTCGGCGAGGCGCGGGTGGCCGGCGGCGCTCTCGGCGTCCCACTCGTCGGCGAAGCGTCCCGACGCGATGTCCGCCACGAGCCGGCCCATCACCGCCCCCACGTCGAGCTCGTCGTAGGCGCCGCGGCGCGAGAGCTGCCCGTACTGGCTGGCCGGGGAGTGATACTCGAGCTGTCCGGTGAAGCCCTCGGTGCGCAGCAGCCCGTAGGTGCGCTCGACCTCTCCGCTCAAGAAGAGCTCGGTCATGATCGCCTCGAGCGGGATCCCCTCGGCCAGCATGCTCCCGACGAAGGCCTGGTTGACGTGGGTCAGCGCGGGAGACAACACCTGCTCCACCGCGAGATCGAGGATCGCCTCCTGCCGCGGAGTCAGGGCCAGGGCGCCCTGTCGCAGGCCCCCGATGGCCGAGGCGAGGGCCAGGGTGCGCCCGAGCGCCCGGCCGCTGGCGTCGCGATGGACACCCACTGCGCTGATGAAGCCGACGCCCTCCTCGTAGCAGCGGCGCACCTCTGGGCCGAGCATGCGGGGCGCGATCATCGCGAGGTCGCCCGGGGGCGCGAAGCGCTCGAAGGCCAGGCAGTAGCCGCTGGCCAGGACGGTGAGCTGCCCCTCGCTCCGCTTCAGGGGGAGCCCGGGAATCGCGTCGTCGGGAACCAGCACACACACCACTTCGGACTCGCCCGCCGCCTCGACGCCCGCGGTCTCGAAGCCGTCGGCGCGGGCCGCCTCGGCCGTCGCGTCGGCGCGAACGCAGACGCGGACGTCGAGGCCCGAGTCGCGCAGGTTCAGCGCCCAGCTGCGGCCCTGGTTGCCGTAGCCCACCACCGCCACGCCGAGGCCTCGAAGGGCGGATCGATCGGCATCCTTCTCGTAGAACATCTCGCTCATGCCACGCCTCACGCTGGATGCAGGGTTCCGGGGATTGGTAGCATGGCCGGCCGGGGCCTCGAAGCGCCCACGGGGGAGTCCGCGTGACGTCGCAGCGGCAGGGATGGACGCGCCGGGCCTTCGTCCGCGCGGCAGCGGGCAGCGTGCTCAGCGGCACCGCCGGCGTCTCGATCGGCTGCGAACGGCAGCCGCTGTCCAGCGTCGTCGGGGCCGCGGAGGAGGACGGCTTCGATGCCGGCCCGCTCTCGCACCTGCTTCCCATCACCGACCACGCGCGCATCCGGCTCAAGGTCTCGAGCACGCGTCCCCTCGACCGGCCGGTCCTGCGCGTCGGCAGCCGGACGCTGCCCGGCCGCTCCTTCGAGCGCTCCGGACGCTTCTTCCAGTTCGATGTCGGCGACCTCGAGCCCGGCACCCGCTATACGCTGGCGCTCGAGGAGGCGGGAGGAGCCCGGATCTGCGACCCCTGGCCGCTCTCGACCCTGCCGGCGCCCGACGCGCGACCCGAACGACTGCGCCTGCTCGTCTTCACCTGTGCCGGGGGGCCCGACGACCTCTACAACCTCCCGGGCTTCAACGCCTACCTCCCCATGGCCGCGCGGCGAAGGCTGCTGCGCCGCGCGCTCTCCTTCGCCCCGGACGTGGCGATCGCGAACGGCGACCACGTGTACTGGGACATGAAGAGCCGCTTCGGCTGGGCCATGGGACGCTCGCCGCGCGCCTGGTGGAACGCCGGATGGTTCGACCGCGCGCTCCCGGTGCTGGGGACGCCCAACGAAGAGGTCCTGCAACGCGCATTCGGCCCCCAGGTTGCCGGCCTCTACGGCGGGCTCATGCGCTCGACGCCCACGTACTTCCTCCAGGACGACCACGACTACGGAGAGAACGACGAGGCGAGCGAAGAGCTGCGAACCTTCCCGCCCGATCCCTTCATGCTCGACCTCGCCCGCTCGACCCAGCGCCTCTACTACCCGGAGCTCCTCGGCGGCGAGGGCCTGCCCGCCCGACACGTGGAGGCCGACGGCGCCTCGCCCCACTTCGGAAGCCTGCGCTACGGGCGGCTGCTCGAGGCCTGGCTCTACGACTGCCGTCGCCACCTGCGGAATCGGGCCGACCCGGACCTGGCCCACGCACGCTCGGGATTCGTGCCCGACGACGTCGAGGCGTGGCTCGTGGCACGCAGCCGGACCACGCCCTGCCTGCACGGGGTGCACATGCCTTCGACCCCGGTGCTCTGGACGGCCGGGAAGTGGGGAGAGTGGTACCCGGACGCGAAGGACGCCGAAGGGCAGCTGCGCGCCGACGCCGGCAAGCCCTACTGGGCCGAGGGATGGGCGGCCCAGCACGACCGGCTGCTGCAGGCCGCCTCGAGCCGCCCCGATCGGCTCCCGCTCGTGGTGAGCGGCGACCTCCACGCCACCGGCGTCGGCCGCATTCACGAGAGTCGGGGCGCGCGCCTCGGGGTCCACCCGATCGTGAGCGTCCTGAGCGGTGCGGTGGGGACCGGCGCTCTGGGATGGCCCTCGCAGTTCCGTGATCAACGACCCGTACCGTCCGGAACCCTCGGGGCCGAGGAGATCGTGACGCCCGTGGAGGAGAACGGGTTCAGCCTCCTCGACGTCACGCCGGACGCGGTTCGCGTCTCCCAGTTCGGGTGGACCCCGGATCGCGACCCCGCCGAGATCGACACGCTCGAGCCCTTCGCGGTGGTGGACCTGCCGCGGCCCGGCGCGGCGTCGGGCTAGCGCGGTCTAGGACGCGTCGGCCTCGGGCAGCGCGCGCAGGACGGCGCGGCCGAGCGAGTCGTCCGGGTCGCGAGCGAGCAGGGCCCGGGCGGCCTCCCCGGCCAGCTCGGCGTCGCCGTCCTCCATCGCCCACTCGACCAGCGTCGAGAGCAGCGTGCGCTCGTTCGGATGCAGACGCGCCGCATCGCGGAGCAGGGCCTTGGCGCGCTCGGGCTCGTCGCCATCGCGGAACGCCACGGCCAGCACCCAGACGAAGCGAGGCTCGTGGGGAGCGAGCTCGGCGGCGCGGGTGAGCGAGGCGACGGCGGCCTCGAGATCGCCGCCGCGGACCTGCGCAAGCCCGAGGGCGTGGTGCAGCTCGGGGCTCTCGGGCGCCCGCTCGAGCGCCCGGCTCAGGGTCGCGACAGCCTGCGATTCCTCGCCGAGCTCCCGCTGCAGATCGGCGAGACCGACCGAGGCGGGTATGAACCAGGGCCCGATCCGCACGGCCGTCGAGAGCGCCTCGCGGGCTGCGTCGACGTCGCCGCGCGCGCGGTGCAGGTTGGCCAGGGCGACGTGGCTCGCGGGCTGCTCCGCGTTGGCCCGCCGGGACCCGATCCACTCGTTGAGCACCTGCTCCTGTCGGCGCCGCGTGCGTTCGTCGAGCTGATCGGCCGCGATCACGAGCTCGCGCGCCGCCTCGATGCGGATCGCCCGGTGGTCGTCGAGCAGCGGCGGCAGCACCGCGGCGCGCAGCTCCGGCGGCAGGCTGCGCGTCGCCGAGACGGCGGCCAGGCGGATCAGGGGCTCGCGGCTGCGCGCGCCGCGCTGGACGGCCTCGATCACCTCCTGGGAGGGAATCGTTCCCAGCAGGCGAAGGGCCGTCGCGCGGGCGATCGCCGGCTGGGAGTCGTCGCCGAGCAGCGCCAGGAGGCGCGCGGGCGCGTCGGGGGTTCGCAGCCGACCGGCGTGCAGGGCGTCGGCGAACTGGCCGCGTTCCGTGAGCCCGGGCCACCACGTCTCCGCCGCCTGGCGAGCCCAGCTCGCGTCGCGATCGGCGTGGCAGCCGGTGCAGGCGTCCGGCGTGCCGAGGGTCTCCGCCAGATCCGGGCGCGGTACGCGGAAGGAGTGATCGCGCCGGGAGTCGATCTCCATGTACGTGCTGGCGGGCATGTGACAGGCCACGCAGCTCGCGCCCTCCCCTTCGGGCTCGTGGTGGTGGTGCTCGGGAGACGCGAACACCTCCGAGCGGTGGCAGCTCCGACACGCGAGGTCGGGCTCCTCGATCGCGAGAGCGTGGGGGTCGTGGCAGTCCCCGCAGCGCACCCCGGCGCGGTACATGCGGCTCTGGACGAAGGAGCCCCACACGTAGACCTCGTCGTCGATCTGACCGTCGGCGTGATACAGCCCGGCTTCGAGCAGCGCCGGGTGGTAGCCGTCCAGGAAGGGGCGCGAGGGCTGGGTGGTGGCGGTGAGGGGGCTGCGTCGCGAGTGACAGGGCGCGCACACCTCGAGGGCCTCGTCGCTCGCCTGATCCGGGACGCGGTGGGCGATCGAGTCGCCCTCGGCCAGCACCCAGCGGCGTTCGTCCGCGAGCGCCAGCGGCGGCCCCACCTCGGCGCCCCGGCCCTCGCGAGCCGCCGCGACGTGGCGCGCGCTCGGGCCGTGGCAGGCCTCGCAGGCCACGTCGAGCTCCTGCCACGTCGTCTCGAAGCGCTGCTCGGCGACGTCGAACCCGCGACGGACCGCCGTGGAGTGGCAGTCGACGCATTGGCTGTTCCAGTTGTGCGCGACTCCGGTCCAGTGCATCACGTCGCCCGGCGGGCCGGGCTCGCCGGGCTGGAGCTGGAACCAGCGTCCGCCGCCCGCCTCCTCGGGCCGGCTGTCCCACGCCACGCGCAGGGCCTGGAGCCGGCCTCCCTCCGTGGGGAGCAGCAGCTGCTGCAGGGGCTCGACTCCGAACGTGTAGGCGACGGGGAACCGACCGGTCGCCCCGTCGGCCCCCTGGGTCTCGACGACGAGCGCCTCGCCCTCGCGATCGAAGCGCGTCGGAACGCCCGCGTGCTCGAAGGTCTCGCCGGCGAAGGGTGCGAGCGCCGCAGCGGCGGGCTCCATGGCCCGGTCGTGATGCGAGCCGCGCCAGCGCTCGCTCTCCTCGGCGTGGCACTCGGCGCAGGTCTCGGCGCCCACGTAGGCGACGGCGACCGGCGCCGACGGCTTCGGCGACGGAGTCGTCTCGGAAGCGACGGGGGCTTCCGGCTCTCCGCAGGCGACGCACAGGGCTCCCGTCAGCACGACGGCGAGCAGGGCACCCGAGGGCGAGTCGGCCGCCGCGGCGAGCCGGGAGAGCAGCCTTCCCCTGCGCACCGCGGGAGCATACGCGAACCGACGCGCTCTCGAAGCTCCGTCGGGCCGATCAGTTCGCGACACGTCCCTCCGCGCCGAGCGCCGCCTGCTGCCCGACCTCGGCCTCCGCGCCGTGGGAGTGGCTCACCGAGGAGAGGGCCCGCTCGAGCAGTCGGGCCCGAAGCGCCGCCTCGTCTCCGGCCTCGAGCGACGGGGACGCCGACGGCATCGCGCTGCCCAGGAAGGCGGCCGCCAGCTCGTGGATCGCCCGCGGACCTCCGCCCAGGGACGAGCCTCCGCTCGGTGTGTAGGGACGCGACAAGGCGATCTTGACCCGCTCGCCCGCCTCGAAGGAGCCGGTCGCGGTCTTCGCGTTCACGACCGCGACCTGGTTGCGGTTCCAGATGCTGCCCGTGCGCTGCACCAGGGCCTCCACCGACTCGCCGCCCCGCGCCTCCACCACGTGGATGCGCTGCTCCTCGAAGCCCCGCATCTGCTCGGGCGTCATGCGCCGGAAGCTCCGGGTCGTGGCCAGGTAGCGGCCTTCGATGCCGTCGGCGACCTGGCTGAGCGCCATCGAGATGATCGCGAGAGAGGTCTCGCCGTGGTTGAAGAAGGTCGCCGTCGAGAGCAGACCGATGCGCCCGTTGCTCTGGTAGACCTGGGCGCGATGGGCCTCGCCGCCGTCCACGCCAGCGAGCTTGATCGGCGCCGAGCCGCGCGGCTCGCCGGGAACGGCCTCGGCCGCCGCCTCCGCGATCCATTTCTCGGCCGCCTCGTGCGGCGGCATGGCCGGCCCTCCGGCGGTCAAGAAGATGGCCGCATCCCGTCGGCGGGACTGGGCACCGACGGCCTGGGGCGTGTTGAGCGTGACCCAGCCGTCGGGGAAGCGGATCTGGAAGTCGAGGTCGGGGTGCAGGAAGCGCTGCCCCCGGAACACACCGGCCTGGGGTCGCTCGCCGACCGGCAGCCCCTCGATCTCGCGCAGCAGCGAAGCGCGACCGTCACCGAGGGAGGGGTCGCGCTTCCAGCGCATCTCGGCCGCGCGCAGCGAGGTCGCCACGGCGCGCTCGCCACTTCCGGGATGGGTGTCGAAGAACGTGGCATAGCGGATCCGGCCGGTCATCAGCCGCTGGAACTGGCCGAGGGAGGACTGCACCGACGCCATGGCCCGCGGGTCGTAGCCCGCAGCGGCCGCGAGGATCTGGCCGCCCTCGTCGGCCTCGCGCTCCATGTCCCGGCTGTAGGACGCCTGCTTGGCCGCGCGGATCCATCCGAGGGTGAGCGGGCTCTGGAACTGGTCGGCCGCCTGGGCGCGGGCGGAATGACGCCGCGCCGCGTGCGTGATCTCGTGGCCGATCACGTTGGCGAGCTCGTCCTCGGTGTTCACCAGGGCGAGCAGCCCCCGGGAGATGAAGATGTAGCCGCCGGGGAGCGCGAAGGCGTTGGGCTCGAACTGGTCGACGACCTGGAAGGAGTAGCCGAAGGAGCGCCGCGGAAGGCCCCGCAGCAGGCGCTCGCCGATCTCGTCGACGTAGGCGTCGAGCCCGGGGTCTCCCAGCAGGCCCATCTGCGAGGCCACGCCCTCGGACGCCTCCTTGCCCACCCGGCGATCGTCGGCGCGGGTCACGAGGTCGGGCTGACGCTTGCGGGCACGCGCAGCGGCCTCGGGCGGGGCCGGATCGGACGAGTCCATCAGGATGGTGCGTCCGTTCACGACCTTGAGCGGCGGCTCCTTCTTCGAAGAGCAGCCGAGCTGGGGTACCGAGACCAGCGCGGCGGCCAGCAGCCAGACCGCGACGCGGCGAAGCGGAACCGGGCGGAGGGCGGCCATCCCGGCTACGGCATCTCGGCCATGTAGTCGGCCTTCGAGAACCACTTGACCTTGAACTGGGTCAGCAGGCCCGTCTCCTTCAGGGTCGTCAGGTGGTTCTGCACCAGGTTCACGAAGAGCGGCTCGCCCGCCGGGATGGCGATGCCGAGGGGCTCGACGGTGAAGGGCGTGGTGAGGGCGATCAGGCCGGCCGCGGGCCGCGCCATCGCCTCGTAGGCGCAGACGGGGTAGTCGCCGATCACCGCCTCGACCTGGTCCGAGATCAGCAGCGAGAGCGCCGTCTCGTAGTCCTTCGCCGTGGTGAGCTGTGCGGTCGGCATGACCTTGCGGACGAAGGCTTCGCTCGTCGAGCCCGCCAGGGCGGCGTACTTGCGATTCGGGTCGTCGAGGGCCACGGCGCTCTCGGCGTTGGCGAGGGAAGCCGACTTCGTGAGCACCGACTTGCCGGAGACGAAGTAGGGGCCGGCGAAGGCGACGCGAGCGTTGCGTTCGGCGGTCATCGTCATGCCGGAGATCACGATGTCGACCTCTCCCCGCTCGAGGGTCTCGATCAGCTCGCCGAAGGGCCGGGTGACGAAGCGGGCCTCGACGCCCATCGACTCGGCGAGGCTGAGCGCGAGGTCGACCTCGAAGCCGATCACGTCTCCGTTGCGGGTGGTCATGTTCAGCGGCGGCTGGTCTCCGGAGAGGCCCACGGTCAGGACCTCGTCGGCCAGGACCTGCCGGAGCCGCGTCCCCGAGGGCTCGGCGCCGGGCTGCGCCAGAGGGACCTGGCAGGCCAGAGCCAGCAGGAGCACAGCGAGCGCCGGCAGGATCCGGGAGAACACGGACGATCGGGGCACGGGAGGGCCTCCTTCGACGAAGTTGCCCCAGGGCGTTAGCGCGACTGCGCGGCTTCCGCCAAGCGGTCATCCTGCCGGCGCTTGTGGGCGCTTGTGGGCGCTGAGGGCGCTGGTAGGCCCCGCCCGGCGCTGCCCGTCGGCACGAATGCCCCTATTCTCCGGCCTCGATCCACCGGGCCGCCAGGGGAGCGTGCCATTGGAGAGGGAGCGGAGGGAGACATGAGAACGGCGGTCCTGCTGCTGCTGGCGAGCGCCCTGGTCGGATGCTCGGCAACCACGACCATCCAGGGCACCTGGACCCCGACGGGGCCCGCCCCGGAGATCCGCTCGGTCCTCGTCGTGGGTCTCGCGCGCGACGAGGATCGCCGCAAGACCTTCGAGGACACCTTCGCAGCCTCCCTGCGCGGCGCGGGCCTGACGGCCGTTCCCTCCTACGAGCGCGTGCCCCTGGCCGACGTGAACCGCAACACGCTCGTGGCGGCGACCCAGGGCGGCGCGCTCGAGGGGGTGCTCGTGGTGAGCCTGCTCGGCATCGAGTCCGAGGAGCGCACGGTGCCCGGCCGTGCCTACGGAAGCGCCGGGCCCGCCTACGGCACCCTCGGCGACTACTACGGCTACGCCTACGGCACCTACACCGAGCCCGAGTACGTCGACCGCTACCGGATCGTGCGGACCGAGACCACGCTCTACGACTCCCTCACCGAGCGGCTGCTCTGGAAGGGCGAGTCGGAGAGCTTCGAGCGATCCGGGATGGCGCGGGCGTCGGAAGACTACAGTCGCGCCATGGCCCGGGAGCTCGTCGTGGACGGCAAGATCCAGCGCCCTTGAGCCGCAGGTCCACCTAGTACCGGAAGTTCACCTCGAGCGTGTAGCGCCAGATGTCCGCCGGGCCCGAGGAGGCGCCGAAGAAGTAGGCGCCCTTGGTCAGCACGTCGATGTGCTTGCCGAAGGCGCGCTTGAGCACGAAGTCCACTTCGTCACCCAGGTTCGTGCCGTTCTCGTGGCTCCAGAAGTGGTGGTAGGTGATGAAGCCCTTCAGGTTCCAGGGGAGCTTCGGCACCAGCGAGACGTACAGGTCCTGCAGGCCGTTGGGCCCGCCGTTGTTCAGGAAGACGTCGGCGTAGCCGTTGAACTTGTGGGCGGTGGACAGGGGCGTCACGAAGCGCGCCTTGCCGTCGTCGCTCCCGAGCAGCTCGTAGCCGACCTTCAGGGTCCCGATCTGCCCGAAGCCGAGGCCGGCCTCGGCATTCACATAGTGGGCCCCATAGCTCACGGGGTTGTTCCCGCCGTCGGTCTGGTAGGCGTACGAGAAGATGTAGGAGAGCTTGGCTCCGCCTCCCACCTCCTCGGCTCCCGTGAGGCGGAAGCCGTACGAGTTGGAGGAGTTCCCCGGTGAGTTGTCGAAGTCGAGGAGGTAGACGAACCCGGCGATGCTCGCGCCGCGCGGCAGCTTCCCGTACTTCACGTTGATCAGGTGCGAGTCCGAGTCGAAGTCGCGAGTGCCGGGCGGACCCTGGTCGCCGAAGATCCGGCGGATCTCCCAGAGGTACGCGTAGGTCGCCTTCAGCCCCTCGACCCCGAAATCCGTCTGGGCCAGGGCCGAGTCGTAGGTCTGCTCGTTCTGCCGCCAGCCCACGTTTCCGATGAATCGCGAGTCGTCGAAGATGATGCGCTGACGCCCACCCTTGAGCTTGAGCCCCGCCCAATCGTCGTTCTGGTACTGGAGCCACGCTCGGTTCAGCTCCGTATTCTCCGGATCCCCGATGGGCGTCCGTCCGTTGGGCGCGCTCGCGACGTCGAAGTACTGGTCGTCGTTGAGCGAGAAGGTGTTCTCGAGCTCGGCGAAGCCGGAGAACCCGTAGAAGGGCTTGCTCCCGATGCCCGCCCGGGTCCGCACGGTCCAGGCCTGGGAGTCGTCGAGGCCATCCTGATCGGCGGCTCCGAAGCGGGCGCGGATGTCGAGGGAGATCTTGTAGTAGTCGTTGTCCAGGGCCTGCAGCCACATCGGCCGGGGCTCCGCCTGGGCTTCCTCTGCCGCGGCGGACGGCGGCACGAGGCCCGCGATCAAGACGACGAGGCAGGCCCCCGTAATGCAGCGGGCTCGGTTTGCGTGAGTCATCGAACGGTCTCCCCTCCAGGATCGGTGGCGATTCTAGGTGGATCCAAGCGTGTCGGCATGGGCCCACCTGGGCGGCCGAAGTGGCCGGTCGGGACAGCTTTGGAACGGACAACGGGGCCGCGAGCGGCCTCGGGACAATGGGCCTAGGCGGCCTTCCCGGCGAGGCCTCGTCGCAGCTCCTGGCTCTCGAGGAAGCCGATCAGGTGCTCGCGGAGGCGGTAGTACTCGTCGTTCGCCAGCAGGGCGGCGCGGTCGCGGGGTCGCTCGAAGGGGATCTCCAGGATGTCCCCCACCCGGGCCCGCGGTCCGTTGGTCATCATGGTCACCCGGTCGGAGAGGTAGATGGCCTCGTCGACGTCGTGAGTGACCATCAGGGCGGTGATCTTCGCGTTCTCCCAGATCTCGAGCAGGAGGTCCTGCAGCTCGAGGCGGGTGAGCGAGTCGAGCATGCCGAAGGGCTCGTCCAGCAGCAGCACCTTCGGCTTCACCGCGAAGGCGCGCGCGATGCCCACGCGCTGGCGCATGCCGCCCGAGAGCTCGGCCGGGCGCTTGTGGAACGCGTCCCCGAGACCCACCAGGTCGAGGTAGTAGGCGGCGATGTCCTTGCGCTCGGCGATGCTGCCGTGGGGGAAGACCTTGTTCACGCCGAGCATGACGTTGTCGAACGCGGTGAACCAGGGCAGCAGGCACGGCGCCTGGAAGACGACGCCGCGATCGGGACCGGGCCCTCGGATCTCGCGCGCGTCGACGACGATGCCGCCGTCGGTCACGTCGTTCAGGCCGGCCACCATCGAGAGCACCGTCGATTTCCCGCAGCCCGAGTGGCCGATCAGGGTCACGAACTCGCCCTTCTCGATGGAGAGATCGAAGCCCTCCACGATCACCGCCGGCCCCTTCGGCGTCTCGTAGGTCTTCCCCAGGTTGAACATCTCGAGGAAGCCGCTCATCGGAGCACCGCCCGTGCCGAGCGCGGATCGAGATCGACGGGCTCGAGGTCGGGGAGCGCCCTTCCGCTCTCGCCGCGCTGCTTGCGGTCGGCCATGCCCACCTCGATCAGGTACTGGGTGACCTCGTTGCGCAGCTTCTTGAACTCGGGATCGTGGTTGATGGCCGTCCGGTCCCGGGGGCGCTCGAGCGACACGGGGAACGAGGGCCCGAGGGTCGCGCCGGGGCCCGGCCGGAGGGGAACGATCCGATCGGCCAACAGGATCGCCTCGTCCACGTCGTTGGTGATCATCACGACCGTCTTGCGGTCCTTCTCCCAGATCCGCTCGATCTCCACCTGCAGGGTGGCCCGGGTGAGGGCGTCGAGGGCGCTCAGCGGCTCGTCGAGCAGCAGGACCTTCGGATCCATCGCCAGGCCCCGCGCCACCGCCACGCGCTGGCGCATCCCTCCCGAGAGCTCGACGGGATACTTCTCCCGGGCGGGACTCAGCCCGACCATGTCGACGTAGTGATCGGCCAGCTCGGCACGCTCCGACCTCGAGAGCTCGGGCCGCACCTGCTTCACCGCCAGCAGCACGTTGCCGTGCACGGTGAGCCACGGCAGGAGCGAGTAGTTCTGGAACACCACTCCGCGCTCGGGGCCGGGCTCGCGAACCTCCTCGCCCGCCGCCCGGACGAAACCTTCGTCCGGCTGGATCAGTCCCGCGAGGAGCGAGACGAGCGTGGTCTTCCCGCTCCCCGAGAACCCGACGATCGCTACGAACTCGCCCTCTTCCACCTCGAGGTTCACGTCGCGCAGCACGTCGGTCCGGCCGCTGCCGTCCCCGTAGCCCTTGCTCACGCCCTCGATCTCGATGAACGCCATCGTCGTCTCCTAGTAGGCCGAGGCCGCGCCGTCGAAGCTGACCAGGCGCTGGAACATGATCATGATGCGGTCGAGCGCGAAGCCGATGATTCCGATGGTGAAGACCGCCACCATGATCTGGGCCAGCGTCTGGCTCGAGCCGTTCTGGAACATGTCCCAGACGAACTTCCCGAGGCCCGGGTTCTGGGCCAGCATCTCGGCGGCGATCAGCACCATCCAGCCCACGCCCAGCGAGAGACGCAGCCCGGTGAAGATCAGCGGCAGTGCCGACGGGATCACGATCTTGAACACGCGCTCCATCGCCCCGAGGCGCAGCACCCGCGCGACGTTCATGTGGTCGGGGTCGACGCTCGCGACGCCCAGCGCCGTGTTGACGAGGGTGGGCCAGAGCGAGCAGAGGGCCACGGTGATCGCGGAGCTGATGAAGGACTTCTCGAAGAAGGGGTCCTGGGAGGTGTAGAGCGCGCTCACCAGGATCATCACGATCGGCAGCCAGGCCAGCGGCGAGACGGGCTTGAAGATCTGGATCAGCGGGTTCATCGCCGCATACATCCGCTCGGAGAGGCCGCAGACGATGCCAAGTGGCACCGCGATGAGCGATGCGATCACGAACCCGGCGAAGACGGTCTTGAGGCTGGTCACGATCTGGTCGAAGAACGTGGGCTTGCCGGAGTAGCGGCGCTCCTTCCAGGGC
>JAAUYD010130100.1_pt1 | contig 21334 bp, 19 predicted proteins | sample 7278101 | NCBI WGS metagenome assembly JAAUYD01 (sample SAMN14350128, study PRJNA611818) | marine sediment metagenome | isolation source: surface marine sediment (0.6m) | place: French Polynesia: Moorea | collected 2018-08
GACAGGAAGAACGGATTGATCACGGCGTCCCTGCCTTCGGTCTCGTCAAACAGCAGCAGTGCGATCGTATTGCTCTGGTGGGTGCGAAGGCCGGCCGCGTTGCGATTGACGAAATAGTTGAGGTCGCGTGCAATCTGCTGAATCTTCTCGCGCGTTTCCTCGCGTACCAGTGGCGAATTGCGCAGCGCACGGGACACCGTCGCCTGCGAGACCCCGGCGATCTCTGCGATATCGCGAGATGTCGGATTACTGACCTTCATAGTGGCGGAATTGCACGCTCCCGGGTGTGACCCTACAGATAAGTATCACAATCTGGTCGGATGCGCCTAACTATCTGATATAGAATGCGAAGCTCGCAAGACGCAGGGCCCCTGCAAGATAAAAAGACTAAGGACCGTGGATGGCTGACAAGTGCCTGATCGTAGGAGATATTGGAGGAACGAATGCGCGATTTGCCCTGGCAAATCAGGCACATCCGGGCTTTCATGACGTCATCAGGTTGAAGTGCGCCGATTACGAGACATCCGAGGACGCGATGCGGTACGTCCTCGAACAGTTTGGTGTCAGCACAGCCGACGCGATGTGCCTCGCTGCGGCAGGCCCGGTCGTCGACGGCAGCATCAACGTGACGAACAACCACTGGCTGATATCACCGGAGCACCTTGCATCGGAATTCGACGTCGATGCTGTTCGACTGCTTAACGACTTCGAAGCCATCGCCTATTCGCTGCCATTTCTCGCGGCCGAGGACCGCTCGGTCATTGGCGCTACGCAGGGCGTAGGGCTGAGTGGCCGTGACTTCAACGTGGCCGTGCTCGGGCCCGGCACAGGTCTCGGCGTCGCAGGACTGATCGGTCGCGACAAGCGCCTTATTCCGATCACGGGCGAGGGCGGACACGTGGCGTTTGCCCCGGAATCAGAACTGCAAATCGATATTCTCAGGGCGCTGCGGACGCGTTTCCGACGTGTTTCGGCCGAGCGTCTGGTCGCCGGGTCCGGCCTCGAGAATATTTACTCGGCATTGATTGACGTCCGTGGCGAGCGGGTGGAATCCCTGTCCGCTTCCGAGGTGTTTGCGGCTGCCGCTGATTCCTCATCGCTTGCGGCCGACGCCGTTGCCGTGTTTTTCGAGATTATGGGCCAGGTAGCCGGGGATCTCGCCCTGACCATGGGTGCCTGGGATGGGGTCTATATCGGCGGAGGCATCGCCAAACGTTACCCCGACACTCTCACCGAAAGCCGCTTTCGCGCGGCATTCGACGGTAAGGGGCGGCACAGCCACATCCTCGAACGCGTGCCGACTTACCTGATCACGCACGACCAGCCGGGCCTGCTCGGCGCGTCGTATCTCGCGCAGGAGCTCGGTGCCACGCTCTCGTAATAGCCCGATACTGTGACGAAGTTCACAAAAACTGTATAAAAATCAAAATGTTGTATAAATGCAACACGTCCCTAATCGGGTCATGGCAAACGCAAACATAGCGTGTTGGAAAGTCGCGAACGCGCGTCGCTAACAAATCTTTAACATAAAACTGAGCGGTGAGTTCGCGTCCGCGCGCGCATCGCTCGTTACAACAAGGTCGTCAGTAACAGGAGTTACGGAGGGACGACCGATGAAAAAATTGTTTGTTGTATCGCTGTTCCTCGTCTTGGCCGGTTGCACTACTGCACCGACCCTGGAGGAGCTGGAATTCGCCGCACTCGAAAGCGGTGACTGGAGCGAAGTGAAGAAACGCGAGCGCGCGATCGCGCGACGCGAGGCACGCATGGCGAAGCAGTGTTCAGTTGGGCGCGTGCGGGTTTGCGTCAAGCGCGCTTCCGGAAACCAGTGCGGGTGTGTCGCCCGTGACGAGTTTCAGGACGTCTTTATATTCTAGTCAGCGGCGTCGCCCGGAGTCAGGGCCGGGCGCGGCACCGCGGTAATACCGACTTCATGACGAGGGAACTCGTCCGCGTCTATCGTCTCTAGATAGCCGTGCCATGCCGCGTGCCCAATCACCGGCACAATTACGATTAGGCCGACAAAGGCCGTCACTACTCCGATCAGTAGCGACGCTACGACAATCGTCAACCACACAATCATCGCCAGCTTGTTGCGCAAAACCGCATTCACCGACGTGACGATGGCCGTGATGCTGTCGACATCGCGATGCATGATCATGGGCAGCGAGAACGCGCTTGCCGAAAATGTCACGGCCGCAAACACGGCGCCGATGGCAGAACCAAAGCCGAGATAGAAGATCCAGTCCTGAATGGTCGGCTGGCCTTCGGTCGGGAAGAAGACGCTGACCATGATGGCGGCGCGGGCCCAGACGAGAAAGATCACCAGCAGGGCGAGCGCAAAAATCATTTCGTTGCCGAAGTGGCGTTTCCACGCTGCCCGCGCACTGCGAATCATCTGTACCTCTTCGCCGCGCTCGAGCTGCGCGCTGATGGCGTACAGACCGATGCAAGTTAGCGGTGCGAGGAACACGAATCCGCCAAGCATGGCATACATGATCCACTGGCTGCCCTTGAACCATGCAAGGAGACTGACGGTGCCGATCAGGAGCGCTACGGTCAGACCGTACGCCAGGCTGTGATGCGGTGCCTGCATGAGGTCTCTGACACCGAGACGCAACCACCGGAACGGCGCCCAGGGTGACAACCTGCGGCAGGGCGCGATGAAGGGCAGTTCATCGCGGTTGACTCCGATCTTGTCAGTCATGGTCGAATCCCCCCATGTTCCCCATGACAGTATGCCTGATTACGACGGGTCTGGAACGAGTTCCCGGTACAGCGCGATGGTCTTGGTGACGGTATCTTCGTTGCGAAAGTCGGTGGCGATGCGCTGCCTGGCAGCGTCGCCCATGCGATTCCGCAGGTCCGCATCGCCGTGCAGTCGAGTGATGGCTTCTGCAATTGCCCCGGCATCCCGCGGCGGCACGACGAAGCCGCATTGGCCATCGACGACGAGTTCCGGACTGCCACCCGCATTGGTCACGACGGGCGGCACCCGATAGACCATTGCTTCGATAATGGCGCGCGCGAGGCCCTCGCGTTTGGTCGAGGGCATGCAGAAAGCGTCGCAGGCCGCACTGATTTCGGGTGCGTTCGTCACATAGCCTGTGCGGTGGATGCGGTCGCGCGCCGGACTGGCGTCGATGCACTTGGTGAGTTTCGGCGCATCCATGTGGCCGACCAGCAGCAAATGGACGTCATCCGGCAGTGCACCCATCGCCTCGACGAGATATTCAATGCCCTTGCGAGGGCGGTAGTTAGCGGTGCATCCGACGACGAAGGCGCCCTTCGGAATACCGAGTTCTGTCAGGTCGGCAGGTACCGCCGTATACCACTCGAGTCTATGGCCTTTGTGGATCGTGACCGGGCGCTCCTCAGGCATGCGCAGGAAAGCTGGCTGCATCTGCAGGAAGTGCCGGCGAATAGCATCGGCGACGCAGATGATGCGATCGATGCGCGGATTCAGGTAGCGCATCCACGACATCGGGTCGAGGAACCCGACGGCGCCGACGATACCGCGGTAGCACACGACCTTGACGGGCAGGCCCTTGCACGCGCGCAGGCCGTTGCTAACGGCCTTGTTGTTGTACGTGTGCATGATGTGGTACTTGCCGCGCACCAGTTCCTCGCGCAGCTCAGCGATGCCTGGTTTGTTGAAATTCGTCGGCAGGCGAATGTCGATCGTTGGGACGCCCGCGTCGCGCAAAACCTGGTTGTTCGGGTGGTCTTCGGGGCAGACGACCGTTACCTCGATGCCGGCATTGTGCATACCGATAAAGGTGGCCACGGACGGCCTGTCAGCATCCTCGGTTATGCAGAGCGAGCGAATTGCCACGCGTTCAGCCCGCGTATTCTGGGTTCTCGAGAATGCGAACGGCGGCCTGCTGTCCGGTTACCGAGAACGCGATGTACTCGTACTTGACGCCAGTGCGTTCGACGTATTCCTGGAACGCCTTGAATTCGTGTTCCTGCCAGCGATAGAAGTTGTAGTACTCGTCGAACAAAACGATGGCGCCCGGCTGCAGCCGCGGACCGAGGCCGTCGAAGATCGTGACCGTGGACGAGTAGAGATCGCAGTCGACGTGCAGGAATGCGACCGGCTCCTCGTAGGTTTCGAGGAATCCCGGCAACGTCGCATCGAAGTAGCCAACATGGAACAGCACATTATCGGGCACTTTGGGGCGTTTGCTCTGGGCGAACGCGCCGATCGGGTTGCCGTTCCAGTGTTCCTGGATGCCTTCGAACGAATCAAAGCCGTGCACGGTGGCGTCGACTTTTTCAGCAATCCAGCGCATTGATTTACCCCGACCGACGCCGAACTCGAGGTACAGGCCTTCCTTATCGACCTGGTCGAGCGTGTGCCTGACGAGCGCCGGGTGTTTTTCGAACCACGGTGCATCCGGCATGTTCGCCTTGATGTAGTCGAGGGTGTCGCGCTTTGCCTCGAGGTTCATGTCGACCAGGAGGTTGGAGGCGTAGTGCTTGAGCATGAAGCGACGGAAAATAAATTCGCTCAGCGTGCGTTTGAATAGCGGCATTCGGGTACCCGTCAGGGCGCGATGGAATCGCCGCGTAAGGTACCACAGCTACTGGATTTTTGCCCCCAGGATCAGCTCGAAAGACGGCGGCCCCGATGTGCTTATCGAACCAAATGCGCCGTTCATGGTTACGCGGATGGCATTGATGTTCGGATCGTAGCCCGCCGTGTCCGGGTTCGGTGCGTAACCGAAGGATACGCCGTTGTCATCGGAGTACTCGATAGAGCCCAGTGCGATGCCGGGAGGCACTGGCGAGTTCGATACATCGAGCACGATCGGCGCCCCCGCAAGACAGCTGGCCGTAACACACAAGCTCAGATCCGGTGGCACGTCATCAGTGACGGTCAGCGAGTTGGTGTCCGGTGAGAGAGATCCGCGGTTCTCCACGGCAATGGTGTACTCAACCGTTGCGTCCGGGATCGAGTAGGGACCGCTGCCGCCATTCACCGGGTCCCAGGTTGTCGTCACGGTCTTCGCGATTGCCAGGTCGACATCGAAGTTGGCATGAAAGGCTGTAGATGCTGCTATAACGCCGGCGGATTCGGTCGTGTGATTTCGCTCCGAGTCGTTGTCGGTATCTTCATCGACCGTCAGTCCCAGGGTCGACGAGGATTCACTGCAGCGCCGTATCCAGCCGCCGTTGTTGCCATCGCGCGAGTTAACCGACGCAACCGCCAGCGGGATTGCCGCGAATGGCACCGGGTAGGCATTCGTGTAACAGCCGTTCGACCAGCCCTGGATATTGTCGGGTGTTGCGATCGACTGAAGCTGCACGGCTGTGCCGAAACCGTCGATGAACGAGGTATTCGTAGCGTCCTCGATAGCAACAATCCCAATACGCTCAGGCACGACCGTGCCCGCAACCGACTCGGCGCGCTCCAACGTGATCTGCACCGATGCCGGTCCGAGATTCTGCAAGCTGACGTCCATGAATGGCGCAGACGGCGTACTCGGCGGGGACTGGCTTTCACTTGCCGCTGTCTGGATCTGCGCGACGACAGCAGGCGTTGCCGGGAAGGCAGCCGGAAACGGAACCACGTCCCAGGACACGCCAAGAAAACGGTTCGCGAACGTCGCCGTCGTATGCTCCAGCGCAACGATGCGCGTGCCGTTCGGGAGCACATGGTTACCTGGTTCGATCGCGAGGTAAGCCGTCGTCATGGCGACGTGCGGACCATCGTTGCCTGACGGCTCGACCTGCAGGACTTCGAAGCCTGTGGTGGTCACGTTGCGCACGCGGATGGTCGAGGGGTCGCCGCCCTGGTTGGTTGGGAGCACGAAGACAATCGGCCTGACGTCGAAAGGCTCCAGAAAAGTGACCGTCGTCCAGGAAGGTATCGAGAACGTGTCGTTGAGCGCCACGGGCGCCATCTCCACCTCGAACGCGCGCACGGTCGGACTCAGTGTCGCGCACAGCAGCGACACCGCCAACCAGCCCGCCCTCATTGCAGGGATTCGACGATCATTGCCCATGGTTCGGCGACGATACCGCCCAAAACCCCTGCGGGCAGTGCGCCGTATCACACTACCCTGAAGTGGATCATTTGCCAAATATGCGCTGTGTCACGGCTGACGGGCGGCCACGTCCGTAAACTGTTGGCCTTATTGTCAAATTCCACATCAACGGCGGGCCAGGTTATGTCAAAACAGCGTCCAGCACTGGCTCTCCAGAGCAAGGTGTCGCTGACGCTCGCTGCCCTGATTGCTGTGTTCATCATCGCCAGCTGGCTCGTGCTGGACCTCTTAATCACACCAGCTTTCGAAGAGCTCGAACTCAAGACAGCGCAGTCGGACCTGAAGCGTGCGGAGATGGCGTTGCAGAGCGATCTCGAGAATCTCCATACGGTCGCGTCCGACTGGGCGTACTGGGACGATATCTACAGGTATGTGCGTGGGGAGTATCCCGGTTTCCAGCGCTCCAATCTGGATGGGCCTACACTCGCGACTCTTGACTTGGGCTTCATGGCGATCTACGCGCTGGACGGCCAGCAGATGTGGAGCCAGGCACGTCTCGGGGATGAGTTCGCGGAGGCAGCTGTGCTGGGGATCTTCACTGCGGGAGACCCGGTCGCGAACGCGCTTACCTTGCATGATGAACCAGCCAGCGACACTACCGGTATCGTCGATACTGCCAACGGCCCGGCCATAGTGAGTTCCCTGCCGATCCTGAAATCCGATGAATCCGGATCCAGCCAGGGCGCCTTGATCATGGGCCAGTTCCTCGATGACCAGCGTCTCTCCAGGATGCGGGCACGCACTGAGGTCGATATGTTCTGGAGTTTCGACACCGGTCACGGCACGGAAGCTCCGATGTCGACTGTCCCAGATACTCAATTTGAGCTTGGAAGGGACGGCATTGCCGGCCTTAAGGTCATGTACGACATCGTCGGACGCCCCTACCTTAATTTGCACAGCAGGACGCCGCGGGAAACCTCGTTGCTGGGCGGGCAAACCGTAGGTGTCGCCCTGTTGTTTCTAGCTCTGTCCGGTGCTCTCGTGACCATATTCGTCTGGGCGACACTGCACGTCATGATCCTGCGTCCCATTGAGACCCTGGCTCAACATATGCACGGTATACGCGAAAGCGGCGACCTGTCGCGCCGGCTCGGCGGGACCCGCAATGACGAGATCGGCGCGCTGGCGCGGCAGTTCGACGACCTCACCGGCGAGGTCCATGACGCGCGGCAGGCGCTGCTCGATCAGTCGTTCAAGGCCGGTAAGGCGGACACGGCTGCCGAGGTCCTGCACAACATCCGCAACGCGATGACACCGATGATCAACGGACTCGAACGCATTGGCAGGGCGTTTCGTGCGACAGGTAAATTGCGCGTCGAAGAGGCCGTCGAGCAGCTCGGCGATGTCAGCACCCCCGACGACCGCAAGTTGAAACTGCTGCAATACATCGACGCTTCATTCAAGCACGTTGCCGATATGGGTGATGACGCGGATGAGGACTTGCGCATAGCGACGGCCCAGGCGCGCCAGATCGAGGGTATTCTCGCGGACCAGGAGAAGTACGCCAATGTCGTGCCGATTGCAGAAAATCTGAAGATGGACGACGTTGTTGGTGAGGCGGTTCATGTTATTCCCAAGAACGCGCAGTCCAGGGTTGATGTCGAAATGCCGTCGACCCTGGGGAGCTACATGGTTGAAGCACATCGCATCGGTCTGCTGCAGGTTCTATCCAACCTGATACTGAACGCCTATGAATCGATACAGCGTCGCCAGGAACCGGACGGACAGATTCACTTCGAAGTGGGTTCGGCAATGCTGGAGGACACGGACATGGTGTGCCTGACCATTCGTGATAACGGCGCGGGCTTCGACGAAGAGACTGGCGATCGTATATTCCAGCGCGGCTTCACGTCGAAGACAGAAGGCGAAACCACCGGACTAGGACTGCACTGGTGCGCCAATGCCGTGGCCGGTATGGGAGGCCGCATACGCGCCGAGAGTAAGGGTCTCGGAAAGGGCGCAGAGTTTCATGTGCTGTTGCCGGCGGCGCAGGGAGGGTAGACATGTACAGCGTAAATGATCAGGAGTTTATCCGCGTTCTCGTCGCCGACGACGACGAGCGGGTCCTCGAGTGCTACCGCGAGGCTTTCGGCGAGGACGAACCGACCAGCCACGTGCAAACGCTCGCCGAGCTCGCTGCCGAACTGTTCGACCCGGAAGAGGATCCACAGAACCAGCCCCGTTTCGATGTCGTCGCTTGCAACCAGGGCGACGATGCCGTCAGGTGCGCCAAGCGCGCGGCGCGGGATGGCAACCCGTTCGACGTCATCATTCTGGACGTGCGCATGCCACCCGGCATTGATGGTGTCGAAGCGGGCAGTGAGATTCGCAAGTTCGACGAGGATGTCGAGATCGTCTTTGTGACTGGCTATTCGGACGTGCCACTCGCGGAACTGCAACGTCGCGTGCCGCCGCCGTTGCGGCTGCACTATTTCAACAAACCCCTGTCGTTCTCCCGTCTCGCGCAGGACGTCGCCACGATTGTGAGGGAGCACTAGACGATGAGCGATCTGAATTCACATCACGTCAACCGTGTGCTGGTCGTCGATGACGATGCGCACCTGATCAACGAATACCTGAAATGCCTTGGCGAGGACTACGAGCCCGATACGGCAACCACAACGCTCGGCGACCTGGAAAAAGTGCTGTTTGGTGAGGAGACCGATGAGAAGGGCGCCGCGCGATTCGAAGTGCACTCACGCAACCAGGGCGAGGCGGCAATCGAGGCGGTACAGGCGGCCGTCGACCGGCAAGAACCGTTTGCGATCGTGTTCATCGATATTCGTATGCCGCCCGGTATCGACGGAATCGAGGCCGCGAAGAAAATTCGCGAGATCGATCCGAACGTCAACATCGTCGTCGTGACCGGATCATTGAGCTCCGGTCCCGACAACCTCGGCAAGCTGATACCGCCCGCCGACAAGGTCTTTTTCTTCAAGAAGCCGTTCCACGGCGTTGAGTGCCGCCAGCTTGCGGCCGCGCTGTGCGGAAAGTGGCATGCCGACATGGCGCTGCGCAAAGCGAACGAGGACCTCGAGCGCCGTGTCGAGGAGCGGACCGAGGCGCTGCAGAAGATCGCGTATTTCGATCTTGTAACACGACTGCCAAACCAGTTGCTGTTGATCGAGGAGCTGAAGAACCTGATCAGCAAAGCCGAGGACAGCGAGGGCGACACCGCGGTGGTGTTGCTCGATTTCGATCGCTTCAGTTTTATCAACGAGACGATGGGCTACGACTCCGGAACGGAACTGCTGCGTTCGATCGGCAATCGACTCAGTCGTACGTTCGTCGAGGAGCAGGACAAGCAAAGGGCAATCGTCGGTCGATTTGGCGCGGACGAATTCGCGGTGATGATGCCCGGGGTCGAATCCGAGGACGCCATTACCGAGTTGGCCGAGAGGGTCAGGCAAACAGTTGAGGAACCTTTCCTGATCAACGGTCGCGACCTGTTCCTGAAGGCCGCGATCGGTGTTGCGTGGCACCCGATACACGGACGAGATGCCAAGCGCGTATTCCGCTGTGCCGAGGCGGCGCTGCACCGCTCGATTCGTAGTCTCGACAACGCGATTACCTACTACCACAGTGAGATGCGCTTTCGCGCGCGTCACAAGTTCGATCTCGAAGCTGAACTCCGCGGGGCGATCGATACCGGACAGATTACGGCACACTACCAGCCGCAGCAGTCGACAAAGACTGGTGAACTCGCCGGTGTCGAGGCTCTTGCCCGCTGGATTCGCCCGGACGGCTCCGTCGTGCCGCCGTCTGATTTCATTCCGCTCAGCGAGGAGATGGGCATCTCCGACGTGCTGTTCGAGTCGATCATGCACACGGTCTGTGATGACGTCGCCGCGTGGCGCGAGGCTGGCGACTGGAATGTCCCGGTCAGCGTAAATCTCTCAGCTCACCAGTTGCGTAATCGCGATCTTGTCAGCCTGATCAAGGGCATTCTTACCGAGAAAGCCATCGACCGTGCGTTGATCAATCTGGAGTTGACCGAAACGGTGCTGCTTGAGGATCTGACCGTGGCGCAGCCCGTGCTCGATGACCTCGCATCCTACGGAGTTGGCATTCACATCGACGACTTCGGCACCGGCTATTCGTCGCTGAGCTACCTGGCCCAGCTGCCGGTGCAGACGCTCAAGATCGACCAGGCGTTCATTGCACAGCTGTCGGATCCGGACGCGAACACGAAAGTTGTCGAGGCCATCATCGCGCTGGGTAAGGCCATGGACCTCGAAGTTGTGGCCGAGGGCGTCGAGACGGACCAGCAATATGCAATGGTGCGGCGTCTCGGCTGCGATCTCGTGCAGGGCTATTTCATCGCGCGACCGATGTCGGCGTCACAGCTCACGGTCTGGCGCGGCGGCTACGTCGATACGCAGAGCCTCAAGCACGGATCGACGGTCGTCGGTATCGAGGAAGCGCGCAAAAAATAAGCGCGTACAGCCTGGGCTGTACGCGCTCGTTTCTTTATGGTCGGGTTACGACCCTGGTTGAAGCTTACCGTTCCGTAATGCGTAGCACGACGCGGCGGTTCTGTGCTTTACCTGCCGACGTCGAGTTGTCCGCAATCGGCTGCGACTCACCGTAACCGCGGACGGACATGCGATTCACATCGATTCCGGCATCGGCCAGGTAGTCATGCACGGTCTGCGCGCGACGTGCCGAGAGACTCTCGTTATACGCGGCCGAACCGTCGCTATCCGTATGGCCGGCAACCTCAACCTTGATCGACGGGTTCTTCTTCAGGGTTGCTGCGGCATCATTCAGGATGTTTTCAGCACCCGGGAGGAGAAGGTCGGAGTTGGTCTGGAAGTTCACGCCTTCGAGACGAATTTCTTCCTTGATCTCGCAACCCCTGATATCGACCTGCGTGCCGGCTGGTGTACCGGGGCACTCGTCGAGGCGATTAACGACGCCGTCACCGTCATCGTCGAGTTCGCAGCCGTTGGCATCGACAGGCTCGCCTGCGGGTGTACCCGGGCACTGATCCTTGTCGTCGGTTACGCCGTCGCCGTCACTGTCATTCGGGCAACCGTTGGCATCCACGGTAACGCCGGCGGGCGTGCCCGGACACTGGTCCATGGAGTCTTTAACGCCGTCGCCATCACTATCGAGTTCGCAGCCCCAGGCATCGACCGGCGCGCCGCCCGGCGTGTTTGGGCAATTGTCTGAGCTGTCCTCGACACCGTCGCCATCGCTGTCCACCCATCGGGGCGTGCCCGCGCCAAACGGAATCTGCAGGCCGATGCTGAACAGGTTGTCTTTGAGACTTCGCTCAGCGACCGTATCCAGGCGATGACGCCACTCGCCGCGCAGGGCGACGTTGCTGTCGAACAAGTCAAGGTAGAACCCGGCGCCACCAGAGATCATGCCACCGTCTCGCTGGGGCAGGGATGCACCCAGTGGGTCGATCTGCATGTACCCTATGCCGCCAAACAGGTAGGGGCTGAAATTCTCGCTACGGCGGTAAACGCGCTGCACGTCGAAACCCAGGCCGAGTTGCTCCTGGTCCGCGTTCTTCGGCGCAGCGATCTGCAAGAGGAATTCGATATTAACAGTGTCGCTGACGGCCTTACCCATGCCGAACTGGCCGCCGTTGAAGCCATCATCAACTTCGCGGTCCTTATCATCATCCATGTAGGTACCCATGACCGAAAAGTAGCCCTGTCCGGTCTCGGCGTCAGCGTGCGCCGTGCCGGCGGCCGCGAGCGCGACGAAGGTCACTGCGGCAGCGCAGATAAGAGTTCTCATAAGAATTGCTCCCTCGTGATAGTTCCCAGTCCCGCCGCGTTACCGGCGGGCCTTGTCGTTTCTTGCTGCATAGACGCACGAGGCCGTGACCAGGTCACTTTTCCCGTGAGCGCCTCCCTTGTTCCCCAATTGCGGGCCTGTGTGACCCGGAGGCTGACTCGGACGTCTATTTGGCACATCATTAGTGACAGCACTAAATCGAATGCGGCGATTCTAGCACCTGATGACAGATAAGCATAAAGAGAAAAACGTCCGTCGGCTCATGCAAGCCGGCATGGATGATGAAGCCCGCTCGTCGCGTCCGCTTAAGGCCGTGAGCCGGGCGCGCCGCCAGGTCGGTCAGCAGGATACGCTGGCCTTTGCGCTGGTGCGAATCTGGGCGGCATTGGCGCGCCTGCTAGCCCCGCTATTTGCGTTTTTCGGCGAAAAGCAGGCTCGGACCATCTATCAGAACACGTCAGGGCCTGCGAGTCGTGCGGGCGGCGATAACCAGAACAACGATTCCGACTAGGCCGATTGGGCATGACGCCCGCCGGCTGAGTCTCGCAAGAGGGGAAAACCATGATAGATGAAGTCCAGCAAACACTGTGGCAGCCGATGGTCAGCCTGTGGACCAAGGTCGCCGAATTCTTACCGAATCTCGCAGGCGCATTGTTATTGCTGATCATTGGCTACCTGGTCGCCAAGGGCATCGGTCTGGCGATCGCCAAGCTGCTTGCCAAACTTGGCCTGGACAAGCTTACAGAGCGTGCCGGCGTCACCAGCGCAGTCGCGACGACCGGTATCGAAACGACGGCGTCGGCGATCATCGGCAAGATCGTCTACTGGCTGATCTTCCTGTTGTTCATGATCGCGGCCGCGGACAGCCTCGGCCTGCCGCGTGTATCCGACACGATCAACGGCTTTGTACAATACCTGCCCAAGCTGATCGGTGCGTTGCTCGTGATCATCATCGGCCTGTTCGCCGCGCACCTCGTGCGTTCGGCGATCGAGACGGCGTCCGCTGGCATGCAGCTCGATTACGGCAAGCCCCTCGGTACTCTGATATACATGCTTATCGTTATCGTCGTCGTATCGCTTGCGATCGGCCAGCTGGAGATCGAAACCGATCTCCTGAACCAGGTGGTGTCGATCATCCTGTTTGCGATCGGCGCGGCTGTAGCACTTTCGCTCGGAATGGGAACGCGTACGACTGCCGGCAATATCATCGCCGGCCTGTACGCGCGCGACCTGTTTCCGCCCGGGGACAAGATAACGGTCGGGGAGATATCCGGCCGGGTCATTGAGGTCAATACGACCAGCACGCTCATCGAACTCGATGACGGCACGGTTTACACGATGCCAAACAGCGTGCTTGTCGAGAGCAAGGTCCATACCACGGACCGGATCTGATCGCCGGGCAACGAAAACCTCTTCCGAAAGAGTACAAATCTCTTTCGGATGAGCAGCTGGTCGCGCGTGCGCGCGATGAGCTGCCGTATCGTACGCGCGCGTACGAGGAACTGATGCGCCGGCATGACAAGCTGATGTTCAGCATCTGCCTGCGCCTCGTCGGCAACAGGCAGGATGCGGAGGACATTACGCAGGACGTCATGCTCAAGCTGTTCTCGAAGCTTGGCAGTTTCGAGGGTCGTTCGTCGTTCAAGACCTGGCTCGTGCACGTAACACGCAATGCGTGCAAGGACTGGCTCAAGAAGAAGGCCATATCGAAGCACTACGCCGACGCACTGGCACGAGAACCCCAGGAGCAGTCGAGAATAGAGTACGATGAAGATCGCCTGATCGGTTTATTGAAAGAACTTTCCCCCGCCGATCGCGAAATCCTGACGCTGCGGTTTGTTGCTGATTTCAGTCTCGCCGAGATTGCAGAGACGACCGACCTCGGACTGAGCGCGACAAAAATGCGCTTGTACCGGGCAATAGAAAGACTTGAAAAGCTTGCGACCGAGACATTCGGTGACGAGCTGCAAGATCCGTAACAACACTAAACTGGACCATTACACGATAAGGAGAGAACAATGAGCGTTGCCAAAATTTCCGAACTCACGGCGGAATCGTCGAAGAGCTTCGAGGATGCCGTTGAGAAGGGCATTCGCAAAATGGCGAAAACTGTGGACAATATCGAGGGCGCTTGGATCAAGGAACAAAAAGTCGTCGTGAAAGACGGGGAAATCAGCGCTTACCGAGTGACGATGAAAATCACCTTCGTTGTGAAATAACCTGAAGCACTTGCTCAAAAACTAACTACTGACAGGAGATAGAAATGCCAGGCAAATTTGAAATTTACAAAGACAAAGCGGGTGAATTCCGGTTCCGCCTCAAGGCGTCCAACGGCCAGAACATCCTCGGCAGCGAAGGCTATTCGAAGAAAGCCAGCTGCATGAACGGCGTCGAGTCGGTTCGCAAGAATTCACAGAACCCGGACCGCTTCGAAAAGAACAAGACGGCATCTGGTCGCTTCAACTTCAAGCTCTGTGCGTCCAATGGTCAGTGCATCGGCACGAGCCAGACATACGACTCCGAATCAGGCTGCAGCAACGGCATGAAGAGTGTTGCCAAGAACGCACCGGATGCGAAGGTTGACGATCAGACGTAGTCCACGCCTGACTTGACAATAAATCTCGATTTCGCCGCCGCACGTGTCAACCACTGCGGCGGCAGTTCGTTGTACTCCTGAAAACGCACTATTTGTACGGATACAAGGAGTACCAGCATGGATACGAGGAAGATTTTCTGGACGATTGGCGGCCTGCTGCTTTTGAATACCGCGGCCTTCGCTGACACCGGCGACCGCATTGAGCAGCGCCTCGATAATCGTGGTGATCGGATCGAGGAACGACTCGATAACAGGGGCGACCGGATCGAGGAACGCCTCGACAACCGCGGTGATCGTATTGACGAACGCCTCGATAACAAGGGTGACCGCATCGACAGCCGCCTCGACAATCGCTCGGATCGTGCCGAAGCGGCCGGACGTGATGGCCTCGCCGAGCGTCTCGATCGCAAGGGTGATCGCATTGACGAGCGGCTTGATCGCAAGGGCGACCGTGCGGACCGCCGCCTGGACAATCGCGGTGAGCGTGCCGACCGTCGCCTCGACAATCGTGGCGAACGCGTCGACCGCAAGCTCGATCGCAAAGGCAACCGCATCGATCGGCGTCATGACCGCCGCCAGGGGCGGCGTGGCCAGGGCTAGACCCGCTTCAATCCCGAACGGGCCGGTGGCATTACTGTCACCGGCCTTTTTTTGCGCTAGGCTGTGCGCTCGCAACGCTGGCGTATAACAATGAAAAGACGCAACTGGTCGCTCGATTCACTCGTCCTGATTTTCTCGTTCATCGTGCTCGCACAACTGCTGTCCTATGTTGTGCCGCACGGAGAGTTCGAGCGGGCAGCGCTTCCTGAGCAAGGTGGTCGCCTCGCGGTCGTACCGGGCACCTACGAAGTGCTCGGCCCTGGAGAGCGCGAGGTTCTGCCGCCCTGGCATTTCCTGCTCGCCATCTCCGACGGCTTCTCGTCAGCGCAAGCCATCATCTTTCTTATCTTCCTCGTGGGCGGCGTCATCGCGGTGCTGCGCAAGACCGGCGCTATCGATGCGGCGCTACACGGTGCGGTGGAGCGTCTCGGCAAGAGTCCATGGATTCTGATCGCCGGCTGCCTGGTGCTGTTCAGCGTAGGTTCCTACACGATTGGCATGGGCGAGGAGTACGTGCCGCTCGTGCCGATCATCGTCACCATGTCACTCGCCATGCGCATGGATGCCGTCGTCGCAATGGGCATGGTCTGGATTCCTTACGGTATTGGCTGGGCATGCGCTGGCATCAACCCGTTTGGCGTACTCATCGCCCAGGACATCGCACAGGTGCCGCTGACATCCGGCTGGGCGCTGAAACTCATAATGATGTTCGGTCTTCTCGCCGTCGCGTTTCATCACATCTATCGTTATGCAATGCGCGTTCAGGCAGATCCCTCGCAGAGCCTCGTTGCGGACGTCGACTACAGCACCGGGTTCGAGCCACCGGCCGACGCGCGCATGACTCTGCCGCGCGTGCTGACGCTAATTGTATTCGTGGTCGGCCTGGCCGTATTTGTCTACGGCGTAAAGGCTTACGGGTGGTATATCCCCGAACTCAACGCGATCTTCCTCGGCATAGGCCTTGTAGCGGCGATCATCGCAGGCTTGTCGGCCAGCGAGACCAGTCGCACGTTCCTCCAGGGCGCAGCAGAGATGACGCCGGCCGCGCTGCTCGTCGGGTTCGCGCGAACGATCGAGACCGTGCTGTCTGACGGCCAGATCATCGATACGGTCGTAAATTCGATAGCCGGGTTGCTTGAAGGCCTGCCGTCCGAAGCGTCCGCGCTCGGCATGCTAGTCGTACAGTCCATTTGCAACCTGTTCATTCCCTCGGGTAGCGGACAGGCTTTCGTGACCATGCCGATCATGTCGCCGCTGGCGACGCTGACCGACGTACCGCAGCAGACCGCGGTGCTCGCGTATCAGTTCGGTGACGGCTTCTCGAATATGCTCGTGCCGACCAGCGCGCTGGTCATGGGTGCGTTGGCGCTTGGGAAGGTGCCGTATGCGGCTTGGTTCCGTTTCGCAGGTCCATTGTTACTGAAGCTGCTGGCGCTGTCCGCGGTATTCCTGGTCGTCTCAATGCACGTCGGGGAGAGGTGGGGCTTCTAGCTGCGGCGGTACCACGAGACGCCGTCAGTATCGGTTTCCACCTGCATGTCACCCGTACCGACCAGGTAGCGCAGGTGGGCGAGCGATTCGCCCGTCGCCATGATGCGATTCGTATCGTCGATCTCCGCTTTGAACAGATCGTCGAACGTGTCGACAACTCGCCGCGGTTCTGCGGCGTTATTGAGCAGAATCTCGAGGCGGTCCGTGTGGTCCTTGCGCAGCTGTTCGAGCCGCACGTGCGCTCCCCGAAAGGGCTTGCCATGCGCGGGCAAAACCAGCACGTCTTCGGGCAGAGCGGCTTCAAGCTTGTCGATTGAATTAAACCAGTCCCTCAGCGGGTCGGCCTCGGGCTCCGTCGGCCAGACGCTGACGTTCGGCGAGATCGTCGGCAGGATCTGATCACCCGAAATCAGGATATTGCGGTCAGCATCGAAGAGGCAGGCATGCTCGGGGGAATGCCCGGACCCGACAATGATCTGCCAGTCATAGCCGGCGAAATGCAGGTGCTCGCCGTCCTGCATGCGGCGATAGGACAGGGGCATGCTGCGGACAAATTTTCCGAAGGTGCCGAACGTTGCGCGGTACAGGGAGAGCTGGTCGTCGGTGAATCCCGCTGCTTTGTAGAAGCGCACGCCTTCCGGCGGCGCCTCATGCCCCGTGTCGCCGACGAGAATGCGGCACAGCAGGTACTCGGCGCGTGTCATCCAGAGATCGACTTCGAAGTGGTCAACGAGCCAACCCGTGCATCCGACATGATCGGGGTGCAGGTGCGTGGCGATGACGTGCGTCGCCGGGTCGCCATTCATCGGACCGGCAAACGTGGCTTCCCAGATGCTGCGGCTGGTTTTCGTATCGACGCCTGTGTCCACAATGACCCAGCCGCTGTCGTCGCGGAGAAGCCAGAGGTTGATGTGATTGAGCGCGAAAGGCAACGGCATGCGCAGCCAGGTTATCCCTTCGTCCATGCGCGTGGTCTCGCCACGCTGCGGCCGCGCTATGGGCTCGTATTCAATTCCTGCCATGCCGCGAGCTTAACAGGACCGAACCCGCGTATCTCGAGGTATCGATTGGCCTCGCCAACCATCCCGGAATGGTTACCTTCATCGAGTTTCGGCAGCGCCTCATCGAGCCACGCTTCGAAGTCGCGGATGAGCGATCGCTCCCATCGCCGTTCGGCGTTGTAGCCGAAGATGTCGAATGGACCGCCACGCAGTCCTTTGAATTTGGCCAGGATGCGAAACACGGGCAGCATCCAGCCGCCGAACTCGCGCTTGCGTGGCCGACCGCGCGCGTCGAGTTTGCCGCCGAGAAATGGCGGCGCGAGGTGGAAGCGAACCTTTGCGTTGTCGCCGTAGTCGCGACGTATCTCTTCGAGAAACGCCTTGCGTGAGTGCAAGCGCGCCACTTCGTACTCGTCCTTGTAGCTGAGCAGGCGGAAATAGGCATGCGCAACGGCACGCGCCAGCTGATCGCTGTCACCGATCTTCGCTTCCGCGGCCCGGACACGTTCCATGGCCGCCGCATACTTCCTTGCAAGATCTGCGTTCTGATAATCGACCAGGAAGTCAGCGCGCCGCTCGATCATGTCCTCGAGGGACTCCACGACCGGTTCGCCATGGCCGTCGAGCAGCTTGGCCACCGCCGCGGGATCGTGCGCGGCAATCCGGCCCCACGTGAAGGCGCGCTTATTGTCGTCGATCTTGACGCCGTTGAGTTCGATGGCGCGGAGCAGGGCGTCCAGAGAGAGAGGTATCAGCCCGCTCTGCCATGCAGCACCAACCATCATCACGTTGGCGTAGATCGTGTCGCCCATCAGTCGATCGGCGAGGCTGTTCGCATCGAGAGTCTGGAGATTACCGTCGCCAACGACGTCGGCGATCGCAGCGACGCGCTCATCGGCGCGCAGGTTGGCATCGCGCTGGCGAACGAAATCGCCGGTCGGCATCTCGGCCGTATTGAGCAAAGCACGGGTGTGGTTGTGCTGGTAGGTGACCGATGCCTTCGGCGACGAACTGACCACCAGGTCGCAACCGATCAACGCGTCGGCACGGGCAGACTCGATACGCACCTGGTTAATGCTGGTCGGCTGCTCGCCTATGCGCAGGTAACTCAGGACAGGGCCAAACTTCTGCGCGAAACCCATGAAATCGAGTTCGCTGGCGCCCTTACGCTCGAGGTGGGCAGCCATCGTAATGAGCGCGCCGACGGTGATGACGCCGGTGCCGCCAACGCCCGTCACGAGCAGGTCGTAGCAATGATTTATGTCAGGAATGTCGGCATCGGGCAGTGACGCTTCGAGCGTGCCGAAGGCCACGTCATGCGTGCCGCCGCGTGCCGTTTTCTGCCGCTCGCCCTCGACGGTTACGAAGCTCGGGCAAAAGCCGTTGACGCAGGAATAATCCTTGTTACAGCTGTTCTGGTCGATCTGTCGTTTCCGCCCGAATGGCGTTTCCTTGGGCACGACCGACAGGCAGTTGGATTCAACCGAGCAGTCGCCGCAGCCTTCGCAAACGAGGTCATTGATGACGACGAACTTATTCGGGTCCTCGAGTTTGCCGCGTTTGCGGCGCCGTCGTTTCTCGGTTGCACAGGTCTGCGCGTAGATCAGCACTGTCACACCCGGGATGTCGCGCAATTCGCGCTGCACTTCATCGAGGTCGCGGCGATCCGAGATTGACGTTCCGTTGGGAAACTCGGTCGGATCAAAGAGTTCCGGTTCGTCCGAGACAATTGCTATGCGCTCGACGCCCTCGGCCCTGACCGAATGCGCAATGCCCTGCACGGAAAGCGGCCCATCGACCGGTTGGCCACCCGTCATTGCTACGGCATCGTTGAACAGGATCTTGTAGGTGATGTTTGTGCCCGCCGCGATCGCCTGGCGTATGGCCATCGAACCCGAGTGATAGAACGTACCGTCGCCGAGGTTCTGAAAGACGTGCTGATTGCCGTTGAACAGTGCTCGCGGAATCCAGTTGACGCCTTCGCCACCCATCTGGATCAGGCCGTCGGTCTCGCGGCCCATCCAGCTGGCCATGAAGTGGCAGCCGATGCCGGCGAGCGCCTGGGAGCCCTCAGGCACTCTCGTCGATGTGTTGTGAGGGCAGCCGGAACAGAAATACGGAATGCGTTGAGCGCCACCGACCTCGATCGGGTGCGCGCGCCGCTGCAGTTCCTCGGCGCGTTGCGTGAAGCGCTCCCCCCCGAGCACACGGTCGAGGCGTTGAGCGACGATCGGCACGAGATCCATTGGCATCAGCTCGCCGATCCACGGCACGAGGCGATTGCCGTTCTCGTCTTCTTTGCCGACCATGCTGTTGGGCTTGCGGCCCGGGTAGTCGTAGAAATATTCCTTGAACTGGCTTTCGATGATGCCGCGCTTCTCTTCGACAACGAGGACTTCGACTTTCTCCTGCACGAAGTCGAGCGCTCCCTGAGGTTCGAGCGGCCAGACCATGCCGACCTTGTAGACGTCGATGCCGAGCCGGCGCGCCTCGTCTTCCTCGATGCCGAGCAGACGCAGCGCTTCCATCAGGTCGAGGTGACCTTTGCCGGTCGTGACAATGCCGAATCTCGCGTGCGGTACGTCGAAGATCTTGCGGTCGATCGGGTTCGCTGCAGCGAATGCGAGCGTTGCGGCTTTCTTGGCCTCGAGTCGTTCTTCGATCTGGGGGCCAGGGAAGTCGGGCCAGCGATAGTGCAGGCCCGTCGCCGGAATCTCGAAGTCCGTCGGTATCGCAAACTGACGGTAAGGCGGGAGTTCGACCGACATCGCCGATTCCACGGTCTCGGTAATGGCTTTGAAGCCGACCCACATGCCCGAGTAGCGTGACAGCGCGAAACCATACAGGCCGTATTCGAGATACTCGGCGACATTCGCCGGGTTCAGCCACGGCATCATGAACGTGAGAAACGCAACGTCGGACTGATGCGGCATCGACGATGACACGCAGCCATGGTCGTCGCCTGCAACGACGAGCACGCCGCCGTTTGGTGAACTGCCGTAGGCGTTGCCGTGTTTCAGAGCATCGCCGGCACGATCCACGCCCGGGCCTTTGCCGTACCACATGCCAAATACGCCATCGACTTCCCGACCCGGATCTGTCTCGACCTGCTGCGAGCCGAGTACCGCCGTTGCAGCGAGGTCTTCATTGACGGCGGGCAGGAACTCGATCTTGTTCTCGGCGAGAAAAGTCTTCGCACGCCACAGCTCGAGATCGACCATGCCGAGTGGCGAGCCACGGTAGCCGCTGATGAAGCCGGCGGTATTGAGGCCGGCTGCCGCGTCCATCGTGCGCTGCATCAGCGGGATGCGGACGAGCGCCTGCGTACCGGTCAGCAGGACGCGTCCCGACTCGCGGCGATAGCGGTCGATGAGTTCGTAGTTGTCGAGCATGGTCGGGAAGTATCCCGCAGAATTGCCGGAAAAGGGTGCCAATCGTCCCGCTTATAGCCGGTTTTGCGGTAAACTGTCCCGAATACTCAGATAAATCGGCACAAAATTCATGCTTGAGGCAAAAGACCGGAAAATCCTCTCGGAGCTGCAGGGAGACAGCCGCCTGACGATGCAGGAGCTTGGCGAGCGAACCGGCATGTCGAGTTCGGCGTGCTGGCGACGCGTTAAGAGCCTCGAGGAGGCCGGCATCATCGATCGCTATGCAGTCATCGTCGATACGCGCAAGGCTGGCTTCGATTTCTCTGCCGTCGTGCATGTCTCACTTGCGCGTCACGAACAGAAGAACGTCGCGCGTTTCGTGAAGGAGGTGCTACGTCATCCCGAAGTGCTCGAGTGCTTCGCGACGAGCGGCGAGGCCGACTTTCACCTGCGCGTCGTCGCAGAAGA
>JAAUYD010108166.1_pt1 | contig 21328 bp, 17 predicted proteins | sample 7278101 | NCBI WGS metagenome assembly JAAUYD01 (sample SAMN14350128, study PRJNA611818) | marine sediment metagenome | isolation source: surface marine sediment (0.6m) | place: French Polynesia: Moorea | collected 2018-08
GACGCGATTCGCCGACATCAAGACGACCGTCGAAGGCGGCAACCCCGAGATTCAGATCGAGTTCGACCAGGAGCGCGCCGCCAAACTGGGCCTGTCCGTACGCGACATCGCAGACCGCGTCGTTGCGAACGTCCGCGGCGAACTGGCGACCCGATATACGTGGCGTGACAAGAAGATCGACGTACTCGTCCGGAGTATCGACTCCCGGCAGTCGAGTATCGAAGAAGTCCGATCACTGATTGTCAACCCCAGCTCGGACCGCCCGATCACGCTGGACGCCATAGCGGACGTCCGCGTAGCCATGGGCCCCGCGGAAATCCGACGAATCGCACAGGAACGCGTTGCGGTCATCTCGGCGAACGTATCCTACGGCGACCTCGGGGCCGCGGCCGATGAGGCGCGCCAGATCCTCAACCAGATACCCATGCCGAACGACGTCGCCGCCGTCGTGTCGGGGCAGAGCGAGGAAATGCAGGCCTCCTTCCAGTCACTGCAGTTTGCACTGGCGCTGGCCGTGTTCCTCGTCTACCTGGTCATGGCGTCGCAGTTCGAGTCGCTGATACACCCCTTCGTTATCCTTTTCACGATACCGCTGGCGCTGGTGGGGGCCGTCGTCGCGCTGTTCATCACCGGTACAACGATCAATATCGTTGCGCTGATTGGCGTGATCATGCTCGCCGGAATCGTCGTGAATAACGCGATCGTCCTTGTCGACCTGATCAACCAGCTCAGAGCGCAGGGCAAAGACAAGACCGATGCGATCCTCGAAGCGGGTCGGGCTCGGCTCCGGCCAATCCTCATGACGTCGCTGACGACCGCACTCGGCCTTCTGCCGATGGCGCTCGGCTTCGGCGAAGGCTCCGAGATACGCGCACCGATGGCGATCACGGTCATCGGCGGCCTCACCGTCTCTACGCTGCTGACGCTGATCGTCATCCCCGTCGTGTACTCACTGATGGACAGAAAACGCTGGCCGGTTGGCGTCACGGCGCCGGCGCAGGGGTAGTCACATGAAGCACACAGAAATCGCGCTAAAGCGCCCGGTAACGACCGTCGTCGTATTTGTCGCCCTGTCGCTCATCGGGCTCCTGGCGTCGAGATTGTTGCCGCTCGAGATGTTCCCGGACATCGAGTGGCCCGGGATTTATGTAGAGGTACCGTACGAGGGTTCGACGCCTGAGGAGGTGGAGCGGACGATCACGCGGCCCATTGAGGAGGCGCTCGCGACGCTGTCAGGCGTTGAGCGCATGCGCTCCTACTCCAGTGAAAACCGCTCCCAGATCGTCCTCGAGTTCAGCTGGGACCAGAGCATGGGAGCCAAGGGCATCGAGGCCCGGGCCAAGGTCGACAGTATCCGTCACCTGCTGCCTGAGGATGTGCGCCGCGTGTTCGTCTACACCGGTTCGATCGGCGACCAGCCGGTCATCGAGGTCATTCTCTCCGCCGAGCGGGACCTCGCCGACAGCTATGAACTCCTCGACAAGTTCGTCAAGCGGCGCCTCGAGCGAATCGACGGCGTCTCGAAAGTCGATCTGTGGGGCGTGGACGAGCGAGAGGTGCGCATACTGTTGAAGGCGGATCGCCTCGCAGCCTACGACGTGGACCTGCTGGCGCTGAGGGAGCTTCTCACACGAAGCAACTTCTCAGTCAGCGCCGGCAAGCTGACGGCGTCCAACGAGACGTTCAGTGTCCGCCCGACGGGCGAGTTCCAGTCGATCGAAGAGATTCGTTCGCTGGTGATCAATCGCCAAGGTCTGCGCCTCGGCGACGTCTCGGAGATTGAACTGATCGCTCCGGAACGGGACTACGGGCGCCGCCTGGACGGCGAGGACTCCGTGACGGTAGCAGTGACCAAGAATACCGGCGCCAATCTCGTCGCCGTCACCGATGCCGTCATCGAGGAGCTTGAAGAGATACAGCAGCTGCCACAGATGCGTGGCATTAACTTCCTGCCAGTCGATAACCAGGGCGACAACGTGAAGGAATCGCTGTCGGACCTGTTCAATGCGGGGTTGCTCGGCGGACTACTCGCGATCATCGTGCTCTACCTGTTCCTGCGCCAGCTGTCGACGACGCTGATCGTTATCGCCGCGGTGCCTTTTTCCCTTCTGATTACACTGGGCGCGCTGTATTTCGCCGGACTGTCGCTGAACATCCTGTCGATGATGGGCATCATGCTCGCCGTCGGCATGCTCGTCGACAATGCCGTCGTCGTCTCGGAAAGCATCTTCCGCTACCGGGAAAAGCATCCGGACGATCCGGAGAAGGCGACACTCGCCGGTGTCAATGAGGTTGGCCTTGCCGTCGTGGCAGGAACCGCGACGACGATCATCGTCTTCGCACCGATCATCGTCGGAGTGAAATCCGAGATGATGGTATTCCTGACACACGTGGCGGTGACCATCATCGTGGCACTCATCGCATCGCTGGCGATCGCCCAGACGCTCGTACCGATGCTGGCAGCGCGACTGAAGAATCCGCCGACCGCCAAACCAGGAAACTGGATGGGCAAACTGACGGACGGTTATGCCCGGGCACTGCGATGGGTCGTCAACCACCCGCGCTGGAGCGGTCTCGGAATCCTGATGATCTGCGTCATCGGCATCAGCCCGATGGTGCTTGAGCTCGTCAAGGTCGACATGTGGCCAAGGGATGAGCGGAGACGCTTGTACATGCCGTACCAGGTCGAGGGACAACATGCTCTCGAGACCGTCGAGAAGGCAGTCAACGACATCGAAGCCTATCTTGACGACAACAAGGAAGACCTGGACATCGAATCGATGCTGAGTTTCTACAACCAGGAATACGCACACACGATCCTGCTGCTGAGCAAGGACGACGATGTCACGCTCTCGACGACCGAGATCATCAATAAGATCGAAGAGGGGCTGCCTGATATCGCGATCGGTAAGCCGAGCTTCGAACGCAACCAACAGGGCGGTGGCGAAGGCTTCAGCCTGCAGGTCTCGGGCGACTCTACGACGGTGCTGAATGAGATCGGTGACGAGGTCGTCAGGCTGCTCGAGTCTTTCGAAGGCCTCAAGGACGCACGCACCGACGCCGAGTCCGGTGAACGGGAGATCAGGGTCGTCATCGATCGTGATCGTGCAGCGAATGTCGGCCTGACCGGAGAGCAGATCGCGCAGATGATCAGTATCGCCATGCGTGGGGAAAACCTCAGTGAATTCCGCGGTGACGACGGCGAGGTCGGCGTGCGCATGGCGTTCCGGGAGAACGACCGGCAGAACATCGATCAGCTGACGAACATGCCGTTGTTTGCGGCCAGCGGAGAACGCATCACGCTGGGCAGCATTGCGCGGCTCGAATTCGGCCGATCAGCGGAGACGATTCGGCGAATGGACCGCCAGACCTCTGTCGTCATCAACGCAACACTCGCGGATGACGCGACGATGGACAGTGTCCGGCCCGACGTCGACAAACTGATGAACCAGATCGAGCTGCCGCCAGGCTACAGCTGGAAGTTCGGTCGCGGTTTCCAGCGCAACGACGAGACCCAGGCCGTCATGATGACCAATCTGATGTTGGGTATCGCCTGCATATTCCTCGTCATGGCAGCCCTGTTCGAGTCGCTGTTGCTGCCCTTCTCGATCATCCTGGGGTCCATCGTCTTCTCGATCTTCGGCGTATTCCTGTTCTTCGCTGCGACCGGTACGACATTCTCGTTCATGGCGATGATCGGCATCATGATCCTGATCGGGGTCGTCGTGAATAACGGTATCGTTCTGGTCGATCACATAAACAACCTCAGGGTCGGCGGAATGCACAGGAACGACGCGATCATCGAGGCCGGGCGAGACAGGCTTAGGCCAATCCTGATGACGGTCGCGACGACGATTGTGGGCCTGACGCCTCTGGCGATGGGCACTACGCAGGTCGGCGGCGATGGCGGACCGCCCTACTACCCGATGGCCAGGGCGATCATTGGCGGCCTTGCGTTCTCGACGGTCGTATCGCTGCTTGTTGTCCCGGCGCTGTACATCTACTTCGATTCGCTCGCCGCCTGGGGCCGTAAGGTCAAGCGCGCGGCGCAGAAACGGCCACTCGCCTCGAGCTCGTCGGCCTGAGCCGACGAGACAGGAGGACGAGCAGGCAGAGTCCGAACAGGCTCAAGAGTCCGGCCGAACCGCCACCGCCTTCGTTGTTGATGACGACGGTCGTTTCCGGAGGCGTATCGCGACCGATGTCCTCGAGCGGCAGGAAGCTCAGTTCCGACGTGTCATCGGGGCCGATGAAGGCCAGGAAATCGTCATTGAACGCATCGAAGAGTTCGATCAGGACATCGTAGCTGCCGGTCGGGTAGCCGGATACCAGGTCCGTGACGACCGAATAGTCGTCGTTATCCGATGCCCCGAAAATCGTGAACGTGTCCGTGACAGCGTATTCCTCCCACGCTCCGCCCTCGAAGCTGAGATAGACAACCGCATATACGTCGGCTTCGGCGTAAATGGTGTCGGCGTCGAACAGCAGATCGATGCCGGAATAAAAGCCGTCGAAATCGGCGTCACCAAACAGGATGATGTCCGCCGAATAGAACCAGAAATCCTGGTTGGCTGACTGGCTGGCCTGCTGGCCGCTCTTGGCGACATCGCGTTTCACCGACTTGTCGACGCCCTGTGTCGCGGCAAAGGTGTCGCGCGACGTCCTGATGACCTGTCTCGCGTCTCTGCCGCCCGACGTGTAATGCGTCGACTCGACGACACGCTCGCCGTCATCGGCTTTTGCCGTCTGTAGTGCGCACATCGCCGTGACCAGCGTCAGGGAAAGAATGAGCGCCGACAGGCGGGCGCCAGGTAAAAACTGAGTCTTCATGACGTGTTCCTCGCTATTCCACGATTCGATTACAGCGCAGGGCGCATGAATTGAAGCTGAATAATGAATACGTGCGTGCGATGATCCGCGACAGCGAGACGGGAGATTATGGTGAGTGAGGCAAACAGTGCACAGGAGAGCAAAGCGATCTTGTACCTGCTTGGCGGCGTCATGGCCGGGCTGGGCCTGGACCTGTGCGCCAAGCAGCTGCTTGCGACCTACTCGCTGGAACAGTTCGTCTTCGTAAGGACACTGATCGGCGCCGTGTTGTTGTTGATGATCTCGACGCAGTTTGGCGGCTTGAAAACGCTCAGCACGAAGAACTATGGCTGGCACGCGCTTCGAACCCTGCTGTCCTGCGGCGCGCTGTTCGGGTTTTTCTACGGCCTGTCGCAGATGCCCCTGATCGACGCGCTGACGCTGGGTTACACGGCACCGTTGATGATGACGGCGTTATCGGCCCTGTTCCTGCAAGACAAGGTCGGCTGGCGACGCTGGACGGCTGTGTTCGTCGGTTTTGCCGGCGTGCTGATCATGCTCAGGCCGGGCGCAGAGACCTGGAGCTTCGCGTCGATCACGATTCTCTTCGCTGCTTTTTGCTACGCGTGCCTTGCGATCACATCGCGCTTTCTGGCCAGCGAGGAATCAAGCCTGTCACTGTCGTTCTACGTGCTGTCCGGCCCGATCCTTATCGCCATCGTAATGATGTCGGGCTCCGGCTGGGCGGCGCCGGATATGGCCGGCTGGATGTTGTTTGTCGTTGCCGGCGTCTGCTCGGTGCTGGCGTGGATCGGTATAGTAGGCGGCTACAGGAGAGCCTCACCCGCCACGCTTGCGCCTTTCGAGTACACGGCGCTGGTAGCCGGCGCGATTGCGGGATTCCTCATCTGGGGTGAGGTCCCGGACCGGTTCACGGTTGTCGGGGCAATGATCATTGCCGGGTCGGGTCTGTTTGTCGCCTATCGCGAGGCAGGCAGTCCGATGGCGGCGCGTTACATGCGCGCGCTGACGGCGACAGCGGCTACGCTGTCGCGTCGTGTGCGATTGAGAGCCAGGCGTTAACGCGACGGGCGGGTGATGTTACTCGACGTCGCCCGGGACGAGGCCCGCAATCTGGGCCGGCGTGACCTGCAGTCGTTCAGCGACGCGATTAAAGAAGTCGATCTCCAGCACGCCAACGTTCTTGTCGCTGCGGAAGACATCCGCGAGCGCCTGAACGACGGCTGCCCGATGCTCGTCTTTCAACTTGTGCACGCAGGTTGACAGGTATTTCCTAAGACCCGCGACGGCGTACAGTTCGTCACGTGCGGCAACGCGAATGTCGGCGGAGCTGAATTCTTCGCCGGTCTTTTCCTTGAGAATCTCCTGGATTCGCTCTACCTCAGCGGACTGGATGTTGATGTCGGCGTCTGCTGCGCGCGCCAGCGTCATCAGCAGCACTTCCTTGAACAATTCATTCTGCTTGTCCTCGCCGATATCGGAGCCGCCGAAAATACTCAGTACATTCTTGAGATCTGCGATTGCCATTAGATTCTCACTCTTGTCGTTTTGGTTATTCGAGTCACTTCGCACAGCGAAGCGAGGGTCAAAGTATACACGGGATTAGGCTGCTGTCATGGCCGCGGCGCCAAGAATCAGGCCGCAGCAGGAGGGGCTCGTGCCCGCCTTATCCGGCCCGTAGTCGCCGGCGACGCGCCTCCCTGGCCAGCCCCTAGCCAGCCCCCTGGCCAGCCGGCTGTCGCATCGGCTGCAGCCGCCAGTAAGTCATGGAACGCCAGAGCCATTCTGCCGGCCCGAAGCGAAACCGCTGCAGCCACCAGGGACTGTATAGCAGCTGCAGCCCGATTAACGCGACGACGAAGCCCATCTGGTAGAAGCGCGGAACCTCCGTGTACAGATTGAAGCCGTGGCCGTAGAAGATCGTGGTCATTACGAGCGAATGCATCAGGTAGTTGGTGAAAGCCATACGCCCCACGGCGGCGAAGCGCTTCTGCAGCGCCACCAGTGCGCCGGCACGAACCAGGCTCATGACGAGGCCAACATGGCCCAGCGCGACGAATATGCTGCCCCAGTAGTTGGATATCATGCCGGTCTTGAACGCGTACAGACCGTCGAAGTCATGGTTGTAGAGATCGATGGCGCTGAACGCCATGATCGGCAAACCGATGCCATAGCCGAGCAGCATCATGTTGCGGTAAAACCGGCTGCTACGCTGCGCCTTCAGCACGCCAAGCTTCATTAACGCCATGCCGATCAGCATCAGGCCGCCTGCGCGCCAGAGCAGGTAGAAGAACGTGCCCTGCGTTTGCAGCATCGCAATGACCGGAATTCGGTACTCGAGCGCATCGGCGTAGGTCCCTCGATAAGCATCGATGTCGCGTTGGATGTCCTCGGCGTCCGGCGCCATGAATGCCGCCGACAGGTTCCATTCCTTGATTTTTGCAAGCTCTGAGTCGGTCAGCTCATCGCCGGCCGCCTGCCGCGCTTCGAGCTCGATGGCCTGATCCCGGAGCTCTATCGTATAAGCTCCGCCGAGCGCCCCCAGCACGTTCGCCATCGGCAGCATCAGCACCCCGATGACAATCAGCGTCGTCGGACTGCGCTTTCGCAGCAGGAACATCAGCATGCCGATCGCCGCGTAGGCAAACAGGATATCACCTACCCAGATCAGGTAGCCGTGCAGGATTCCGATAACCAGCAACCAGAAGCTGCGACGATAAAAGACGCGGGTTATCTTCGCTCCCTTCGCCTCTGCTCGATCGGTCATCATGACCATACCCGCGCCGTAGAGCATCGCGAATATCGACAGGAACTTCTGGTCGAACAGGATGTGCGTGACGAACCAGGTGCCCATGTTGAGCGGGTCAGTACCACCCATGGCTAGCGGATTGCTGTAGGCCGCGAAGGGCATCGCGAACGCGTAGATGTTCATGACGAGGATGCCGAGGACAGCGACTCCCCGCAGCGTATCCATGGATTGAAAACGCTCGGACGAACGAATCGGCGCGGGAGCCTCTGGCTCGTCCGGCAGCGCAGTCGTAGCGTCGTTACTCACATTACCCGCCTTGTTCTTCATTCCGCCTGGGTGGTGGCTTTTTTCGGGGCAGCGCTCAAGCATAACCGAGAATTGCCGCGTTGAACACAGACTTTTGCTAGAAAATTTTTTCTTGGTTTTCAGTAGCTTCCAAGCGATACTTGCGTTGGGCTAACTATTGAAAGGAGGTGATCCATGTCTAGTGAGATTATTGAGGTACGTGAAAAACCGCAGGGTCTTGACCGGATGATGGAGTCACTCTTCTCCGTCCTTTGACCGGTTTTCAGGTACCAATCTCACGAAAGGCCGCGCAGTGCGCGGCCTTTCTTTTTGCCTGAGACCAAGCCGGAACGGTTTACTCTTCTGCAGCGCGCCGCCTGACGGTCGCCATGTAGAGTCGGGATGCGTCGCAGGACAACGAATCACCCATCATCTCTCCGCGCACGGCCCAGTCACCGCCGGTGCCGTACATGTCGTAAGCCTCACCGAGATCCGTCATCGTGTCGTAGGTCTCGACCAGCTTGAAGTCGAATTCCTCGTCGCCGCCGCCGTAAGCCGCAAACATCATCCAGGTGCCGTTTTCATAGCCGTTCTCGGCCTGGTAGGCGGACCACTGTTCGAGCCCGCCCATGACCTGGTCCCAGGCAGCCGCATCGCGGACATCGCAGTCCGAGAACGCGAGCAGGAAGTTATCCGGATCGGTGTCGGGCGGCGCCTTCATCTGCGTGGTCGCGAAATTGCTGTGCGTGTCGCATTTGACGACCTCGGCGAACCTGGCGGCGGCTTCGCTACCCTTGGCCATCCACAGGTCTCCGCTCTTGCCCATCTCCGCACCGCTCGGCCATACACCCAGCCAGCCGACGTCGAAGGTCTCTGCGCCGTGATACACGGGCGTGACCGTAATAGCGTAGTAACTGTCGAGGCCGTTCTTGTCCGCCCAATCGTTCCAGTATTCCGTCGCTTCGTTCAGGTCTTCGGGACCTTTGCCGTCTAGGTAGCTACAGGTGTAGGTCTCTACCGGCACGAACTCACGGCCTTCGCTTTCTTCTTCATTATCGGCCCAGGCCGGCGCCACGGTCAGGACGCAAGCGCCGAGCGCTATCCCCAATGCTTTCATTGTTATCCCCTTAGTTTTTTTTGTTAGGTGACTGAACGCCACATAGGGCAATTATAGCATAAAAATCAGTTATTTACGCTCTGAGCACGCGGGACTCCAGTGAGTCCAGCAGCCGATCCAGTTCGGACTGCGTGTTGTAATGAACGGGCCCAACGCGGACAACGCCGCCGCTATCGTCCAGGCCGAGCGTCTTCACAACCTCGACCGCGTAGTTGTGCCCGTGCCAGACGAACATATTCTCCTCGGCGAGCGCCTCGGCGATCGTCTGTGGGTCTTTCTGCCCAGACGTGAAGGAGACCGTCGGCACGCGCCGTCGCATCGCGTCCTCGTCGGTGACGCCGTGCACGGTGATCCCACGGATCGACTGCAGCCCTGCGATCAGGTGCGATGACAGCTCCTGCTCGTAGTCGGTCAACAGAGCCATGGCAGCGTGCAGTCGCTGGCGACGACCCGCCAGGTGCTTGCAGCGATCCATGTAATTGGTCGCCATGCTCGTGCCGATCCAGTCGAAGTACTCGACCGCCGCTTTGGTGCCGGCCATCAGTTCGAAACTCGGCGTGCCGGTCTCGAAGTTGCCGGGAATGACCGGCGACGCCGGGCGGACCTGGTAGGCCGTCAGCGGGGCGAAGGCCTCTCGACGACCCCAGAGTACGCCCTGGTGCGGACCGAAGAACTTGTAGGCCGCGCATGCGAGAAAGTCGCAACCGATGTCCTGAACGTCCGTCGGCACATGGGGAACCGATTGAACCCCGTCGATGAAACTCATCGCGCCGGCGTCGCGCGCCTTCGCGCAGATAGTCCTGATGTCGTGCAGCGTCCCGGTCAGGTTGGACGCGCCGCCGACGCAGACCATGCGCGTGCGATCGGTCAATAACTCATCGAGGTCAGCGAGGTCGAATTCATAGGTCTCCGTGCTAAACGGCAACCAGCGGATCCTGAGGTCGTGATCGCGGGCCATCATGACCCATGGCGTGATGTTCGCGTCGTGGTCCATCTGCGACACGACGATCTCGTCACCGGCTTCAAGCGTTGGCCCGATTGATCGTGACAGGCTGAACGTCAGCGCCGTCATGCTTTGGCCAAAAATGATCTCGTCAACGGACTCCGCATTCAGCAGGTCCGCCATCGCGTGCCTCGCATCCTTGATCAGCTCGTTGACCAACCGGGATGTCCTGAACGGCCCTCCCTGGTTCGCACAAGAGTCGATCATGCTGTCCGCGACAGCCTTTGCGACGCTGGCCGGGACCTGCGTGCCCGCGGGATTATCGAAATAGATTCGTGAAACGCCGTTGTCCTGCGTGGACAACGACGGAAAACGAGCGCGAATCGCGTCGACATCTGGGTTCATACACCCTCCCCCCGGGCGTGATGTTGATATTGAGTTGCCTGGCGCGGCGCGCTCAGTCCTGTGCTTTTCCGCCCCACTTCTCACGGTGCGCGTCTTCGGCGCGCTGTCTTATTTTCGCGTGTCGGCGGGTCAGCAACAGGGAGTCAGGATCGCAGACCTCGGCCTTGATAATGCCGAGATCGCTGGCTGCATCAAACAGGCTGGGATACCAGCGTTCCCAGTTCGGCAGCAGTTGTTCAACCTGGTCTCGAAGTGACATGCATGCACTGTAGCCGAGCGCCGGGGCCGAGACAACGACACAGTGCCATTATTCGACAAAGCGCAACGTCGGTTGCTGACGAGCAGGGATTTTGGGGCTTCAGTCGTCCAGCAGCTGCAACGCGCCGAGGCCCGCGACCAGCAGCAGCCCGCCGATGACCAGCGACTGCGTCGCCGGAAGCACCGAGCCGATATCGAGCGCAAACCGGGCCGGGACCAGGGACGCGAGCGACGGCATCAATGCGAGCAGGTCCATGAGCGGATTGATCGCGACAGCGAATCCGATCAGCGCTGCGACCGGCAAGGTCAGTCGCTGGATCCAGATGCGTACGCGCAGCTTGCGAAGCACGCGATCGCTGAATCCGTCGTCTTCGACGGGTTCTGCCGCGAACAGCGACGCAAGCAACCGGTCCTCTCTGTCAGTCGTCTTATCAGCCATGTTGATGATGTTGGATATCAAACTGTTCTCGAATCTTATCTTTTGCACGAAAAATTATCGACTTGACGGTGCCCGCCGGGAGCTCGGTTGTCTCGCTGATCTCCCGGTGCGACAGCCCGCAAGCATAGGATAGAACCATCACAGCACGCTCCTGTTCGTTCAGTACCGCCATGAACTTGTCCAGGTCGGTCGCCTCGTCCGAAGGTGTCGTGTAGCTGACAGATCCGCCAGACTCGCCGACCTCCGCCAGTACCTCCTGGTAACGGTCAGTCTTTCTCTTGCTCTGCAGAAACGTCGTATACGCCACTTTCAATAACCAGCCGATGAACGACCCCTTGCCCGAGTAGGTGTGGATCTTGTTCCAGCCATGCAGGAACGTGTCCTGCGACAGGTCATCCGCCATCGCATCGTCGCGAGTCAGCCGCCGGAGGAAATTCCGAATCTGCGACTGGTGCCGACGGATCAGCTCGCCATAAGCCCGGGTATCCTGGCTGGCGACGACCCGCGCGACGAGCAAGGTGTCATCGGTCACGTGTTAGCCGTTATTCAGCCGGCGACAGCTTGTGCATCAACAGGAAGCCGAGGCCGAGCGCGATCGGGAATGACGAGACGCCGAGCATCACTCGCACGGCTTCCTCCTCGGGAATCGCCAGGCCCAGCGCGATGAAGCCGGCACCGATGGCCAGGCTGATAATGCCTCGCCGCAGGTCGCGGTTCTTCGCCGCAGGCGGCGAGCCGAGACGCTCGATCACTTCCGGCGTCAGTTCCTGACCCTTCTCGATTGCAGTTCGCATGGTTTTCTGCATTTCTCGCTTTGACTTGTTCTTGAAATACAGGAACAGGCCGACGACGACCGCTATTGACACAAATAGGACGATAGGGATCAGGGCATCTAGTGTTGCTGGACTCATCTTCAAACTCCTTGTTGGCGGGTTTTCCGCACTGTCAGCCTATAGATGGCTCGAATAGTCGTTTTGGATGCAATTATTTCCCTAACCATATAAAACAATAACTTATAGCTTCCAGCAGTGGCCAGTGGCACTCGGATTACACGCAGCTCTTAGCCGAATCGAAACCCCGAACGGGTCCGCCTGCCGTTAGCACGACCATGAGCCCTCGAATCCCGTTCATCGATCCACGCTACTACCAGATCGCCGTGCTGAGCACGCTGGTCGTCTATGGAACCACGACACTGGGCTTCGGCATCCACTGGGAGAATGCGCTGTCGATTGTCGTGGTTGCACTGGCCACCCAGTACCTCGGCACCGTGCTGCTGACACGATCGTCCTTCGATCCGCTGAGCGCGATCATAACCTCGCTGTCGCTGACGCTGCTGTTCCGCACTGACGTCGCCCTGCTCGCCGCGCTCGCAGGTTTCATTGCGATTGCGAGCAAGTTCGTTATTCGCGTGCGTGGCAAGCACGTGTTCAACCCGGCCAACATCGCCATCGTGTCACTGATGTTCTCGAGCGACCGCGCGTGGATTTCATCCGGACAGTGGGGCAGCACGACGATCTCCGCCGTATTGCTGATCGGTCTCGGGCTCCTCGTGTTGACCCGGGCGAAGCGTGCCGAAACGACGATCGGTTTTCTCGTCGCGTTCTCGTCACTGCTATTAGCTCGTGCCGTCTGGCTCGGCGATCCGATGAGCATCCCCCTACACCAGTTGCAAAACGGCGCGCTGCTGGTGTTTGCGTTCTTCATGATCTCGGACCCGAAAACGACGCCGGATACCGCGACCGGGCGCTGGTGCTATGCCGCGCTGGTCGCCGCGCTCGCCTACGTCATCCAGTTCGTCTTCTTCATACCCAACGGAGCGGTCATTGCGCTGGCTTTCGCCGCGCCGCTGGTTCCCCTGATCGACCTGCTGTCGAAGGGTCTCCACTACCAATGGCGGCCATCGACGGCGATCTCTCAAACATCGAAAGGAGTCTCCAATGCGTAGCCTTGTTTTAGTCTCCGTGACATTGCTCACGTTCTTTGTCGGCGCTACGGCACAGGCATTCTGCGGTTTCTACGTCGCGAAAGCGGACAGCGAACTATTCAACGAAGCGTCGCAGGTCGTGCTGGTCAGGGACGGTAAACGCACCGTCATTACGATGGTCAATGACTTCAAGGGCGACGTCAGCGAGTTCGCCATGGTCGTACCCGTGCCCACCTTCATCGAGCGTGAGCAGATCAACGTCGGCAACCAGGCAGTCGTCGACCACCTCGACGCCTACACGGCACCCCGGTTGGTCGAGTACTTCGACTCCGACCCCTGTCATCGTGTGGTCTACGAGATGGCAGCGCCGAGTGCGCGAATGGACTTTGACGAGGCCGCCGTCAGGCGCCAGAAGTCACTGGGCGTCACGGTGGAAGCGAGCTACACGGTCGGTGAGTACGACATCCTGATCCTGTCGGCCAAAGAGAGTGATGGCCTGATCCGGTGGTTGAACGAGAACCAGTATCGAATCCCGGCTGGCGCCGAGCGCGTGATCGGCAGCTACCTTAAGCAGGGCATGCGCTTCTTTGTCGCCAAGGTGAACCTCGAAGAACAGCAGAAGTCCGGTTTCTCCAACCTCCGTCCGTTACAGGTCGCTTTCGAGTCGGAGAAATTCATGCTGCCGATACGCCTCGGTACGCTGAACGCAAAAGGCAAGCAGGACATGTATGTCTACACGCTGACGCGCACCGGTCGCGTTGAGACGACGAACTACCGCACGGTACGATTGCCGAGCAACGTCGAGCTCCCGGTGCATGTTAAAGGACAGTTCGGCGACTTCTACCGCACGATGTTTGCGAAGCAGACCGAGCTGGCGAACGAGCGCGGCGTATTCCTCGAGTATGCGTGGGACATGGCCTGGTGCGACCCCTGTGCGGCAGACCCGCTGACCGCGGATGAATTGCGATCACTGGGTGTATTCTGGCTGGACAAGCCGACCGGCAACTCTCCTCGTCGAGGCATGGCACCGCAGGCGCAGAACGTCTTTGTCACACGGCTCCATGTTCGCTACGACGCGGAGCACTTCCCCGAGGATTTGATGCTGCAGGAGACGGGCGATCGGGAGAACTTCCAGGGTCGCTACATTGTTCGTCACGCATTCGAAGGTGCCGATACCTGCGGCATGGCCGAGGAGTATCGCGCTTCTCTCATCGAGCGCCAGGAACGCGAGGCGAAGATGCTGGCGAGCCTGACGGGCTGGGATATCAACGACATCCGCGCACAGATCCCGGGGCTGCCGCAGCAGGTCGACGAGCCGTGGTGGAAGACGATCTGGAACTAGCCCGAATATCTCACCGATTGCGCGGGCTCTCGCTAGCCCATTGTCCGTACAGGACCTTTTCCTCACTCGGAAACACAACCTGGTATTCCGCTCAATCGGAGAATCCCTTGTGCAGACAATGGGCTTACCGATCTTACCCACGAATCGGTGAGAAATTCGGGCTAGCGGCTACCGGTATTTGCTGAGGATGTTCTGCAGCTCGCCGCTGGGTGGCCGAAGGCTGTCCAGCGGCAACTCCGCGAACGGGACTTCGACGTTGCCCATCAACTCGTGCATTTCTTTTCTTTGCTCGTCGAAGTACAGCAGGCCGGTCGTGATCTCACCCGCATTGAAGTGTTCGCGCAGGTACTTGAAGGCGGCGGCGCGGCTGGTCGGGTCGTAGCGGTCATCGACCTTTCGAAGCAGAATCCGTGAACCGTCATGCAACTCGACGGGCATGACCGCGCCCTTGTCATACTCCGCGACAATCTCCTTCGCCGGGGGAATGTAGTCGATGTCGGTTACGTGGTGATAGAACTGGCGCGTGTGCTCGTAGCTCTTGGTCGAGCCTTCGTGATCGTTGAATGTGACGCAGGGACTGATGACATCGACGAGCGCGAAGCCCGGGTGCAACAGCGCACCTTTGATCAACGGGACCAGCTGTTCCTTGTCGCCGGAGAAGCTTCGAGCGACATAGCTGGCGCCCAGGCTGATTGCGGTGCTGACCGGGTCGATCGGCTCCTGCTGGTTCGGCAGGCCCTTCTTGGGCTTGCTGCCGATATCCGCGGACGCTGAGAACTGCCCCTTCGTCAGGCCGTAGACCCCGTTGTTCTCGATGATGTAGCACATGTTCAGGTTGCGTCGAATTGCGTGGACGAACTGCCCGACGCCAATCGACAGCGAATCGCCGTCCCCTGAGACACCGATGTACATCAGGTCCGCATTGGCCGCATAAGCGCCTGTCGTTACGGACGGCATGCGCCCGTGGACGGAATTGAAGCCGTGCGACTGGCTAACGAAATAGGCCGGCGTTTTGGACGAGCAACCGATGCCGCTCATCTTGGCCAGCTTGTGGGGCTCCACGTCCAGCTCGAATACGGACTGTACGATCGCCGCCGTGACCGAATCGTGGCCGCAACCGGCGCAGAGCGTAGACACAGCGCCTTCATAGTCTCTCGATGTCAGGCCAAGCGCGTTCCTCGCGGCGCGAGGGTGGGTAACTTTCGGCTTCGGAATGTAGCTCATCAGACTCCCCCGTCCGTTCAGGCCGCACGGCCCTTTGCAATCTCTTCGAGTACGCCGTCGACGACGAAGCCAGCATTGATCGGAATGCCGTTGTAGTGCAGCAGCGGCTTCAGCTTCTTCGGGTCCGCATCGAGGTCGAGCATCAACATCGATCTGAGCTGCGCATCGCGGTTCTGCTCCACGACATAGATGACCTCGTGCTGATCGATAAACTCCCGTACGCTGTCGCTGAAGGGGAATGCCCGGACTCGAAGGTAGTTGAGCCCGATGTTCTGCTCGGACAGCCGGTCCATCGCCTCCTTGCAGGCGGCGTCGCCGCTGCCGACCGTCAGGATGGCGGCGGTATTGAACTTGGAGTAGACGATTTCCGGCTCGGGCACCTTCTCCCTGGCCGTCTCCCACTTGACCAGCAGCCGATCCACGACCTCCTGGTACTCGTCGGCATCCTCGGTGTAGGCGCCGAGCTTCGTGTGACCGGAGCCACGGGTGAAGTAGGAACCCTTGGGATGTTGGCCTGGCAGCGTTCGATACGGGACGCCATCACCGTCGACGTCGAGGTAGCGATGAAAGGCCTCCATTTCCTCGAGGTCCTCAGCCGTGTAGACCTTGCCCCGGTCGAACGTGCGGTCCTCGTCCCACTCGAAGGCCGGCACCATCCAGTCGTTCATGCCGATGTCCAGGTCCGAGAGCACCATGACCGGCGTCTGCAGACCCTCGGCGAGATCGAATGCCGTTGGCGCCATCGTAAAACACTCTCCGGGATCCGACGGGAACAGCAGCACGTGCCGGGTATCGCCGTGCGAGGCATAGGCACAGCTCATCATGTCGGACTGCTGGGTTCGGGTGGGCATGCCGGTCGATGGGCCAGTGCGCTGCACGTTGAAAATGACCGCGGGGATCTCGGCGTAATAGGCGAACCCGATGAATTCGCTCATCAGTGAAATGCCGGGGCCGCTCGTGGGCGTGAATGCACGCGCACCGTTCCAGCTCGCGCCCAGCACCATACCGATGGCCGCCAGTTCATCCTCGGCCTGGATAATGCAGTAGGTTCGCTTACCGGTCTCCGGGTCCTTTCGGTACTCCTGACAGAAAGTGCGAAATGCATCCATCAACGACGTCGACGGCGTGATCGGGTACCAGGCGCCGACTGTCGCGCCGGCATAGAGACACCCCAGTCCGGCCGCCGTGTTGCCGTCGATGACGATGTGGTTGTTCGTCGCGTCCATCGCCTCGACCTTGTAGGGCAGCGGGCACGAGAAATGGTCTGTCGCATAGTCGTAGCCGAGCTTGATGGCATCCATATTGGAGCCGATCAGGTGCTGCTTGGCCGCGAAGGTCTCTTCCAGCAGGCCCTTGATGACGTCGAGGTCGATGTCCAGCAGTGCCGCGATGACGCCGACATAGGCGATGTTCTTCATCAGGATCCGCGTCCGGGCGCCGTCGAAATGCTCGTTGCAAAGCCGGGACAGCGGGACGCCGAGCACGTTGATGTCCTTGCGGTCCAGGAGGCTGCTGCGCGGCCAGGTGGAGTCGTAAATCAGGATGCCGTCGGTCGATACCTCCGCCATGTCGCGCGCATAGGTCTGCGCGTTCATCGCAACCATGATGTCGACCCGATTGGCCCGGGACTGGTAGCCGTCTCCGGTTACCCGGATCTCGTACCAGGTCGGCAGTCCCTGGATGTTGGACGGGAAATAGTTCTTGCCGACGACCGGGACGCCCATGCGAAATATCGCTTTTCTCAAGAGTCCGTTGGCGCTGGCTGAGCCGGTTCCGTTAACGGTCCCGATCTTGATAACGACGTCGTTTACTTTAGCCACGGCTTCCTCGTCACGCAGCGGTATCGGTCGCGGCCGACTCGCTTTCATCAGACGCATAGGGCAATCGTATCGCTGAACGCTGCATGTCCCACGCGCCCGTCGGGCAACGCTCGGCGCACAGGCCGCAGTGCACGCACAGGTCCTCGTCTTTGACCATGACGCGCCTCGTGTGCGGCAACTCGCCGGACACGTACAGGGCCTGCTCGTGGTTCGGTGCCGGCGCCCGGAGGCGGGTGCGCAGGTCGGCCTCCTCGCCATTCTCGGTGATCGTCAGGCAGTCCACCGGGCAGACGTCGAGGCACGCGTCGCATTCGATACACAGCTTGTCGGTAAACACGGTCTGGATGTCGCAGTTCAGGCAGCGCTCGACTTCCTTGGCGACCTGTTCGGCGGTGAAGCCGAGTTCGACTTCGATATCGAGATTCTTGAATCGTTCCTTCAAGTCGACGTGCGGCATGATGCGCCGCTCGGCACCCTCGTAATAGTTGGAGTAGCTCCACTCGTGCATGCCCATCTTCTGGCTGCTCAACGTCACGCCGCGCGGCGGTCGGTCCTCGATGTCGAGACCCTGGCAGTACCGGTGGATGGAGATAGCCGCCTCGTGGCCGTGTGCCACCGCCCAGATGATGTTTTTGGGCCCGAACGCGGCGTCGCCGCCGAAGAAGACGCCGTCTCGACCGCACATCATCGTCTTCTCATCGACGACCGGGCAGTCCCATTGGTCGAACTCGATGCCAATGTCACGCTCGATCCACGGGAAGGCGTTGTCCTGGCCGATCGCCAGGATAACGTCGTCGCAGGGAATGACGGTCTCGCCGACGACGGTTCCGCGGTCTATCCTGCCGTTGTCATCGACCTGGTACTCCATCAGTTCGAAGGTCATGCCGGTCAGCTTGCCGTCCTCGATAACGAAGGACTTGGGTGAGTGATTGACGAGAATCTCGACGTTTTCTTCCTCGGCATCTTCGAGCTCCCAGTCGGACGCCTTGAAGAAGCCGCGGGGCTTCCTCGCCATGACCTTGACGTCCTTTGCGCCCAGGCGCAGCGAGGTCCGGCAGCAGTCCATCGCCGTATTGCCAACGCCGATGATCAGGACGCGTTCGCCAATCGTTTCGATGTGTTCGAACGCGACCGACTCCAGCCATTCGATACCGATATGAATTCGGTCGCTGTCGTAACGACCCGGGATCTCGAGATTCTTGCCGCGCGGCGCACCGGTACCGACAAACACGGCGTCGAATTCCTTCGAGTCGAGCAGCGCCTTCATGCTCTCGATCGGGTGGTTAAGCTTCAGGTCGACCCCGGTGTCGAGGATGGTCTGGATCTCCTCATCGAGGACCTCCGGCGGCAAACGGAAGCGAGGAATATTGGTTCGCATCAGGCCACCCGTCGCAGGCAGCGCCTCGAAGATGGTCACGCTGTAGCCCATCGGTCGAAGATCGTTGGCGACGGCCAGTGACGCACACCCGCAACCGATGAGCGCGATCTTCTTGCCATTCTCGGCGACGGGTGGCTTCGGCAGGTGTTCGCTGATGTCGCCGCGGTTGTCAGCAGCGACGCGTTTCAGCCGACAGATGGCGACCGGTTTTTCCTCTACCCGACCGCGACGGCAGGCGGGTTCGCACGGGCGGTCACAGACGCGGCCCAGAATGGCAGGAAACACATTCGACTTGCGGTTCTCGAGGTATGCCTCTCCGAATTTGCCCTGCGCGATGAGACGAATGTATAGCGGTACGTCGGTGTGTGCGGGGCAGGCCCACTGACAGTCGACGACTTTGTGGAAGTAGTCTGGATTGGAAGTGTCGGTCGGCTTCATGTATCTATCGCGCCCAAGCTACCCCCGCGGCGCGGATAAACATCCCGATAACAATCAATGGCTGAAGCATAACTACATCGCATTCAAAGTAAACCCCTTATGCGATGTGGATATCTGCCTAGCGTGCGCGCGAGAATTGCAGGCGCTGACCGGGGATGGCTCCGGTCAACTCACCGTCGGCGTAGACGATCTGGCCGTTGACGATAGTGGTGTCGATGGTCGCCGAAAACTCGTGATTCTCGAAAGGTGACCAGTGACACTTCGCGAGCAGATTGCTCTTCTGGACCCGGTACGGGCGGTTCGGGTCGACGATGACAAGATCGGCGTAATAACCCTCACGCAGATAACCGCGCTCTTCGACGCCGAAGATGTCGACCGCCGCGTGACAGGCCCGGTCGACCAGCAGCTCCGGCGTCAACACACCCTGGTCTGCCAGGTCGAACAGCGAAAGAACGGCATGTTGTACCAGAGGCAATCCGGCCGGCGCCTTGAAATAGCTGCGCGCTTTCTCTGCGGCCGTGTGCGGTGCATGATCCGTCGCGATGATGTCCAGTCGTCCGTCCACGATCGCCTGTCGCAGCGCATCCCTGTCTTTCGTGGTCTTGATCGCGGGGTTGCATTTGATCTTGGTGCCGAGCGCATCGTAGTGGGTCTCGTCGAACCAGAGGTGATGGACACAGACCTCGGCCGTGATGCGCTTCTCCGTGCGGTGCGCCTTCGAAAAGAGGCCCATCTCCACCGCGGTCGTCAGGTGCAATATCTGCAGAAGCGCGTCATGCCGTCGCGCCAGTTCTATCGCCTTGCTCGAGCTCAGCAGGCAGGCATTGGCCGACCGGATCTTCGGATGCTCCGACATCGGCACGTTGTCGCCGAACTGCATCTTGGCCAATGCCTCGTTGTCACGAATCGTCGGCGTGTGCTCGCAGTGGGTCACGGCGATGATCGGCGCGTGTTTGAACACGGCGTCGAGCGTCTCCTCGTTGTCGACCAGCATGTCCCCGGTCGATGCGCCCATGAAGATCTTGATGCCGCAGCCGTCGTTGACCTTGAGCGCTTTGACCTCTTCGATATTTCGGTTCGTCGCACCGAAATAGAAACCGTAGTTCGACGTGCAGCGACCCTTGGCCAGCTCGTGCTTGGCAGCCAGCGCCTCTCGAGTCGTTGTCTGCGGGTTGACGTTGGGCATGTCAAAGAAACTGGTGATACCACCGGCCGCCGCGGCCGCCGATTCTGTCGCGAGATCGCCCTTGTTCGTCAGGCCCGGCTCGCGGAAGTGAACCTGGTCGTCGATCATCCCGGGCATCAGGTATTTGCCCCCGGCGTCGATGACCTGCATCGAATCGTCAGCAGGGATCTCCGCCGCGATTTTCTCGATGCGCTCCCCGTTGACCAGCAGGTCGCCGTCACGAATCTCGCCCTCGTTGATTAGTCGGGCGTTCTTTATCAGTAGCTTGCTCACGGCTGGCCTCAACCAGTGCCTGATCCCCCCGTCCACTGTACCACTGGCTCCCGGTTCTGCAATCAGATTCGGGACTGGTGGGCGACGGCAGCCCGTCTTGTTCATGATGAAACTTTTGCGAGCAACCGACCGCTGTGCGATAACCGCGATCAGGATGCAGCATGCCGACTACAAAACGCTGACGGAAGACGCTCGCGTCTATGACGTCGCTATCGAAACGCCGCTTGAAACGGCCGAGCGGCTGTCCGCTCGCCTGGACAACCGGGTGCTGATGAAGCGCGAAGATTTGCAGAGCGTTTTCTCGTTCAAGCTGCGCGGCGCCTACAACAAGATCGCGTCCCTAAAAGAGGACGAACTCGGGAAGGGCGTGATCTGTAGTTCGGCGGGCAATCACGCCCAGGGCGTCGCGTTGGCGGCGCGGGAGCGTGGTGTGAGAGCGGTCATCGTGATGCCGGTAACGACACCCAGCATCAAGGTGGAAGCGGTCAGGGCACTGGGGGGAGTGGTCGTCTTGCACGGCGACAATTACGACGAGGCACAACAGTATGCGCGAGCGCTGGAAGCGTCGGAAAGATATACCTTCATACACCCCTTCGATGATCCCTTCGTCATCGCCGGGCAAGGCACGATCGGCGCCGAGATACTGAAGCAGCTGGACGGACCCGTCGATGCCATCTTCGTCCCGATCGGGGGCGGCGGATTGATAGCCGGCATCGC
>JAAUYD010090393.1_pt1 | contig 21308 bp, 20 predicted proteins | sample 7278101 | NCBI WGS metagenome assembly JAAUYD01 (sample SAMN14350128, study PRJNA611818) | marine sediment metagenome | isolation source: surface marine sediment (0.6m) | place: French Polynesia: Moorea | collected 2018-08
GCATTGTACGCGGTTCGACCTGCCCAGGTGGCGGAATTGGTAGACGCGCTAGCTTCAGGTGCTAGTGAGGGTAACCTCGTGGGAGTTCAAGTCTCCCCCTGGGCACCAGACTGCAATCACCCGCTCGATGAACGAGCTTTCTTATTGCAACAGAAACGGCATCTCCTCGTCCGCGACGCGCAGCAGCGCCTCAACGACCTCTGGCCTGTCCCCTTCAATGTGCAGTCCTTCGGTATAGCGCAAGCGTTTCGGATCACCTGCGAGGTCATACAACCGCTGCGCCTCACCTGCGGGCGTTCTTTCATCCTGGCGCGCACCGATGATGACGACAGGTCGAGGTGCGATGGCTGCGACATGCTCCGCCGTGTTCAGCTCGGGGCCGTAGGCAAGCCAGTGCACGACATACGATAAGGGCTGATGCAGCAGGCGGCTCTCGATACGCCTCGCGATCTGGACTTCGAGCCAGAGACGATTGTCTGCTGCGCCGTGCACGAGTAACGCGGCGGTGATGCGCGTGTCGCGCACGGCAGCCCTGGCGGCGAACGGTACACCGAGGCTACCGCCCACAACGATGACATTGTCGGGGTCCGCCCACGGCTGGGCCAGCACCCAGTCGAGTGCGAGCGAGGTCGCAGGTACGGTATCGAGAAAGCCCTGACGTGCCGGGGCAATCGCCGACAGGGTCTGCGAAAGGCCCCTGATGCGCTTCGGGCCATCGTAAGGGTAGTCGATTCCGACCACTGCTCGCGCGCCGACGTTGCCGAACAGATCGACGGCATCGCTGCCCGTACGTTGTCCCCCGAGGACGATCATCACAGGCAGCTGCGTATCCGTGGCATCGTCGCGAATGACGCGGAAGCGAACGTTCAGGCCCGAGTCGGAGCCCACGTGAACGAACTCCGATTTCTGGCCGTAGGGTGTGCGCGACTCTGTTACGGCAGCCGAGATGATCTCGCCTTGGCGCTCGTCGAAGTAAGCGGCGCGCGGCTGGTGCGCATCCCAGCGCAGCCAAAGAAGCGCGCCCCCGGCGATGACCAGGACGAGCAGAATGAGATACTTGACGGCCTTGCCGATCTTCCTGACGACGTTCATTTCGATATGTGACCCGACCCGGGAGACTTCGTTCGACCTTAGGGAGAATCCCGGTTCAGGTCTTTCAACGCGTCGCGTTCGAGAACCAGGAAGATCGACGCTGACATGCCGGTAATACCGAACAACATCGACATCACGACGATCTGGTACTTCGCCGCGACCAGCGGCGACACGCCGGAGAGTATCTGCCCCGTCATCATGCCCGGGAGCGAGACGAGGCCGACCGCAAACAGGGAGTTGACCATCGGAATCATCGCCGCCGTGAACGCTTCGCGCCGGGCCTCGACGTACGAAACGCCCCGGCGGGTCTCGGCGTAGACGCGCTCCGCCGCCAGGCTGACCGTGTTCATTGCGCCGGCGAAGATCATCCCGGCGAGCGGAATCTGGTAGCGCGGACTGAACCATGGCTCGACACCGATGACCCATTGGGTGACGAGAACCAGCGTCAGGATGCCGCTCAGCGATACGGCAATCAGGGAGTTCCGGTAGAGCCTCCAGGACTTCCCGGGAATTGGGCGTATCGCAATCCAGCTTGAGATCACCAGCATCACAACGAGCACGCCGATGACGACGAGGGGCTCGCGCGTCTCGAAGATGTAGACCAGCACATAACCGATGAGGAGGAGTTGCAGCAGCATGCGAACAGTCGCGTAGAGCGCCGTCCCGGTCCCGGCCGACCAGCGCCACATGATCACAATCACGACAGCGGTGGGCGCCATCGCCAGGGCGAGGCCAAACCAGCTGATCAACTGCACCCCACTGTTCATCTGTCGTTCTCCATCGCGGGATGACATCAGTATACTGGCTGCAACCGAAACAGCGTCAGGGAGCGCACGATGGTTTTACTCACGGCAGGCATAACCTTGTGGATTATCGTGCACCTGTTTCCGGCCTACGCTCCGGGACGCCGGGACATGCTGATCGAGCGTCTCGGCGAAAACGGCTACAAAGCCGCGTTCGCGCTTCTGATCCTGATCGCTCTCGTGATAATCGTGTTCGGCTGGAAGCGGGCGGTGCCAACAGCAGTCTATGCGCCGCCGCTGCTACCCGGCCTCGTGCCCTCCGTTCTCGTGCTGGCCGGCCTGGTCCTGTTCTTCGCCTCGCAGGCGGGCGGCTACCTCAAACGCATCCTGCGGCATCCTCAGATGCTCGGAACCTTACTGTGGGCCGGCGCCCACCTGCTGACGAACGGCGACAGCCGCTCGGTCGCGTTGTTCGGGGCATTCGCTGTCTGGGCCATCCTCGAAATCATCCTTTGCAACCGCCGCGACGGCCCTCGCACCGAGCTGCCGGCCGCGTCGTTCAAGGCAGACGCCGTCGCCGTTTTGCTCGGCATCGCTGCATTCGGGCTGCTCGGGCATTTCCACCTGCGCCTGTTCGGCGTTTCGCCTTTGCCGGTCTAACAGACTGTCGACCGGGCTTGGCGCGTCGACGAGATTTACCTAGACGCACTGCTCCCAATCGGATTAGAGTAGAGATCGGGCGATCTATCTGGCCCGGGGAGCGCATATGCAACTGACATTGCTGAGCATTGTTCTCGTGTTGCTGATCCTCTGGCTCTACGTGCGACAACGGAAGTACAAGGCCGAGGCGAACGGCCCACCCTCCAGGACGGACCCCTCCCTGACCGCCTTTCACGCAGTTTCAATCAAGTTCGACGTGAATGCCTGTAACGCGGCGAAAGCCATGACCGGCCGCCGATTCCTCGCGAGTGCGGCGCCAAGCCTGCCGCTGCCTGACTGCGACGTGCTGGAATGCCGGTGCCGGTTCGCCCACCACGACGACCGCCGATCAGGCTCGGATCGGCGGAGCCCGTTCGGCGCAAGAGGCTACTCGCCGAGTGGCAGCGGCTCGTACGAAAAGGACCGCCGGACCGGCGCGGGGCGCCGCAAAGACGACAGGTAATACTGGTAGTACTAGAAACCGCGGTCGGCGACCGTTACCTGGTAGTTGTCGAGTTCGATCTGGTGACGGGCGCGCTCCTCGTACAGCATCCGGATTTCCTCTTCGAGTTCGCCGGTGCGCTCGGACAGTTCCTTGAGATCTGCGAGTAGAAGAATGCGGTCCTCCGTCAGCGTCTCCTTGTCGATCAGCGCCGCTTCCTTCTGGCGAATCTCGTCGTCGATCCGCTCGAGCTCCCGCTCTTTCGAGCTGATGCTGGCGCTGGCCCGACTGACGTTCGAGCGCAGCGTATAGAGGTGGTAGCCCGCGTTGTAGGCGTCGAGAAAGTCGTGCTCGAGATTGACGTGGCAGACGCCGTAATAACGGCCACCGTTGGCGCCGACGGCGAAGCCGCGGCCAGGCTGGCAGTACTCGACCAGTCCCTCGTCGCGTCCTACCTGGTAGGCGCCGAAGTCCGCGGTGATGCCGTGCTTCGCACAGGCCTCACGATGCTTGGAGAACCGCTCGGTCGTGTAGCCGCGCGCACCATCCTCAAAGCCTACGGCGGTCCAGTCCGTCGCGAGGCACTCCTCGCTGCTCATCGTCGCACAGCCACTCATGGCGAGCATGGCGGCCAGTGCAAGCCCTAAAGTCCCTTTCCTTCCCATGGCGGTATCCGTCCCGTGGTCATTACCATACATAATCTACACGCTAACCTGATGTCCCGGCGTTTGCCGTGATGACATTCACATATAAACGGCCGCGGCTGAACGGAGCCTGAAAACCAGCGGAAAACAGTCAATTCAACCGTCTCCTGTGACCTGCGTCACAGTGGCCGGAGGCGGCTGCCGATACGCTGATCGTCGACGTCTTCGCAAATCGGGGGTCTGGCGATATGGATATCGAAGCGATCAGTGGCGCTGCGACCGTGGCCCTCGCGAGCACGATCATCTTCCTTTTGATCGCGAAGTCCTGGAGTGCCCTGAGTCGAACCGTGAGTTCAACGTCGAGTTTTGCCGACAGCATCATGCACGAGGCCGCGCAGCGATTTCGCGACGAACTCGACCGGCTGTCGAACTCGCAGTCCATCTATCTCAGCGGCGCCCTCGCATTCTTCGTGCTGTTTGCCGCCGCCTACGTCCTGGACGCAAAGGAGCTGTTTGCCGGGTACCCGCGCTGGCAGCTGTGGCTGCAGATTGCGTTTCTTTCACTGACTGCCACGCTCGCGGTATGGCGCCTCGCCCGCACGGTGCTCGCGCGGCGCCAGATTCGCTTCGTGCGCGACGCAAGTATCGCAGTGGGACATCAGCTGCAGCAGATCTCAACCGGCGCCAACCGCGTCTTTCACGATGTCACGACACCGGCAGGCGTCGTCGACCATGTGCTTGTCGGCCAGTCCGGAATTTATGCCATCAACGTTGTTGCGCGACGTGCGCGCAACAACGGGCACGTCACGATGCGCGGCAACGAACTGCGATTCTCGGACGACGACGCCGCGGTACCCATCGTTGACATTACAGCAGGAGCGGCACGTCTCGAAAAAGAGGTGTCACAGGTTCTCGGCCACAAGATTCGGGTACGGTCGGTCATTGCGGTGCCCGGCTGGGAAATCGGCGAACAAGCCAGTGAACACCACCTGCTGGTTAACGAACGAACCATCGCGATGCTGCGCGGATGGAAAGACAAATCCGACTACCTGATGAACGAGGACGTTGACGCGCTGCGGGTCGAACTGACGTCACGTTGCAGCCACGGCACGACGACGCAATAGTCTTTCGTCAACCGGCCGCCTGTGCCTCGCCGCCGCCCTGCATCGCCGTTTGGAGCTGCTCGCGCGCGTCCTCGAACTGGTCTGCGGCTTTGACGAGATAGGTCGCAGCCTCATCATCGTATCCGTCGGCGGACGCTGACCAGACACGGTTGACGTAGCGTTCGCCCGCGGCGAAGCTGCTCATGATGTCGGCGTAAGTCTGCAGGCCAAAAAGGTGAATCATACTCTCACGGGCGTCGGCGAAACGACGCAGATCCGTGCGCAGCTTCAGGTCGATCGCCTCGCGCAGGGCTGCCCCCGTGGCGGCACTATCGCCCGCAATCTCGCCCAGATCACGCACGATGTTATCGATGGACTCGCGAAGCTCGCCGCGGTTGTTTTCGAGCACGGCGTCGGAGCGGGCGTGTGCGGACGCCTGGCGTTTGAATATTGTGAGTCCAACGATCGCAGCGAAGGCGGCGGCGGCAAACATGGTCCAGTTGACATTCTGGACGTCGAGCGAGGTGGCGAAAGCGCCGGCAAGAAAACCGCCGGCAAGTAACAGGTAACCAAGGTTTTTCATCGCCAACCCCCTAGGATGTCAACACGATGTGCAAGGCATCGCCAACCCCGACGAGCGCTTCACCGACGATAAGGCCCGCGGCGATAGGTATGCCGACCTCCTCGCTCCAGGTCTTGCCTTTGAAACGATCCGACAACTCTCGCGCGAGCGTGCCGAGCGAGTAAGTCAGGACGATATTGAACGGCAGGTAGAAGCCGAGACCGACCGTGATGCCGAGGCCACCCATGACCGCGGAGAGAATGCCGCCGAGCACAGCGCCGGCCACGTATTTCTGCGTCGGCACGTCGCCGCCCATGATGCCGTCGATCGTACTGGCCAAAGCCTGCGCCTGCGGCGCCGGCAGCTTTTCGCTGCCGAGGCCATGCGATTCGTTGAGCACGAATATGACACCAATCACGACGATCGGACCGAGCCACGCGCCGGCGAACTGGCCGATCTGCTGCATCCGGGGCGTCGCACCGACCAGATAACCGGTCTTGAGATCGAGCATCAGGTCGGTCGCCTGCGACATGGCAACGCACATAGCGGCGCCGACCATCAGGGCCGCGATAATCGAGTCTTCTCGACCCATGCCGAATGCCTGTGTCAGGACGATCAGCAGCGTGATGCCGACCAGCGTCATTCCGGATAACGGTGACCAGTTGGTGCGACCGATCGCCTCGGATAGGATGATGCCGGCCATCCATATCCACAAGGTTCCGAGCAGCGCCATACCGATGCCGCGCCCGAGACTGACCGACTCCGCCGATTTGACGGCCATGAAGCCGAGCAGGATCGCAGCGCCAAGCACTGCGAAATACAGCAGCTTGATCGGCATCTCGTCGTTCGACTTGCCCGTCGCCACCTGCGCCGCCTTCTGCATGGACTTGATCGCGCTGATGATCAGCGGCGACGCCAGAATAACGCCCATGATGGCGCCGCCAATGAGCATGCCGATACCGAGCGGTCTGAACAACTCGAGGCGCAGCGCTCCGGGTGTGTTGATGAGGTTGCCGTCCGCTCCCGTCGGGAACATCCCCGTCGCCGAGAGCACGGGCGCCAGGAACCAGTACGCGACGAAGCCGCCGATGATGAACGCGATGCCGCCGCGGCCCGCGATAAATCCCACGCCGATCGTCATCAGTGACAGGTACCAGATGCCGTTCATATATTCCGGCATATTGATCAGTGCGCCGAGGTTCCAGTTGGAAACGCCGGTTTCGATAGTGCCGAAGTGAATGCCGGCGCTGATGAGCGCCGCAACCAGAAGGATCACGGCCTTGCGTACGCCGGCACCGGGCGACTTGAGAATCGTCGCGACCGCGACGCCGCCCGGATACGTAAGGCGCTCATAATCGATCATGTGCTTGCGAAGCGGGATGATGAAGGCGATGCCGAGGAAAGCGCCGGCAATGCAGCCGAACGTCAGTATTGTCGAGTCGAACTTATCGCCAAAGCCGAGCAGGAATATGGCCGGTACGGAGAACATCATGCCGGACGAAGCGCCGTTTACGCCCGACGCGATCGTCTGCACGATGTTGTTTTCGATAATGCTCTTGCGCCGGAGCATGCCGCGCAGGATGCCGAAGCCCAGAATGGCGGCGAGTTCCGATCCCTCGATCGAAAAACCGAGAATCAGGGCCGCGTAGCCAATCGACACCGCGATCACGCAACCGATGATCCAGCCGACGATCAGCGCGACCCAGGTGAGTTCCGGATATGGCCTGGCAGCGGCCGACGACGGGTTGTTCACTCCCTTCCCCCTATTGTTATTTTCGCGTCAGCCTACCACAGCGGTTCGAGCCGTGCCGCCAGTTGGTCCTTCTCGATAACGTCGACAAACTCGTCGGCCATGGCTTCACAAGCCGCCACGCACTCGCGCCAGATCCTCTGCCGTTCATCAGGCGCGTAGTTCATGAAATCGGAGCGGTCCGGAATCTTGCGGTTCGGGAGACTCGCGACGAACTCGTCCGACGGACTGACGAGGATCGTACGATCGACATTGCCGGCCTGAGGCCGGCGCCACTTAAGTCGCTTGTCAAACCAGCCGGGCACGATGCGACCGTAAAAATGCGGAAAAAGTGTCAGTCGCTCCTGCTCGCTGTGCGGCAAATCGAGGTGATAGTCGATGACACCGCCATCCCGGTAGACGCCGGGTCGCGCTCCCGCGATATCGCGAACACCGGCCAACACGAGCGGAATGGAACCCGTCGCAATCACGGCGTCCGCGAGGTTGTCAGACGTCATCTCGATGGCCTGCAACGGGAAGCCTGTTACGTCGAAAAAGGGCGGCAGGTCGCGCTTGTCATAGAACAGCGCGCGTTCGAAGAACCAGCCAAGCGTGGACCGGTGTACGGCGTTCAGCAGCGCCGTCGCCATCAGTGCAAGCGCCAGCACGACCCGATTCTCGGTCGCGAGCACATGACGACTACGGACGGCCATGACGTGCATGCGAAACAGCGGATTCGCCAGGATTTCATCGACACCGGTCGCGCCGAGCAAGGCGTCGAGAATCTCGCGGCTCTTCGCCGTTATCTCGCGCGTATCCGGATTCTCGCTGTAGGTCTGCGAGAGATACCGGGCTTCGAAGCGTTCGATGGCGGCGCGTGGGTCCGCCTGCGCGTAGCACGCGAATCGCCACGAACCGATCGAACTGCCAATCAGGTGCACCGGGCCCGCGAGCTTCGGCAGGATCGTGTCGATAATCGCACGGTCCAACTGGCTCAAAACCAGCCATTTGGCGCCGCCCGAGGCGCCTGCCATCGTGCCGATCGACGATATGTCGAATCCGTGCCTGCGGACGGACTCGAGGGCACCTGCGCCCGCCTTGAAGGTCAAAGAGAACGGTTTCACAGATTATGGGATTTCAGGCTTCGAAGTACGATATTGGCGGTTATTATAGGGACTTCCTGGAAACGGCGACTCATCAGAATGTTGCGACTATCGATTATTGCCCTGTCGGCAGCCCTGCTCCTTTGCCTCGGCCACACCGCGGCTGCTGACGTCGAGGAGCCGCCACTCAAGGTCGCGCCGTCGGGAAGCGATGCCGGCAGCTGCCTCGACAACCCTTGCCGCAGCCTCGACTTCGCGCTGCGTCGTGTCGGCAAGAACGGCAGGATTGTCGTGGCCGCCGGTCACTACGAGCTGCGCGACCCCGGCGACATCTTCTACCTCGTCAGCGGCGCGATTGACGTGCAGGCCGAGCCCGGCGCCGTTCTTGTCGCTGTCCCGCACCAGTTCGCCGGCGATCTCGCTGCTCGTGGATTCCGCACGATCGCCGACAGCAAGGGACTCGACCGCGACGTCGCTGCCAAGCTCGCGAACACGCGCGACACGCTCAAATCCAACACCGCCGCAACGGCTTGCTCGGGCGGCTTCGCGGGTGTCTTCCCCTGCGACAACGTCGATCTTCTGGCGCACCTGTCGGACCGCACGCCGGGCGCGCGCGGCGCCGATATCTGGGGTTTCATCGACCTCAATTCACATCGCGAGTACGCGATCATGGGATACAGCCGCGGCACGGCCGTCTACGACGTATCCGATCCCGGGAATCTGCGCGAAGTCGGGTTCGTCGATGGCCAGACGACGACGTGGCGCGACATCAAGGTTTACCAGTTCTGGAACACGGCCGATAGTCGCTGGAACGCCTATGCCTACATCACGGCGGACAATGCAAATGACGGCCTGATCATTGTCGACCTGACCGAGCTACCGCATCGAATATCGAGAGTAAGCCACGCAAGCGACTTCGTCGCGGCGCACAACGTCTACATGTCGAGGACGGACTTCAGCACGGGCCTCTCGCTGACCGGCGAAGCGCCCACGCTCATCATTGCGGGCTCGAATCGCGACGATGGGCGTTTTCGCGCCTATTCGCTCGACGATCCTCGCTCGCCGAGTTTTATTGCACGTCCCGGAACACCTGCAGGTCAACCAGGCAGCGACCGGCTTTACATGCACGACGCCGCGTCCATGCTCGTCACGGACAGCCGCAAGGACACGCAATGCGTCAATGCGTCAGCATCACCGTATTGCGACGTGTTGTTCGACTTCAATGAAGCGACGCTGGACATCTGGGACGTCACCGACCCGGCCGATCCGGTGCGACTCAGCCGCACGCCGTACGGCAACGCCGGTTATTCGCATTCAGGCTGGTGGTCGGAAGACAAGCAGTATGTCTTCCTGCAGGACGAACTCGACGAACGTGACAACGGCCTCGCAACGACACTGCGCGCGTTTTCGATCAGCGATCTTCGCAGCCCCTCGCTTGCCGGCACGTGGACCGGGCCGACGACCGCAATCGACCACAATGGCTTCGTTCGCGGCAATCGCTATTACATGTCGAACTACGCACGCGGGCTGACGATTCTCGATATCACGAACCCGGCGAACCCGACCCAGGTCGGGCGCTTCGACAGCTACCCGTCGGGCGATGGCGTCGGTTTCCCGGGCGCCTGGGGAACCTACCCGTTCCTGCCCAGCGGCAATGTCCTGATCAGCGACATAGACAGCGGCCTGTATGTCGTCGAGGACAGGACCCTGGACGTTGCGCAGGGATCACTGAGATTCGCCGCCGCGAGTTTCGGCGCCGACGAGGGAACGGCCGGCAGCAGCCGAATCACGGTCAGTCGCATCGGCGGCAGCCAGGGCGCCACGAGTGTCGACTGGGAAGTCGTGCCGGCAACCGCCGATGCGTCCGACGTGATCGTGGCAAGCGGCACGTTCAGCTGGGGCCTCGGCGATACGGCCGACAAGTCTTTCGTGATGGGCCTGACCACGGACGGCCAGACCGAGGGCCTGGAACGCCTGCTGGTCCGACTGTCGACACCGACGAATGGCGCGACGCTGTCAACCCCAAGCATCGCGTCTCTGTATATCAGCGACGCCGGCGCCGCGTCGGTCGTCGGGTTTGCCGATACCGGCATCAGCGTGTCGGAGCGCGGCTTTGGCCGTGCGATCGCCGTCGTGCAGCGTTCCGGCAGCGCAATCGGCGCAGTCGCGGTGGACTATTCCATTGCAGCCGGCGACGCGGCGTCCGGGAGTGATTACACAGGGCCGATCAACGGCACTCTCTCGTGGGCCGACGGCGATGCCGACCCGAAACTGATCGAATTCGACATCAACGATGATGGCGTCAATGAAGGCGACGAGTTCATCCAGCTCGCCCTCAGCAATGCGGCCGGCGCCACGCTGGGTTCCGACCAGTTGCGTATCGACATCCTCGACGGCGCCGGGATCAATACAGCGCCCAACGCTGTGGCCGGCTCCGGCCAGCGGGTGGCCAGTGGTGCCCTCGTCACGCTGGACGGTAGCGATTCCAATGACGCCGACGGCGACTCGCTGACCTACAACTGGACCCAGTCGCTCGGGCCGGACGTCGCGTTGAATGATCCGACGGCGGAGCAGCCGACGTTTACCGCACCAACGGTCTCGTCGGATACATTGCTGCAATTCCAGCTGACCGTTTCGGATCCAGGTGGGCTTATCGACTCGGCCACCGTGTCCGTGACGGTAACGGCAAACGCGCCGACGCCGGATGGCAACGCTAGCGGTGGCGGTGGCGGCGGCACGCTGTCGCTATGGCTGCTCGCGCTGCTGCTATTCGAACGGATGCGTCTTTATGATCGTCTGTTCGCGATCCGGACCCGTTGAGATGATGTCGACCGGGACGCCGGCGAGCTCTTCGATTCGCGCGAGGTAAGCACGCGCTTTCTCGGGCAGATCGTCAAAGTTGGTGATCCCGACGGTCGACGCTTGCCAGCCGGCCCACTCTTCATAGATCGGTTCGCATTCGGCGAATCGGTCGACGACGACGGGCACACCGGCAATCGGCTCACCGTCGATCTGGTAACCCACACAAATCTGAATCGTCTCGAGCTCATCGAGCACATCGAGTTTCGTCACGCACAGGCCGGAGACGCTGCTGTTGACGATCGACCGGCGCAGCGCCACGGCATCAAACCAGCCACACCGGCGCGGCCTCCCTGTCGTAGCGCCGAACTCGGCGCCGACCCGCGCAATGTGCTCCCCTGCCTCATCGAACAGCTCGGTCGGAAACGGGCCCGAGCCGACACGGGTCGTATAGGCCTTGACGATGCCGAGAATGTAGTCGAGATTCCTCGGCCCAACGCCGGTGCCGGTGCTTGCCGCCGCGGCAACCGTGTTCGACGACGTAACGAACGGGTACGTTCCATGGTCGATGTCGAGGAAGCTGCCTTGCGCACCCTCGAAAAGAATGCTTTTGTCCGAGTCGGCGAGGTCCTGGAGGATCTGCGTAATGTCTGCAGTGACGGGGGCTACGACTTCGGCGTAGCCGAGTGCCTCGTCGAGCGTCCGCGCGAAATCGACGGGTTCGGCACGGAAGTAGTTCCTGAGCAGGAAGTTGTGATAGTCGAGGATCTCGCCCAGCTTCGCGGCGAAGTTCTCACGTACGAACAGATCGGAAACGCGCAGCGCACGCCGGGACACCTTGTCCTCGTACGCAGGGCCAATGCCTCTGCCCGTCGTACCGATGGCACTCGCGCCGCGTGCTTTTTCCCGCGCCGCATCCAGAGCGACGTGAGATGGCAGGATCAACGGACAACCCGGACTGACGCGAAGGCGTTCGAAGACCGGGACACCACTGTCGACCAGTGCATTGGCTTCCTTGACCAGCGCATCAAGCGCAAGCACGACACCGTTGCCGATCAGGCACTGCACACCGTCGCGCAGGATGCCAGAGGGAATCAGGTGGAGGACGGTTTTCTCGCCATCGATGACGAGCGTATGGCCTGCATTGTGTCCGCCCTGGAAGCGCGCGACCGCTGCCGCGCGATCCGTCAGCAGGTCGACGATCTTACCTTTGCCTTCGTCACCCCATTGAGTGCCGATGACGACAACGTTCTTTCCCATGCCCTTTCCGTCACGCATCCCGGCGCGCTAGCCGCGCACGATGAACAGCACAACGACCCCGATCACCATGACGACAAGGCCGATGTTGCGAATCTGATTGTCACCCAGGCGCGAGATTTCCGCCACCATCTCACGATACTTGCGCGGCGAAATAAACGGCAGCATGCCCTCGAGGATGAGCACGAGAGCCACTGCCGTGAGAATTTCAGCGATCATCTCGCGCCCACCCGAGAATCGCGTTCAGACAACTGCGCCTATTGCTCGCCGTCCGACTGGTTCAGGTAACGGAAGAACTCGTTGTTCGGATCGAGGACGAGGACATCACCTTCCTGGCCGATCGAGTTCTTGTAGGCGTTGATGCTTCGATAGAACGCGTAGAACTCCGGATCCTTGTTGAAGGCGTTCGCGTAGATCTCCGCCGCGCGCGCATCGCCCTCACCGCGGATGATCTGGCTCTCGCGGTTTGCATCCGCGAGTATCACCGTGCGGTCCTTCTCCGCCGTTGAGGAAATCAGCGCGGCAGCCTCGCGGCCCTCTGCACGCGTTTGCGTGGCAAGCTGCTGGCGCTCGGCCCGCATCTGCTCGTACACCGATTCGCGTACGCGAGCGACGAACTCGACCTGCTTGACGCGGAAGTCGACCAGTTCGACACCAAGTCCTTCGGCGGTCGGTCTTGCCAGCGCGAGCATGTCGCGCATCAGCTCCATACGCTGGACCGAGATTGCGTCTTTCGTGGAGCGCTTGCCGAACTCGGTCACCACGGAGTTCTTGATGATCTCGCGCAAGCGCTCAACGGCGATGCGTTGCGAACCGCCAGTCGAGGTATAAAAAGCAACCTCGTCGACGATCTTCCACTTCACGAAAAAGTCGACCGTCATGTTCTGGCGATCGAGCGTGAACACTTCCTGCGGCGCATCGTCGATCTTGAGGATACGGCGTGGAAACTTGACGACCGTCTCGATCAGCGGAATCTTGAATTTCAGGCCGGGCTCGTAGTTCGCCTCGCGGATCTCGCCGAAGCGCAGCTTGAGTGCGAGCTCGCGCTCGTTGACCGTGAACGCCGACAGCCCCGCAATGACCAGGATCAGACCAACGATGACGAGCGCGCCAAATCGTGTGTTATTCATTGCCGGGCCCTCCTCGCACGTGGATCGTTTTCATCCTGGGTCGAGTCCGCGGGCCGCATCTGGGCCGGACTGCCCGACGTCCCATCGACCGACGGCAGACTGATGCCCGATCTGCCGAGAATATCGCTGAGCGGCAGCATCAGCAGATTACCGTTGCCGTCCGTGTCGATGACCACTTTTGAGGAACGCCCGTACACAGATTCAACCGCTTCGATATAGAGCCGGTCACGCGTTACCCTTGGTGCCTGCTGGTACTCGGCCAGCAGCGCCTCGAAGCGAGCTGCCTCACCCTCGGCATCCGCGATGACGCGCTGTCGGTACGCGTCGGCATCCTGCAGGATCCGCTGCGCTTCACCACGTGCTCTCGGAACAATGTCGTTGGCGTAGCGCTCGGCTTCGAGCTGGAAGCGATCGCGGTCGTTTCTCGCGCGCTGCGTATCGGCAACGGCCTCTTCGACGGCAGATGGATAGTTGACCGTGTTGATGTTGATGGACGTGACGCTCAGTCCGGCGCCGTAACCATCGAGCGTTTCCTGGAGTTCCTCGATCGTGCGCGCCGGAATCTCCTCGCGGCGCTCACCGATCAGTGACGCCAGCGAGCTGGTGCCGACGACACCGCGCAGGGCGCTCTCGGTGACGTCCTGCAGGGTCTGTTCGGGATCCTCGACCTCGAAACTGAACTTGACCGGATCGGTACGGCGGTACTGCACCGCCACGTCGATGTAGACGTACCACTCGTCGGCCGTCAGCATCTCGGTCGAGTAGTTGAAATCGTTGACCTGCTCGATATTGACAATATCCACGCGCTCGATAGGAAACGGCAGGTGCCAGCGCAGGCCCGGCATCGTCACGGGCTCGATGAATTTGCCAAAACGCTGCTCGACGCCGCGCTCGGCCGCGTCGACGCGGTAGAAGCCGGTCAGTCCCCATGCGATGAGCAGCAGGACGCCCAGGACGATGCCGCCGGAGCCGCCGCCCCCGCCGCTACCGCTGCCACCGCCGCCGAGAATGCGGGAGAACTTCTCCTGCCATTCGCGGGCAATCTGATCGAGGTCGTTGGGTTCCCCCCCGTCGCGTTTCCAGGGGTCCTTACCGTTTCCGTTTTCGTTCCAGGCCATCTTTAGTTTACTCGTTTGCAGCCGGCGCCGTCTCTTTGACCCGCACCGGTACCAGTTGATCGTCGGCGAGGTTTTCACGCTTTAAGAACCGCCGCAAGTCCTTTTCAGCCATTTTCAGCTCCAGCGTCCAGCCGCCCTCGTCCAAAATGTCCTCACTAATGACCGCGCCCATCTCAAATAGTTTTGCGCGATGACGGCCCTGCGCGGGATCGAGGTGCAGGAACCGGTGAACCGTCTTCTGCCGCAATCGCCTCGCGATTGCGTCCTTTAGCAAGGGCAGGCCTTCACCGGTGATTGCGGATATCCACACCGCACGCCCCTCGCCTTCACGATTGTTGGCCACGCGCGGCTTGCGGTCCAGCTTGTCGATCTTATTGTACACGCGGATTTGGGGCACCTCGCCGGCATCGAGTTGCTCGAGCACCGCATTGACCTGCCGCACGCGCTGCCAGCGGTTCGGATCGCTGGCATCGATCAGGTGCAGTATCAGGTCCGCCTCGCGCGCCTCCTGCAGCGTCGAGCGGAACGCCGCGATCAGCTCATGCGGCAGGTCGCGCACGAAACCGACCGTATCAGCGAGGACCACATGCTCACCTTCTGGCAGGTCGAGGCGCCGCACGGTCGGGTCCAGGGTCGCGAAAAGCTGATCCTCAACGTAAACGCCAGCATCGGTCAGGGCATTAAACAGCGTCGACTTGCCCGCATTCGTATAGCCGACGAGCGCCACGGTCGGAATTTCCGCACGCATGCGATTGCGGCGATTGACCGTGCGCCGCGTGGCCACGTGATCGAGCCGCTCCGTGAGCTGCCGGATTCTCTTCCCGATCAGTCGCCGGTCCGTCTCGAGCTGTGTCTCGCCCGGCCCCCTGAGGCCGATACCGCCCTTCTGTCGCTCGAGGTGAGTCCAGCCCCTTACGAGACGCGTCGACAGGTGCTGCAGCTGCGCCAGCTCGACCTGCAGCTTGCCTTCGAAACTTCGCGCGCGCTGGGCGAAGATGTCGAGGATCAGACCGGCACGATCAAGCACGCGGCAGCGCAGTTCCTTTTCGAGGTTGCGCTCCTGACTCGGGCTGAGCGCGGCCGACGAGATAACGAGCTCAGCGTCGTTATCCGCGATCAATTTACGCAGCTCGTCCAGCTTGCCTTTGCCGATGAAATACCGGGGCTCGGGCTTGCGACGCGAGGACACCAGCTCCGCCGCAATCACCGCACCCGCAGACCGGGCCAGTTCGGCGAATTCGTCGCGTTCAGACTCTTCAGGTAATCCGTCGGGACTCGCGTGGACGAGCACCGCGCGCTCGCCACTTTGCGGTCGTTCAAACAATCACGACCTCCTGCGGGGATGAGAACCTAGCCGTCGTTGTCTCCCGCGTCGTCATCCGGCAACGGCAGGCGCACATTGCGGGCCGGAACGACTGTCGAAATGGCGTGTTTATAGACCATCTGGTTGACGCTGTTCTTCAGCAACACCACGAACTGGTCAAATGAATCGACCTGTCCCTGTAACTTGATACCGTTAACGAGGTAAATCGATACCGGGACCTTTTCCTTCCGAAGTATGTTCAGGAACGGGTCTTGCAGGGTTTGCCCTTTAGCCATCTTGGGTCTCCTTATTCTTATAGAGTCTCTTGGAAATCGCCTCCCGGTGGCGCGGGTGCCCTTCGGCGGCTTCCAGCCTAAGCGTAGAAAAAGTCTATCACAGCGATTGCGCCAGAAAACCCGATATAGCGTCGATCGCGCCGGCTTCAAGGGGGTCGACGAGGAAAATGTCATCCTCGGACCTGAGCCAGGTAACCTGCCGTTTGGCAAGCTGTCTCGTCGCGAAAAGGGCCCGGTCACGGGCTTCTTCGAGCGAGGTCTCCCCGTCGAGGTGCTGCCAGAACTGACGGTAACCGACGGAGCGCATGGCGGGACACTCCGGACCGAGGTCCGGGTTTGCGTACAGCCGTCGCATCTCCTCGAGGAAACCGCACTCGAGCATCCTGTCGAGACGCCGCTCGATGCGCTCGTGCAGCACGCTGCGTGGCTCGATCATGAGACCGATCTTCAGCCAGCGGATATCGTCGCGCAGCGGTTCCGACTCCCCCTGCAAATCGGACAACGGGCGGCCACTCAGCCGATGGACCTCGAGGGCGCGCTGGATTCGCTGTCGGTCGTTCGGCTCGATCCGTGCTGCAATGTCAGGATCGACCTCGGCCAACGCGGCGTGCATCGCCGGCCAGCCCCGCTCATCCGCTTCGGCGTCGATCTCGCGCCGCACGCCGTCGTCGGCTGGCGGCAATACGGCGATGCCGCGCGTCAGCGCCCGAAAGTACATCATCGTTCCGCCAACCAGGAGCGGAATCCTGCCCGCAGCAAAGACTTCGTCCATTTCGCGACTGGCGTCGCGCACGAACTCGCCGGCCGAATAGCTGTCTTCGGGGTCGAGAAAGTCGATCAGGCGATGCGGTGCTCGCGACAAGGTCTCTGCATCCGGCTTGGCCGTGCCGATATCCATGCCGCGATAGACGAGCGCCGAGTCGACGCTGATCAGATCGCAGGGGAACCGCTTGCAGAGGCTGATGGCCAGGTCGGTCTTGCCCGATGCGGTCGGGCCCATGAGCAGGATAGCTGTGTGCCGCATCGCGGTCAGCGGCCGCGCAGGAACAGCCGGTCGAGTTCTGCCATCGAAATCGTCGTCCAGGTCGGTCGCCCATGGTTGCACTGATCGGCGCGCTCGGTCGACTCCATCTCACGCAGCAATGCGTTCATTTCGTCGATGGACAGCAATCGGTTGGCGCGCACCGAATGGTGGCACGCCATTGTCGCGAGGAACTCGTCGCTGGCGTCCTCGACACGATTGCTGCGACCTGACTCGGCAAGATCGGACAAGACGTCCCTCAACAGCGACTCGACGTCGGCGTTTCTCAACAATGCAGGAACTTCCCTGACCGTGACCGATGTCGGGCCCGAACGATCGACGACGAGTCCGAAGGCCTCGAGCGCGGCACCCTCCTGCTCGACCAGACCGGCCTCGTTCTCCGCGACCGCGAGCGTTTCCGGAACGAGCAACGGCTGGCGAACGAGATTGCGATCGTCGAAGCTCGTCTTGAGCTTCTCGTAGGTGATGCGTTCGTGCGCCGCGTGCATATCGACAATCACGAGGCCGTCCCTGTTCTCGGCGAGAATATAGATGCCGGCAAGCTGCGCTATCGCGAAACCGAGCGGCGGCACCTCGCTGGACTCGGCCGGCAGGTCCGCGAGCGAAGGTGCGGTTGCCATCGCCCGATAGGTTGCGAGCGTTTCACGCACCACGGCCGGGGACGGGCTAGTCGGCAAGGGTATGGCGCCCTGGTCGAATACACGCTCGCGGGTCATCGGAATCGGTGTCACATCGTATCCGCCCGGTCGCGTATCGCCCAGCGCAGCTTCGATGGTCTGCGAAACGACGCCGTGCACACGCCGGCCGTCGCGAAACCGGACCTCGTGTTTGGCCGGATGCGCATTGGCGTCGACGCCGGCCGGATCCATTGTCAGGTTGAGCACGTAGGCCGGGTACCGGCCATGGAACAGCACGTCGCGATAGGCGTGCCGGGCGGCGTGAGCGAGTGTCTTGTCGGTCACGCTGCGGCCGTTGACGAACCAGAACTGCAAATCCGGCTGGCTGCGGTTGAAGGTCGGCAGGCCGATCCACCCCGACAGCGCAATGCCCTCAACCTCGCGCTCAACGAAAACCGATTGCTCGGCAAAGCTCTCGCCGCAGATTTTTGCGATGCGCTGCCTTTCTGTATCGGCGTCGCGCGCTGCCGCCAGCTTGAGGACCGCGCGCTGGTTGTGCGTCAGCGTGAAAGCAATTTCGGGCCGCGACAACGCCAGCCTGCGTACCCACTTCTCGATATGCCCGAACTCGGTGCGCTCGGTGCGCAGGAATCGGCGGCGAGCAGGCGTGTTGTAGAAGAGATCGTGGACTTCGACTGTGGTGCCGTGCGGGTGCGCAGCCGGTGACGGTCCGCTCGTCTGTCCACCATCCGCCTCGACCTGCCATGCCGAATCCCCGTCGGCCGACCGGGAGCACAAGGTGAGGCGCGACACCGAGGCGATGCTCGGCAAAGCCTCGCCGCGAAAGCCCAGCGAGGCGACGGCCTCGAGATCCTCGAGACTGGAGATCTTGCTCGTCGCGTGGCGCGATAGCGCGAGTTCGAGTTCCCCTCGCGAGATGCCCTTGCCGTCGTCGCGGATCCGGATCAACTTCTGCCCGCCGGCAACGATATGAATCTGGACTGCTTGCGCCCCTGCGTCCAGACTGTTCTCGACGAGTTCCTTGACCACGGACGCCGGCCGCTCGACGACTTCGCCGGCGGCGATCTGGTTGATCAGGTGACTGGGCAGCTGCTGGATGGGCATCCGGCAGATTATGCCGGATCAGTAACCTCCCGCGAAGATCGGGATACTTAGCGTCTGACCGACGCGGATCTTGTCATTCCGCAATTTGTTCGCGCGACGGATGTCGGAAGTGCTCACGTTATAGCGCTCAGCGATCTCGGATACCGTGTCACCGCGGGCCACGACGTGGCGTACCTGCCGTGCGGGCTCGCGCTTGAGGTCCATCGCAATCTGGGTGTCGGGCGGCGGGTTCGTATAAAAGTAGCTGCGGACTCCGGCGAGGATTGCGTTCGCCAGACGCCCTCGGTACTTCTTGTCGCGGAGCCTCTTTTCCTCGGCGGGGTTCGTCAGGAACCCGGCTTCGACGAGAATCGACGGCATTTCCGCCGAGGTCAGAACTGCAAGGCTCTTTTCCTTGACGACGTTCTTGTGCATCTTGGCAACGCGGCCCATTTCCCGCCTGACGTGGTCGCCTACTTCGAGACTGGCGCTCATCGTCGCGCTCTGTGACAGGTCGAACAGCACAGACGCCAGCACCCTGTCCTTGTCGTTGAGGACGACGTCGCCGACCTTGACTTCCTCTTTGCCCGGCAGGCGGGACATCGCCTTTCTCGCCTCGCGATTGGCGCGGTCGAGGTTCAACGCAAATACGGAAGCGCCGGCGGCTCGCTTGTCACCAAAGCCGTCAGCGTGAACAGAGACGAACAGGTCGGCGTTGTTCTGGTGGGCAATTGCGACGCGCTTGCCATGCCCGACGTAAACGTCCCGATCGCGGATAAGAAGCGCGCGCATACCGGGCTCAGCATTGATCTTGCGGGCAAGCTCTTTGCTGAGCGCAAGAACGATCTCTTTTTCATGGACGTAGCGCCCGGACGTGCCTGGGTCCCTGCCGCCGTGGCCGGGGTCGATGGCGATGATGATGTCGCGTCCGGGCTGGTAAGCCTCAGCGGCGCGTTTGACCGGCGCGAGCGATCCTTCGCGCTGCAGGTCGATGACCAGCCGGTCGCCGTAAGCGGCATTCGGGCCCGCAGCGAACGTGCGAGAGCGAACGGCCGTGCTCAGGTCGAGAACGACACGCAGCTGACCATCGGCACGGACACCGCTTCGAATCTCGCGGACGAGTCCCGTGCCTTTAGGCATGCCGGCAAACGCCTTGCCGAGGCGGCTGTCCTTAAGGTCGATCACGAGACGACTGGGGTCGCGCAGCTTGAAGATGCTGTGATCCACCGATCGGCTCAGGTCCAGCACGACGCGGGTCTTGTCGTTCTCCGACCAGATGCGCACATTCTCGACGGTCGAGCCGGCAAAAACAGCCGTGCTCAACAGGAGCAGCAGCGCGCAGGTTGTCAGTCGAATTCGGGCCACAAGCGAGTTCGTATTGTCAAAACCAGAGGATTATGTCCGGTGAGTATACGAAACTCCCAGCAAAATCCAATAGTTTTCACTGAAAAATTATGGAGATACCAACCCTTCTTAATCCACTCACTGACTGATTCGGGGACAGTGACCATGTTTCGGTAGGGACAGTCACCGCGTTTTCCTTTGTAAACGCCGTATCTACCTGAATTTGTTCGGCGCGAAACTAGGTAACTGTCCCCTGTTCTGGGCGGTGGCTGTCCCTAAATGTCGAGGCGGGCGACGAGGACGCGGCCGCGTGCGCTGAGACCCTCGAGATCTGCCTGCCGTCCGTCATCGTCATAGTTGAGCGTCAGCAGCAGGTCGGCCTGCGCCTCTAGCCCGGGTGCTCGATCCGGCCATTCGACGATGCGGCAGCCGTCATCGAGCTCGTTCCAGCCGAGATAACGTAGCTCATCTTCGGATGAAACCCTATATAGATCAACGTGATAGATGTTCCCGCGCGAGAGTTTGTAGGGCTCGACAAGAGTGTAGGTCGGGCTCGGAACAGCGCCAGTGTGCCCGGCGGCCCGAATCAAGGCCCGAGCGAACGTCGACTTGCCGGTACCGAGTTCGCCGCTCAGGAGCAATGTCCAGCCGGCAAGATCATCCGGCATCGCGCCGAAAAGTCTGCGAGCGAATTCAATCGTGGCCGCCTCATCCGGCAGAAAAAGTTTCAAGGATTCAATACCTTGCGGAGTCCGGCAAACAGATCGGACGCAACCAGGCCCCGCTCGCCATCGACCGCAGCAAGGTCCCCGGCCTGCGCATGGGCCTCGACTCCGACAACCGCGGCCAGGCCTGGCCCGAGACCCTGCCCTATCAGGGCCGCGACAACACCCGTAAGCACATCACCCATGCCGGCAGTGCCCATGCCCGGATTGCCCGATGTGCACAGCCATGGCTGCGGCGACGCCGATATTAGTGTGCCGGCCCCTTTGAGGACGGCCGTCCCGCCGTAACGCCCGGCGAGTGCCGCGACGGCGGCCCGACGGTCAGCCTGTACCTGGGCAGTCGTGATGCCGAGCAGCCTGCCAGCCTCAGCCGGATGCGGGGTTATCACGCGGTTTGCGGCCTCAGCGGGATCTTTTGCCAACAGGTTCAATGCGTCGGCGTCCCAGACGGATGGC
>JAAUYD010210556.1_pt1 | contig 21301 bp, 26 predicted proteins | sample 7278101 | NCBI WGS metagenome assembly JAAUYD01 (sample SAMN14350128, study PRJNA611818) | marine sediment metagenome | isolation source: surface marine sediment (0.6m) | place: French Polynesia: Moorea | collected 2018-08
AATCGGTTATTAATTCCTTCCACGACTGCGTTGGTTGTTCTTCTTTCAAAATAACCAACAATTTCCCCGAACCAATTTCTTATCGTTCTAACTGTTTTCGGGAAAAACGAGAACGTCCAAACTTTACCTTTCCTCACCCCAACCACTTCCCAAAATTCTCCTTTATGGTTATTAAGTTTATTTATTTTGGTTCAAGATGTCAGTTTGATGTAAAATAGCTGATAATCCCTCAAGCAATTTGTTATTATCCGTAAGGGTGCGAACCGCAACGCGAAAATAGCGATCGCCTAACGTCTCAAAACTTAAACAATCTCGAATTAAAATGCGATACTTTTGTAATAATTCTTGCTGTAATTGAGAACTGGGAATCTGAGTTTGAACTAAAAGAAAATTAACAGAACTAGGAACAGGGGTTAAGCCTTCAATTTGCGATAATCCTATCAATAATTGTTCGTGCGCTGATAATAACCATTGTTTGGTTTGTTGGACAAATGTTTCGTCATTTATAGCTGCAATACCTGCACTCACCGCTAAACTATTAACTGGCCAAGGATCGCGCCAACTTTGCCACTGTTGTAATCGTTGAGGATGAGTAATAGCATAGCCTAAACGAAGACCAGGAAGACTATAAAATTTAGTCAGCGATCGCACAATCACTAAATTAGGATAATCCGCAATCATAGGAATTAAACTTTCTTGTTGAGACGGGGGGACAAAATCCATAAACGCTTCATCCACCACCACTAATTTAAACCGTTCTAACGCTGGTAATAAACCTTCTTGGGTCAACAGTTTTCCTGTGGGATTGTGGGGATTGTTAATAATAATTCCTGCATTAGTTTCAGGACAATTATCCCAAAATTTAAGAGAATTAGGGGTTTGCCAAGGAAAGGGAATAGGGAAAATATTTGCTCCATAAGCTTGTAACCCTCGCCAATAATCCCGAAAGGCAGGAATCATAATATAAGTTAGTTTCTCCTGCGCCAATTCACGGCCAGCCCAAGTTAATAATTCTGCGGCCCCATTTCCTGGCAAAATCCACTCAGAGGGTAATTGATGCCATTGTGACAAGGTTTCTCTGAGTTCTGTGTAGTTGGGATCAGGATAGTGTTTAAGGCTGCCTAAAGCCGATTGAATGGCTGTTAACACAGAAGGAGGAGGGCCAAGGGGATTAATACTAGCAGAGAAATCTAAAATAGAAGAAACTGGACAGCCTATTTGCTCTGCTGCCCAGACTAAATTACCACCATGAACGGGTTGTTTCATTTGCCCAATAACTACTTTTTGGGAGCAACCCGTTCTTTAAATAGCTTCCCAGCGGAGAAAGCAGGTACTTTAGTAGCAGGAATACTCATTTTTTCGTTGGTTTTGGGGTTACGGCCTTCACGGGCTTTGCGATCGCGGGCTTCAAAAGACCCAAAGCCCACTAAGGTTACTTTATCATCTCCAGCCACTGCTTCCATTATGGTTTCGATGGTAGCACTGATAACGATTTCTGCTTGTTTTTTGGTGACTTCAGCCTTATTCGCGACTGCATCAATTAATTCACCTTTGTTCATTGAATAATCTCCTTGTATTGTGTCTTGTGTCCTATGGGGTTTGGCCACCTCCTACTAAAAAAAGGATGGGTTATAAGTAATCTTAATAGATATAAATCGCCAAAATCCCCATAGGCTAAATGTTTCACTGCATCATTCTAAGCTGAATTGTCCCCTATAGATCCCTTAAAATCTGAATTTATATAGATTTTTTGTATTTCTCCATAGATTCAGTAAAGAAAGTTTTAGGATTTTTGTCCAATGAGCCGAAGGATAACGATAACATAGAAAAACGTATGTCGCTAAATACAGGAATTTGAGAGAGGCATTGTGAATAATTATTCTCCAAAACTACTATGGCTCAATAATTCTGGGTTAGGGTGTTTATTAAATTTACTGCTATTAGCCATTTTGTTAGTCTCCGTTGGCTTAGGATGGGTGGTTAATGGATTTTTGATTTTATTAGGGGTGATTTTAATTACTCCAGTGATTGGGTTATGGGTATTACGGTGGTGGGTTCAGCGTAACCTGGTTGAAGATCAATGTCCTGTCTGTAGCTATGAATTTACAGGGTTTAATGGCGTGGAATCTTCCTGTCCCAACTGTGGTGAAACCCTACAAGTGAAAAATGGTAAGTTTCAAAGGATTACACCCCCAGGAACCATTGATGTTGAAGTGGTGGATGTCTCTGTTAAACAGTTGGATGATCCTGATTAAGCACGTGACTTTTTACGGGATCTCAAGATATCTTAAGTTACTGCTTTGAGGCAGGGGGCAGGAGGCAGTAGGCAGGAGGAGGAATTAGAGAGAAGGAGGCAGGAGAGGAAAGAATGATATAATAAACGATTACTTCAAACTTCTGCCTTCAAACTTCTATCTATGAGTTATAGAGAACAATTCATCTGGAAACGTGGAATTCAACTATCCATCAATTGTTATAAGTTAACCCAAAAATTCCCTAAAACTGAACTATATGGACTCACAAGTCAGATTAGACGGGCTTCTGTTTCTGTACCCTCAAATATTGCGGAGGGCTATGGAAGACGAACCAAAAACGAATATATTCAGTTTCTTCATGTAGCATTAGGCTCTTTAAGAGAACTAGATACACAGCTAATTATAGCCAAAGAAGTAAAACTAACAATTCCTGAATTATTTACTCCCATTTTAGAAGAAGTAGATAGTATGCAAGGTATTTTAGTTTCTACTATTCAAAAGTTAAAATCTTAAATTTTCCTCCTGCCTCCTGCCGTCTGCCTCCTGCCTCAGACTAAGGGTTTTGAGACTTGACGTGAAAAGTAAGATTAAGCGCAGATTGTTACATAATTTAAAGTTCTACAACAATTTTTATGAGGAGATTCTGTCACTGCGGTAAACTAGCCCTTAATCCTGACTATTTTTACAACAGACCCATAAGATACTCTTAAAGTCTTTGTTCAGTTGGGAAACCTCAACAATAATTTATTTTGAGTTGGGGTGCTTAACTAAGGAGAACACTCGGTTAAGGAGCCGGAATCAATGTCACACAAAGTTAAAATCTACGATACCTGTATTGGTTGTACTCAATGTGTTCGCGCTTGCCCTCTAGATGTTTTAGAGATGGTTCCCTGGGATGGTTGTAAAGCAAGTCAAATTGCTGCTTCTCCCCGAACAGAGGACTGTGTTGGCTGTAAGCGATGCGAAACTGCTTGTCCTACAGATTTCTTAAGCATCCGTGTTTATCTTGGGGCAGAAACAACCCGCAGTATGGGATTAGCTTACTAAAAAACCTGCAATTAAGCCTGTCATTAGTGACATTTTCCCCATCTAATCATCTTTGATTGGGTGGGGCTTTTTATCAATTAATAATTATTTAATTAGATCTTTCAGGAGTTACTTTGTTTGGTAAATCTCCCCATTCTAGATTACGTTTTTTTCTCTCAAAGTATCAGAAGGCTTTGGAAGAATTAGAATTGACTTTTTCTTTTGATTCAGCCCAAATATTAAACCTTTTATTATTACGCGATGCTATCCAAACAATTTTAGAATCACAATGAAGATACAGTTAACAACAATATAGAGTTTCAAAAGGCAAACTATGCTATTTATACCAATCTAGGTTGGGCAAACTTAGGATTAAAAAATTATAGTGAAGCAAAAGTATTATTAAATCGAGCAATTACTATCTATCAGAACTATTTAGATAAATTAGATCAATCAAAAGATAAAAATGAACGATATGAACGCAAAGGTAAAGCCTATTGTTTATTAGCACAAGTTGCAGAAGACCAAAACAATAAAATAGAAGCTTTACAGTATTGGCAGAATTGTATTCAGTATGCAAATCGTCGTTATCCAGAAGAATATATCTGGGTTAATCTGGCAAACGAGAAAGTAAAATAATCGTAAGGTGGGTTAGGTGGCAATAACTTACAGCATTAATCATTAACTTAATATCCACTGTAACCCACCAATATTAATATATCTATGGTAAGCTAAAGAATTAAAAGTTTTAGAATGAATTATTATGAAAATCTCTCAAACACTTATTAATTTATTGATAACTTTTAGTATTATTAGTGTCTCGAATATTGCTCAAGCTGCGCGTATTTTAGAATTGACAGGCGATGTAACTATTAAACGTAAAGACACCCAAAACTTTTTACCGGCTACTAAAGGAATTATTATTAACTACGGTGATCTCATTAAGGTAGCTGAAACCGCAGAAGTTAAGGTTAGATGTGGGAATAAAAAAACTAAATCTCCTTTACCTGGAAAGATTCATGGACTCGCAAACTTTTGTCCAGGGGAACGCAATACCGATCCCAGAGTCGGCAGTATTTTTATAGAATTATTAGACGGGAGTTATCAATATCAAACTGAGATTATGAGCGATCAACCTTTATTAAGATGGCCATTAATTAAAAATACAAATTCTTATCAACTTAAAATTACAGTAGGAGAACAAATCATCTGGGAAAAAGGGGTTAATAACACTCAATAGTTATTTTTAGATGCTGCTAACACATTAGAAACTGTGGTTAAAAATGAATCTAAAACCCCTATTATTCATAGATTTTTAGGGGATATGTATACTTATTTGGGTAAAATAGAAGCAGCTAAAATACAATATTCACAAGCCTTAGTCTTAGCAAAATCAAAGGATAACATAGAAGAAATAGCAGCATCACAAACAGGTTTAGCTTCTGTTGCTGTAATTAATCAATAATTAGAAACAGCAAAAACTTTATTATCGCAAGCACAAGAAAATTATAAACGATCCGGTAAACTATCTGATGCAGAATTAGTATAACAATATTTTTCATTAATTAATAATTAATAATGTATAGAAAATGTTATAGATTAAGCAAGATCAACAATCATGAAAATTAATAACCATTAAATATAATTTAAAGTTATTTAATTTTATTTTCTCTTTAAATATGTAAATCAATCAGATTTAGTTACATTTCGTAATGTGTGAGAATCTTTCTCAACTATTAACGAGTTTATGCACTTTTATGGTATTATGTCAGAGATAAAAATCTGTAGCCAGTGTATGCAAAATTGATATATGTGTCTGTAATGCCAATTTTGCGTGGAAAAGATCAGGCGATCGCTTGTTATTTTCCCTAAAAATCCCTTCATGACCAACTTTTTTGAGCAAATGTACTAAAAATAAAATAAACTTTCGTAAAGTGGTATTGACAAAAATAAAAAAATATGTATTTACTACTAAGTTCTTCAACCATTTCTCTTATATGAACTACGTCTATCCGCTACGCTGAGATAGACGTTTCTGACGCTTCCTCGCCCCTAGTTGCCTCATGCTTCCGCATTTGGTAGAGCTAGATAACTCTGCGTCTAGAGAGGACAGTTCCTGCCCCCTTGCCCAGTTTAAACACACTTGGGCTGATGCGACATCTCTATCGCAACTATAAATTACCAATACCAACGTCAAGAATTGACCGATTTAATCCAGTCTTTGTTTTATAAAAGCAAAGTTTCGTTTGGGTCTAAATCTTATTATGTCGCTTCTTCTGGTGGCGCACCTATCGAAAAGTTGAAAGACTATATCAGAAATCAAGACACTCATATTTAATGATTTTTTGGACATCGAGTCCTCAAATCATTGTGCTTTCCTTCCCCACTCCGCAAGCTGAGAGTGGGGAAGGAAAGCACTGTCGTTCAAGAGGTTTTTTGTTATTTAAACATCGCCTATAATATTATTAGTCAAGGAAACAGGGGTATAGTCATGGTGCAATTACCATCTCAGTCGAACTTAAAGGAATTATATGAAATAGACGATTATCTTTGGATAGAAAAAACCATTAAACTCTTAAAAGAGAAACAATTTAATGATTTAGATATAGAAAATTTAATCGAGGAGTTAGAAGATTTGGGTAGAGAGAGAAAAAACAAAGTAGAAAGTTTACTAAGGCAGATTATAATTCATCTTTTGTTATTAGAATATTGGTCAAAAGAATATCAATATAATGCTGCTCATTGGAAAGCAGAGATTACTGAATTTAGATTTCAGATCAAGGGAATACTAACCAAAAACTTACAAAATTATTTAGCGAGTCGATTTGAATTAATTTATCAAAATAGTGTTAAATATACTCAAAGAAAAACTGAACTTAATATTTTTCCTTCAAAATGTCCTTATAGTCTAGAAGAATTATTAGATGAAGATTGGTTTCCTACAACATGATAAGAATGATTATTTTATTAGAAGAAATCAATCATGAAAATAGCTGACTTATGAAATATACAATCGTTATTCAATGGTCAAATGAAGATAAATGTTTTGTTGTTTTTTTACCTGAGTTTGAAGATGTTATGCAACCTGTCACTCATGGAGAAACTCTGAGGAAGCATTAAAAAATGCACAAGAAGTTTTAGAATTATTGATTTAGTCAACATTAGAAAATAATGAAACTTTACCAAAACTAAACTTTTTTTATCTATCAATTTAATTGGTTTAATTGATAGTGATCGCACTAGATTTCAGGGAAAATAGCGATAAAATTCTCGACGATGAAGAACAGGAGCAAAGGTTATTGTATTCCTTTCAAGGAAAAAACCTATTCTATAATCATTAACACGAATTCGGTAAGCATTCATTTCTCCTTTTAATTTTTTAAGATTGCCAATCTCATTAAGATTTTGGTAACTCAATATTTCTTGAAAAACAAGAGTTTTTATCTTTGAATAAAATGGTGTACTTTTTAATACTTTTTATAAACAAAATCTTAAGACGGTAGGGTGGGCAAATCAGACATTTATCTAGAATACCTGTAAAATAGAAAACTTTGCCCACCTTACAAAACTGGGTTTTCATGTTCGTTTAACAAATACTCTGTAATAGATGAAATATACAATTGTTATTCAATGGTCAAATGAAGATAAATGTTTTGTTGTTTTTTTACCTGAATTTGAAGATGTTATGCAACCCGTAACTCATGGTGAAACTCATCAAGAAGCGTTCAATAATGCTCAAGAAGTTTTAGAATTATTGGTTGAATCTTCCGTTTAGTATAATTAATAATCATTTATGAAAGGAAAAAAATTATGTCTCTGAAATTAACCATTGATTATCCTGACAGTTTCCCCGACGCTTTAGGAAGTACAAAAGAACAATTTGAACAAGAAGCAAAATGGGAAATGGCTGTTAAACTATTTGAAATGAAACGTATTTCATCAGGAATGGCAGCTGTATTATTAGGAGTTGATAGAGTGACTTTTATTTTAAAACTTAGTGACTACAATATTCCTCTGATTGATTTAACAGAAGAAGAGTTATTATAAGTCCTGTAGAACCCTTAACCTCCATTATTAAAACCACAAAAAATAATAATTAATTATTAATTATTAATTATTCTCTGTGGGCAGGAGGGAAGTTTTTTGTTAAACTCCTACCTCCTTCAAGATTCCTAGTTTTGTTTGATCTTAGTTAACCACTCTCGTAGTTGTTCAGCAGCCACTTCTCTTCCGCCTAAACCGAAGGCTAAGGCAATGGCCGCAGCGATACCGCCAACTAATAAGCCAAAGGCTAAATTAACGATATTGGGGGCAATTCCCATCTGTTGTAAAGCCATAGCTACGACAAAGATCAGGATAGAAATTCGGGCAGTATGACCCAAAAACTTAGCCTGACGAGTGCCGGAGTTGGTAATTAGGTTAAAGCAAAGATTGGCTAAATAGAGTCCCAAGGCCAAAACAGCCAGTCCCACTAACACTTGACCCGCGATCGCTAACAAAGTGCCAACGACAGCGCGTAAAGCTTCGATTTCTAGAATATCTACCGCCGTTAACGAAGCAATTAACATCACTGCCACTAAGACAACCATCCCAGCAATTTGTGACGGGGTTCTAGTTTGAGTTGTAGAAGTCTCTTCGGTAGCCGTTTCTGGGGTTTTGGGAGTTTGAGCAATCCCCAACCATTGAAAAATGTTGTTAAAGCCTACAGTACTTAACACATTAGTTACCATGTCTGAGAGATATTGGCCTCCAACATAAGCTAATCCTAAAACGAGCGTAGCTGCAAATAATTTCGGCAACAGAGTTAAGACTTGATTAAGCATTTCCGTAGCTGGTTCGGAAATGGCCTGAATTTGCAACGCATCTAAAGCAGTAATAGCGACAGGAATTAAAATTAAAACATTAACAACGGTGCCAATGATATTGGATAAGGAGTTACCACTGGGATCGCTGGATAAGCCAAATTTTTCTCCTAACTGATTAATGGGGGTTGTAGCTAATAAACTGCTCACCACCCGTTGAACAATTTTAGCCACCACCCAACCGACGGCTGCGATAATAACCGCACCAAGAATATTGGGAATAATCGCTAAAATCTCATCTAGAAGTCCTTGTACCGGAACTAAGGTTCCTTCAAGATTAAGGGTACTGAGAATCGAGGGTAAAAACAGTAAGAAAATAAACCAGTAAACAGCATTACCAATGGTTTGAGCCACTGATATTTCCTCACTCCCTTCTCCTAACCGTTGTTCAAGGTTGAAACTCCCTAAAACGCGGGTGATCAGCATCTTAGATAAGGTGGCCAATAACCAAGCGATAGCCGAAAGAATACCAGCCCCTAATAACTTCGGTAGGAAACTGGTAATTTCTCCCAGAAGCGCATTGAGGGGTTGATAAACAGCCTCAAGCTTCAGGGTATTTAAGAAAGCAACAACAGCAAAGAGAATAATGATCCAATAGGCAAAATCAGACAACCATTTTTCAATGGGAATTGAGGTACTAGAGGCATCTTCTCCAGCAATCCAATTCGCGATTTGATTGTCGATTTCGGTACTATTGAGAATTTTTGTGACAACGCTTCTAACAATAGAGGCAATAATCCAACCAACTAAGAGGATCAGCAGACCTTGTAACAAAGTCCAGCCATCAGAAAATAGTTGATTGACTAAAGAAGGATCAACAATTGGGGTTTCTTGTGCTAGAAACCAGCGGGTTAACGTAGTCATGATATAACCTTTGAAAAATCAAGCGGTATTTTCGGTTTTAATATAACGAAATACTAGCTTAATGTTCAAAATGGGTTAAGTTAACTCAGACTACGCTCATACTTAGGATTTGACACTCTCGCCGTTAAGGCTACGCCTGTAACGGGAGATTCTTGTTTCATTGGGTTTGTCTAGTCCCAAGTCATCAATAACTCAAAACCCCGTCCAGATTCCCCTCCACAAGCAGTTGTTTAACGTCCACTGACTGCCCGGCAGCAGACAACAAAAAACTTGGATTATGTTTCGATTTCTCCTTCACAAACTATGTCGCCCCTGTTTTCAGGTATTTTACTTTGGTCAATCATTTTGTCTGGCGAGAATCACCAATTTTGCTACTCTAGGCACACTTGGGTCCATTAGCTCCTCCATCTTAGCACAAACCTTGATTCAATCGTCTCCCTACGGTCGGTTTATTTATTGGCAAAAAGACGAGCGACTTCGGGCGGGTTCCCCGCCCAAAGAAACGCGCGAGTCAGAGCGACAAGGCGCGAGGTTCCCTCGCCAACAGAACGCGCGAGTCATCTCACCGTTAAGCTGTCGCTCTCCACGGGAGTCCTCTTTTTGCACTTAAGATAGCCCATTAAGAAGGACTTCCTGTCAGACTAGGAAGAGGTTGATGGGTTAAACAGTGCCAATAACAACTAAATAAGTTGGGATGAGGATAGCTTAGAGACGCGATCGCAGGGGCTGCTGGAAAGGGCCATAAACGATCAAAAACAATATTTTGACCCTTGAGGCTAAACTGTAAGAGATACAAGGAGGTTGGGGCATCAAGGGACTCTAACAACCCTTGCGCTAAATCATGTAAAGAACGACGTAAGGACTTGTTTAAGGAAATGGGTTGTTCATAAGAATTGGGAAATGCTCCCTCCCCGATGATCTCCCCGTAAATTAATTCTGTGGGGGTAACAGCGATGGGTAACCATAAATCTCCTAACCAAGAATCTCCGATACTGGTCTTGTACCCTAACATTTTATCTACCCATTGTCTTCTTCCCTTAACATTTTTGCAGTCTTGGTAAATGGTTTGTCCAGGAAAGGATAGCCAGGTAGGGACTTCAATGGTCAAGGGACAATAGATAATATCTTGATCGGCTTTGGAAGCTTGAGCCTTTTGTGACCATAATGTGGCTGCTGCCATCACTTCAACCTGAGTTGAGGGAGAATCAGCATGAATGGCTTTCTCAAGTGCCATAACCATTTTTTCGGTTGCAGGAGAGGCTAGGTACATGGTACCTTCAGCTTTGACCTGGGCATTGACGATAATTAAAGCTTTACGCATATCGGTTGAATGATTGAGCGAATCTTGTCTTTTCGAGTTAGTGGAGTAAATCTAAATAGACCTCTATTACAGAGATTACCCATGTTTATCCTTAACGATAAACTGGCAATGTAAAATGAAAACAACTACCTTGTCCTGGTACACTATCAACCCAAATTTGGCCATAGTGGACACGAATAATTTTACGACATAAAGACAACCCTAATCCATAACCTTCTTTTCCTTGATCCCGTTGCAAGCGGAAATGTCCCTCAAAAATTCGTTCTTGTTTTTCTTCGGGAATCCCAGGCCCAGTATCGCAGACACTTACTTGTACTTTTTGACTGGTACGGTGGAGAATCGAGAGATTAATTTCTCCTCCTTGGGGTGTATATTTAATCGCATTATCCAATAGATTGACAATCACCTGACGGATTAATTCTTCATCTGCATAGACTGGGGGTACGTCCTGGGGAATATCTTCAATTAATGTTAAGGATTTTTCCCTTAATAATTCGTTATATTGTGCCACGATTTCTTTGGAGAGTCCAGGTAAAAAGACTTCTGTCTGTTGCACGTGCAATTGAGCATTCATGCTTTTGGATGCCTGTAAAATGTCTGTAATCAGACGATTCATTACCCGAAATTGATTACGGGTTTGGTTAAATAATTGGGTTGCCAGTTTTTGCTGTTTTTCAGTGGGTTCTTGATTTTGTGCCAGTTCTAGGGTTTCTACCGCAATGGAAGCAGCGGTTAAGGGGCTGCGTAAATCATGGGCTAACATGGCTAACACTTGATCTTTGAATTTGAGTTGTTCTTGTAAGTTCTCTTTATCTTTCTTCAGACGAAATATCTCATCGGAAAGTCGCATTAATTCCGCTGAATATCCAACATGGCTCGATGTTTCCTCTGATTTATCCTGATGATTATTTTCTTCTAAGGATGAAAGCCATTTTGGCCACCATTTTTTCAGTTGATTGACTAAATTACTGCCGGCTAAGGTTTGTTTTGGTTCGGGTACTACCTTAACCAGTGCTGGAGTCGCCACGAGGCGAAAATGCTCCACTAGATGGGGTTGTTCGTGAATTTCAATCACTTCTAACTGGCAAGGGCAATCTTGGCTGACTGTTTTCAGGTAATCTCGAATCGGTTGAATATACTCATGGGAACTGGGACGCTCATCGACAAACAACAATAACTGAATCGACGCAGCCTTATCGCTTTCAGAGGTTGTTTGATGGTTGGGGGGTTCTAGCACTGCAACTTGATACTATATACTGACAGAGAAAGAAGGTTCTTTGAATAAGAGATTTTTCCTATCTATTCTAAATTCTTAAGATAGTATAAAATCAACTACACTTAATCTTAAAGCTTAATGGTAAAAACTTCACTGTAATGGTTGAAAACGATTATGGCTCTTGGCTATGTTGCTCTTGTCCTTCATGCTCATTTACCGTTTGTACGGCATCCTGAACGGGATTATGTCCTGGAGGAAGAGTGGCTTTATGAAGCTATTACAGAAACCTATATTCCTCTCCTTCGGGTCTTTGAAGGACTACAACGGGATGGTATCGATTTTAAAATGACTATGAGTCTGACACCTCCTCTGGTGTCTATGTTACAAGATCCTTTATTACAAGAACGCTACGATCGCCATCTTGCTAAGTTACAAGAACTGGTTATTAAGGAAATTGATAACAATCAACACAATGGCCATATTTGCTATTTAGCCGAATTCTATCACCAGGAATTTCTGAAAATCCGCGAAACTTGGGAACAATACAAGGGGGATTTAATTGTTGGCTTTAGACAGTTTCTAGAAAGCAATAACCTGGAAATTATGACCTCTGGGGCAACTCACGGTTATCTTCCGTTGATGAAAATGTACCCTGAGGCGGTTTGGGCGCAAATTAAAGTGGCCTGTGACCACTATCATGAGGCGTTTGGTCGCCCCCCGAAAGGCATTTGGCTGCCGGAATGCGCCTATTATGAAGGGTTGGAACAGATGCTGGCTAAGGCGGGCTTACGTTACTTTATTATCGATGGTCATGGTATTCTATACGGCCATCCTCGCCCCTGTTACGGCACCTACGCCCCTGTATTTACTGAAGCTGGGGTGGCTGCTTTTGGTCGGGATCACGAGTCTTCGAGTCAGGTTTGGTCTTCTAAAATGGGTTATCCGGGTGATCCTGAATATCGGGAATTTTACAAGGATTTGGGTTGGGAAGCGGATTACGATTACATTAAGCCCTATATTATGCCCAATGGTCAACGGAAGAATACGGGGATTAAATACCATAAAATTACCAATACTCAGGGCAAGATGGAAGATAAAGCCCTTTATGATCCCTATTGGGCCCGAGAAAAGTCCGCAGAACACGCAGGGAATTTTATGTACAATCGTGAACAACAAATTGCTCATTTAGCAAATATGATGCAGCGTCCCCCTGTTGTGGTTGCCCCTTATGATGCAGAATTATTTGGTCATTGGTGGTACGAGGGACCTTGGTTTCTGGATTATTTATTCCGTAAAACATGGTATGACCAAAATATCTTTGATATGGTTCATTTAGCTGACTATTTACGTCATAACCCCACTCAACAGTTGTGTCGTCTTTCCCAGTCTAGTTGGGGTTACAAAGGGTTTCATGAGTTTTGGCTGAATGATTCTAATACTTGGATTTATCCCCATCTCCACGAAGCAACGGAACGAATGATAGAATTAAGTAACCTAGAACCAGGGAACGAGTTGGAAGAAAGGGCGCTAAATCAAGCAGCACGGGAGTTGTTATTGGCGCAAGCATCAGATTGGGCGTTTATCATGCGTACAGGTACAATGGTTCCCTACGCTGTGGAACGCACCAAAACCCACCTCCTCCGATTTAATCAAATTTATGATGATTTTCAACTAGGAACCATCAATACTAATTTCTTAGACAGCGTTGAGGATATGGATAATATTTTTCCCAATCTTGATTATCGGGTTTATCGTTTTTCGGAAAAACAGGGAACAGGAAAGAGAAAATAGTTGCACGATAGTGAGCATTCAGCCGTCAGTGTTCGGCGTTCAGCTAAGAAATGAATGCAGTAAGCATTCGTTTAATCTCAGTCATTTTCGAGATTAAACCCTCTTTATAAGCGTCAGTTTTAAACTGATGCTTCGACGTAGCTCAGTACAAGTGGGTGACGGCTGATAGCTGAATGCTTACGTACTATGGCGTTTTTCTTTGCCTTCTGCCTTCTGCCTCTTGTCTCCTTTAATTACTGCCACTGAAGGTAACTTCAGGGAACTTGAGTTGAGCATCCTTCATGGTAATACTTTTGCCTTGATTACGCAGATCCTGCCAGTAATTAATGACTTCTGTTGCTTTATTTAATACGTCGATTCTTTCGGCTTCTAATATCCAGTGTTTGGCTTCTAATTCGTCTTTTAATTGTTGCCAAGCATCGTTACGTGGCCAGAAAAAATAAGCAGTTAAAGGACTCGTTCCTTTTCCTACCACTTGATCCACAGCGATCGCTACGTTGGCATCTAACCATAGCACTTTTAATATAAATCTAGGCTCCAATTGCCCCTCCAGTTTAATAAACGACAACTATATCCGACAATATACACAATACCCCATTATAACCTATTGGGTCACACTTTGACTATTAAAAAGACTCATAGCCTTTTCAATGCCTTCTTTTAAGCTGGTTTCGATGGCATCAATCACTAAGGGAAAGGTTTGATCGATAATCTTTCTTTCTTCGGGGGCAAATCGTCCTAAAACGTGAGAAATGGTATTATCGAGTTGATTAGATTTGCCAATACCAATGCGTAAACGGGGAAAATTTTGTCCTCCCAAATGGGAAATAATGGATTTCATGCCATTATGACCTCCGGCTGACCCCGATAGACGCATTCTCATACGACCGATGGGCAAATCCATATCATCATAAATGACTAACACATCTGTTGATTGTAGTTTATACCAATCGGTTACCGCCCGCACAGATTGACCCGAACGATTCATATAAGTTAATGGTTTAAGTAAATAAATTTTTTGATTATTCTTGCTTTTTCCTTCTGCTATTAATCCTTGAAACCGTCGGTTTTCTTTCCAAGAGAATCCCCAAGTTTCAGCTAAAATATCAACCATTTCAAAGCCAATATTATGACGGGTTTTATTGTATTTGGATTCAGGATTTCCCAATCCTACAATTAATTGAGGAATGATCAATGAGTTGGTTTTTGCTTGAGGCATTTAAGTGATTATTATAGGTATTACTTTTTTATTTTATCTTACAATTGTTATTAATTCTAATCAGTTAACTTCAAAAATAGAGAATTATACTTTTTATGTTTATCAAAGGGCAAGTATTTAATGCTTTAGGATTTCCTATAGAAGATATTATTGATTGGGGTATAGAGTTATTAACTTTAGGATATGATAGTCCTAATCTTCGCATCTTAGCAGGATTAACTAACTTGAATGATAGTTGGGAAGTCAGTTTTTATGTTACTAAAACCCTTGAAGATTTAAACATTCCTGAGTTAACAGGAAAAGATGCTGTTATTGCTTATACTTCTGTACTTTTAACAGAGTTTATAGAAGGAAAAATCTCTCAAGCAAGAATGTTAAGAAAAATTGATCAGTTATATTTATCTTGGGATTATTTAAAAGAAATTATGGATTTTTATTTATTGTGGAATGCTAAATATGATTTAAGCTATGGTGATGTTCAATGAAATAAATCCCTCGATTGAAAATAGAATATATCTTTTCCCAACCAACTATTTGATTCTTTATTGATTCAATATTTAAAGTAAAAACTCCTTTGATATAGTACCACTCAGGTATTAAAAGAGAATGATCTCGTATTACTGATTCAATTATTGTCAAGATAGATATATACATTTCTAACTTTTTCATCTCTTCTAACTTTTTTATCTCTTTATTTTTATTTAACAAGTCTTCGATTTTATTTGTGATTTTTCTCTGAGTTTTTATATCTATTGAATTAGAGTGAAATTTATTTATTTCCTCTGCAATCTCTTTAATTATAAGTTCTACTTCTTTATGCTCTCTGAATAAGTTATTTCCAATTTCTGGATTGAGAATATACTCTATTTGTTCTGGATCTAATTGAGGTAATATCTCTTCAGATATGTCTGCCTTTTCTTGAAAAAGAGAATCTATCTGCTTTGAGTCTATTTGAGATAGTATTTTTATATATCTTTCTTCTTTTTTCTCATGAGAATTCTTGTATAATGGATCTAATTGTCCATCATTTTTATAAGTAAAAGCTCTTCTATAGCTTAGAATTGCTGTGTTTAAGTTATAGGTTTTTGGCTGTATTTTATAAAGCTCATACTCTAGAATACTTCGCTCAATTTGTAATGTATAATCTCTAGGAAAATTCTTAATTTTTTTCTTGACAGATTCTAGATATTTTGTAATTATTTCTTTTTTACTACTCATCAATAACTAAACCCTATTTCCTCTGTACAAAACGAAGATTAATTAAGTTTTTTCTCTTATGTCGAAAACTTAATCTTAAAGACTATCAACTTTACTACTTTTTTGCTAAGTAGAAAAATAATAATATTAGTATTGCTGGATATTAAAGATACTACAAAACATTAACATGAAGTTTTCTTTGAAAATAGACAAATTACAGTCATTTATTTGACTATTCTCTAGGATAATATATTTTAAGTAAAAATAAAGTTTAAGAAATTATTAAGGATAAAGAGAGAATGCCTATTTTTTTGAAGCAACTCATAATTTGAATTAATTGTTAATGCAAGTTAACAAAAATTAAATGCAAGTGTACTGAACCTTTCCCCAAGGGTAATTGACAGTTCTTAGCGAAATAAGTCAAGATATGAATATAACATGAACCTTTGTAAAGTTTTGCTTAGATGTCAATAGAACTTCTGTCACTGGATAACATTCAAGAAATTGCGCGTCAATACGGGTATTGGGCAGTATTTATTGGCATTGCCTTAGAAAATACTGGAATACCCATCCCTGGCGAAACTATTACCATTGTTGGTGGTTTTTTAGCCGGAAGCGGGGAACTAACCTATTGGAGTGTTTTAGGAAGCGCGATCGCTGGTGCCGTTATGGGCGATAATTTTGGTTACTGGATTGGCCGTTGGGGAGGTTGGCCTTTATTAATTAAGGTGGGTGGTTTGTTTAACATCTCTTCCCAACAACTAGAAGATGTTAGGAAAAAGTTTAGTAAAAATGCAGCAAAAGCGGTATTTTTTGGCCGTTTTATCACTTTATTAAGAATTTTTGCCGGACCCATTGCTGGTATTGCCCAAATGCCTTATGATCGATTTCTCTTGTGTAATTTGGGAGGGGCGACAGTTTGGGCTTTAATAATGGTAACATTATCCTTTTTTGTAGGAAGATTAGTTCCTTTACCTCAATTAATTCATTGGATTACTCAATTTGGTGTTTTAGCTTTAATGGGTGTGATTGCATGGGTAGGAATGACATTTTGGTTAGAGTTTGGTAAACCTAGATTGCAAGGGAAAGAATGAGGGAATTTTTAGTAAGGATTCAGCTATCAGGCATCAGCTTATATAGCAGTTCCCATACTTGTGAGGCTTCGCCGTGAGCGCAACTCCGAACGGTACAAACTCTTCTAGTTTTAGGAGTTAGGAGTTCAGAAGTTTAGAAGTTCAGAAGTTGAATATTAGGTGTACCTCATGAGTCCAGAAAACGCTATATTACTTGCTTATAATCTTAACTTACTCAAAGCTAAAAGGTATCGTAAACATTAAACACAAATATAGTCAAAGATTGTCATCTATAATAATAAAAAGTATGTCATATTCGGCTATATTTTTATGAACTATGAATCCCTAGCACCGAAAGTGATTGAGATTAAACGAATGCTTACGAGCGACAAGGCACTAGGTTTAGGTTCCAGTAACCGCTTTCTTTCAAAAGCTGAAAACCGAACGCTGACGGTGAGTGCAGTGCGTTGGGCGGTTTCCCCGACTTAAAGCAACTGCCGAACCCGAAGGGCTGAATGCTTACAATTTTTAAGCAATAGGAGTTTGATAAACACCAGATGTAATTTGTTTAAATCGACGAATTAAATTGAGCGTTTTATTGTAACTTATGGTATTGTTTTGCTGTTGAAACTGATCAAGGGCAATTTTGAAATTTTCCCAGGCCATAGCTTTAAATCCCAAATTTCCAGCTATTATTCCTCGATTAATATAAGCGGTGGTAAAGTTAGGATTTAAGTTAATTACTTCGGTAAAATCTTGAAAAGCAGCTTGATAATTACCGGATTGTTGATAAGCATAACCTCGCTGATAATAAGCTTGTTCGTCCTTTGGATTTAAAATTAAAACATGGGTAAAATTAGCGATCGCTTGGGAATAATTTTCTAGTTTTAAATAGGTTAAACCACAATCATAATAAATTAAAGTTTTATGGTTTAAAGAATGGTCATTACTACTGTTTAAAGCTTGATTATAACTCTGTAACGCTTGCTGATAATTCCCTAATTGAAAATGGACTAATCCTTGATTATAATAAGCACGATAATCATTTTTATGCCGTTTAATAACCTCTTGGTAAGCAGCTAAAGATTGAGTATAATTTTCCAGTCGATAATCCGCTAATCCTTTATTAAGATAAGCTTCAATATTATCTGAATTGATTTCTAAAGCTTGTTCACAGTCTTTTTTAGCTGCTTGATTATTATTTAATTGTAAATAGGCTAAACAGCGATTACTATAGGCAGAAGCAATTAACGGATGCTTGTCATTAATAACTTCAGTGAATTCAACAATAGCGTCTTGATATTTTTGTTGACTTAAATAAGAAATTCCTTGAGAAAAATTAGGAGAAATTGCCAATTGTTCTGAACTCTGTGAAGAAAAACCTAAACAGAATAAAATTGCTGCAATTAATACAAAAAACTTGAAGAAATCCTTAACTAGATTGTTCATCATTTAATCTTTAACAGAAGAAGTTTACTGACTTCAATCATGCTAGAAAAAATCTCAAAATTTTTCCATAGACAAATAGTCAAAGATTAAGAAAACCTAATTCTTAATTAAAACTGTGACTCATAAATTCAATGAAGGAAAATTACTTGACAGAAAAAACATTATAATGTATATCTTTTATAAACTCTATTAAAAAAATAATTGCATTTAGCCTTAGATCGAGTTAGTGTTACAAACTAACTATGATAAATTAATAAGCAATATAATCTAGGATTATATATTAACAATATGACAAAACCAACTTTATCAGTTATTATTCCCATGCGAGATAATGTTCCTCAAATTTGGATAGAAACATTATCAAAAGTTGAAGGTAATGTTGAATTTATTTTAGTTTATCCTCCCGAAGTTCCCTTACTTAGTAATAGCGATTCTCGTATTCATCAAATCACCAGTCCTTTAAGGGGAGAAGTTGTACAAAGAATTACTGCGTTATTAAATGCTTCAGGAACCTATGTTTTATCCATTAATTGTGACGAATATTTATATCCCAAAATAGAAGAAGTTGTTGTTGAATATTTTAAGAGATTTCCTAACAGTTCTTTGTTTAAACTTAGACAAAAATTTTATCCCTACGGTAGTCAAGAAAAATTATTAGAAAAATGGGAAGATTTTACTAATTTTCAGGATATTCAAGTTAGAAGAGGTCAAGATCATCATTTACCCACAACAGAAACTTTACAAGAAATTCCTATTTGTCCTTTGGAAAATAAATTAAATTTACTTTGTCTTATTAAAGATCGTAAAGATCAGCATGGACCTCATCAAGAGAATTTTGACAAAAAAGTATGGAAAAATAGCTTAGTCCAAGAACAACTGAATGAGATCGTTAAATTATTTACCCTTTTGGGGCCGTTTAAATATGTTCCTTTTTGGTGTTCTGATCGATTACTAGGGTTATCCATGCAAGCTAAATTGTATACAAAAGGTCTTGCAAAAAAAGGAGATATTATTGGACATATTTTACCCTTTCCTGAACAATTTAGAACCGAAAGTAACCCCCCAGAATTTGAGTATAAGACCACCGACAGACGCTATGTTTTAGCTGAAGGTTTTCTTGTTAAATTATATCCTCAATATGGGTATTTTTGGAATTTAGTTCTCGCTAGTCTTAAAAATGTAGTCAAGGTGAAACCTGGGAAAAAGACATTATTAAAACTTATCCCATTTTCTAATCAATCCTAAGAAAACTGTGATAATTTGGGAATACAACTTTTAGAATTAGTAGAACATTGACTCATTGACTCTTGTCCACTAATTAGCAGTAAATTTAATTATTTAGGTTGCCAAAAATCTTCATTATTTGAACAACTATCATATTTTTCAATTGAAGCATTTACATCCGAAATATGTTGATAGGCCCACTCTCCCAAAACAGCTAAAGGTTGAGCTAATGATTGACCAAGAGGAGTAAGAGAATAATCCACTTTTGGTGGAACAACAGGATATACAAAACGTTTAACGAGTCCAGTTCGTTCTAGATGACGAAGATTTTGAATCAACATTTTAGGGGATATGCCAACAATTTGCTGTTTAAGCTCACTATATCGTTTCTTTTCTTGTTGAGTTAAAGCATAGATAATCAAAATTGTCCATTTATTAGCAATTTTTTCAAGTATTTGATGTCCTTCACACTGAGTATTAAAAATTCCCATGTTGGCAATACGATCTAAAGCTGGTTTAGGGGAATAGGTATGATGAGGTTGATCATTACTAGAACTTGGTTGGTTGGTCATTCTAACTTACCAAAACGTAACTAACACACTTTAACGTAAATACTTTTTTATTGTTGTGAATTAATGATAGATAAGCCATAAGACGTTTATAACAGTTGACTATGAAAGCAATAGCAATCGAACAGTTTGGGGACAAGAATGTATTTCAACCTATGGATATATCGATCCCGTGTATTGAGGCAAATCAGGTTTTAATTCGGGTTGCAGCTACTAGCATTAATCCTGTCGATATTAAGATACGTCAAGGGCTTGTTGCTGATATTGCCCCCGATTTTCCTGCTATTTTACATGGAGATGTGGCAGGTGTAATCGAAGCTGTGGGCAATGAAGTTACTAAGTTTAAAGTGGGAGATGAAGTTTATGGTTGTGCCGGAGGGGTTAAAGGAATGGGCGGAGCTTTAGCTGAGTATATGGTGGCTGATGTTGATTTAATTGCCCATAAACCTAAGTCTCTATCAATGTTAGAAACAGCGACTTTACCGTTAGTCTCTATTACAGCATGGGAAGGGCTTATAGATAGAGCAAAAGTTCAGGCAGGGCAAAAAGTTCTAATTTATGGAGGTACAGGGGGTGTTGGTCATATAGCTGTTCAATTAGCTAAATGGGTTGGTGCAGAGGTATATGCCACAGTATCAAGTGAAGAAAAAGCAGATATTGTTTTAAATTTAGGAGCAGATGTTGCTATCAATTATCGTCAAACTTCCGTTGAAGAATTTGTGGCAGAATATACTAATGATTGCGGTTTTGATATTGTTTTTGATACGGTTGGCAACGATAATTTACAAAATGCTTTTCAAGCAGCAAAATTGAATGGTACTGTAATATCAACTGTATCCCTATCAAAACAGGACTTAACGTTACTTCATAGTAAAGGACTCACCTTACACTTAGTCTATATGTTAATTCCTATGTTATGGAATAGTAATCGAACTTATCATGGTCAAATTTTAAGCAGGGTAGCTGATTTAGTTGAAGCTGGCCACGTTCACCCACTTCTCAATTCTAAATTATTTAGTTTTATTGATGTTGGTACTGCTCATGCTTATGCAGAATCAGGAACTGCAACGGGTAAAATTGCTTTAAAAGCGGCTTTTAATGATTAACTAGGGTTAGACAAAATAAGAGACTGTTCCTAAAGAAATAATAACAACGAATTTTGTAGGGTGGGCAAGGTTTCCAAGGATGAAGTTAGTTTAGATAAGTCTTTAACTTGCCCACCCTACCGTCTTAAG
>JAAUYD010202094.1_pt1 | contig 21266 bp, 13 predicted proteins | sample 7278101 | NCBI WGS metagenome assembly JAAUYD01 (sample SAMN14350128, study PRJNA611818) | marine sediment metagenome | isolation source: surface marine sediment (0.6m) | place: French Polynesia: Moorea | collected 2018-08
ACCAGAACCAGTAGTAGATAATCCAACTCCTGCACCAATACCAGAACCAGTAGTAGATAATCCAACTCCTGCACCAATACCAGAACCAGTAGTAGATAATCCAACTCCTGCACCAATACCAGAACCAGTAGTAGATAATCCAACTCCTACACCAACACCAGTGGTAGAAACTCCAGCACCAGTGGTGGAAACTCCAACACCAGTGATGGAAACACCAGCACCAGCACCAGTGGTAGAAACTCCAGCACCAGTGGTGGAAACTCCAACACCAGTGGTGGAAACACCAATACCAGCACCAGTGGTAGAAACTCCTGCACCAGTGGTGGAAACTCCAACACCAGTGATGGAAACTCCAGCACCAACACCAGTTGTGGAAACTCCAGCACCAGTAATAGAAACTCCTGCACCAGCACCAGTAATAGAAACACCAGCACCAGCACCAGTAATAGAAACACCAGCACCAGCACCAGTAATAGAAACACCAGCACCAGCACCAGTAATAGAAACTCCTGCACCAGCACCAGTAATAGAAACTCCAACACCAGAACCAGCACCTGTACCTGCACCAGAACCAGCACCAGCACCAAATCAAAGCACATAAAGTACTAAAAAAGAGCAGTCGGTAAATAACCACCGCTCTCTTAAATATGTATAAAAATTTACATTAGTACTTTTGAATTAAAAAGCCCAGAATGCTAATCTTTACTTTGTAAATTCCAATCAGCTTCGGGCAATATCAATGTGGAAGATGCGTAATCATGAGTATCTTCATATACTCCAAGCCAAGGAGTAGTAGGATTATCTTCCTCTTGTGAAACCGGGGAATTGATTGATTCGTCTATTGGTATAGACTGTTGATTAGGAACACCTGTTATTTTGTCCAGTGCAGCTAGCACCTGGGATGCAGATTGATAGCGCTTTTGGAAATCCTCATGTACCATTTTGTTGAGTATCTCTGCTAAAGCATCACTGACAATTGCTTTGTCAATCCATTCCAATTGTCCCCTAGAATCTCTTTCTAAATCGTGGGGAGCTTTACCAGTCAAAGCTTTAATGCCAATCATACCAACTGCATAGATGTCACTACCGTATTGTGGACGTCCTAAACATTGTTCGCTGGGGGCATATCCTTTAGTTCCAATACCAATGGTAAAAGCGCTTTCTTCTTGAGAGTCAAGCAATTTTGTGGTTACTTCTTTGACTGCACCAAAGTCGATTAATATCAACTTACCATCGGATTTTCGCCGCATGATATTGCTGGGTTTAATATCTCTGTGAATTACATCATTATGATGGACAAATGTCAATGTTTTTAATATATCTCTTAACATTGCAATGACTACAGTTTCCGGTAGACGCTTACCCGATGGTAATTCTTGATTCAGAGGATGCCCTATTATATACTCTTGAACCAGATAAAATTCTTCTTCTTCTTCAAAATAAGCCCAAAGGCGAGGAATTTGCTCGTATGTTCCCAATTTCTGGAGAGTTTGTGCTTCAGAATTAAATAATCTTCTCGCAACTGCCAATTGTTCCGATTTATGATTAGCTGGTTTTAGCTGCTTGACAACACATCGGGGTTTACCCGGAAGCTTCGTATCTTCTGCTATATAAGTTTCACTGAATCCCCCTGATCCCAGAACTTTCACAATTTGGTAACGTCCGTCTAGAATTTTACCAGCGATTTCGTTTTCCCGTTGTTCTAGCAGTTCTTTGAGGTCATCTTGTTGACTGATAATTTCCTGAGCAACACGACTAGATGGATTTTTCTTGAGAATATCTATCAATTGCCGTTTTCTGAACATTTCCCTAGCTACTTCCGTACCCAAATAGGAAGTTCCGATGGCAACTATTGCCACCATGGGAATAGCTGTAGGCAAAATTAACTGACCATAAACAAAAAGCCCATAGCTAACTCCTCCCCAAGTAATGGCAAGGATAACACTAGAAAAAAATCTGTTTACACCCCGCTTTCTTTTGGCAATGAGAAACAAACATCCACCCACTAAAACCAGTACGAATAAACCACCCATAACTGGACTTTTAATGACTTGGGTGATGCTTTTTCCTGTCATTAAAGTTGCGATCGCATGGGCATGAATTTCTACCCCCGACATTTTTTCTGAATGTAGGAAACTGGAAGAAATCGGTACTGAATGAAAATCATTGCCCAACTGAGCTGTTGCCCCAATCAGAACGATTTTATCTTGAAAAATCTTGCCTTGCTGTAAATAATTTTTCCAGCTTTCTGGATCGAGTATGTACCAGAAGGGAATAGTCTCAAAGCTACCCGCACTACCATAATAATAAATGCGATCGCCCTGGGGAACGGGATAATTCACCCCAGCTGCCCTTAATACTGCTTGGTCGAAGTCAGGAATTGTTTCTGTGGACGCAAAATTTTCATTTGCTGCTAACAGCTTGGGAAATTCTCCGGCTAATCTATGAATCTTGCCATTGATTTCTAAGGGAAAATTCACCGAACCAACAGATACCGAAGCATCGCGAAACATCTGCTGAGGCAGGGTTAATTTGGTGAAATTGCCTTGGTGAGTGTTAAAAGTTTCATAGAGGGCAGCTAAAGTAACTTTGTTGCCATAACGCTGTAATACTTCCTGGAATCGGCGATCATCTTCCGTCCCATAGCTACTTGGGGTATCAAAAACCACGTCTACCCCTACAGAACGCGCTCCTGCTTGCATTAATTTCTCAACTACTCTAGCATATGCTTCCCGTTTAAAGGGCCAAGCTTGCATTGGTTCTAGATAAGCATACTTTTGGGGATTTGTGCGATAGTACTCCTGGGAAACTGATATCGATGGGTCATCAATTGCCACAATTACAATATCTTGGGGAGGAATTATGGGTCTGCGCAGTTGAAAAAACAGGTTTTGCGCCTGATTTTCCATCAATTTAGTAAAATCTGCCCCATAAGTTGTTAAAACTGCCCCTAATAATGCTCCAACCCCGCCAAGGAAATGACCAAACAACCCCATACGCTTGGAATAGCGTGTTGATACCGTCGCAGTTGCTTTGGTGAATTTATTTGACCGTTGATTGGCAGCAGAGTCGTATTTTTTGGTTAAGGTATATATAGGTTCTTCTGCCATATCGTAATTGCTTATTATTGATTTACTACAAAACTCTGTAAGGTGTAGCCCTCCCCATAGGGCTTGCTTCCATCAAGGATACCCTTAAGTTATCGGTACATGGTTGCCCCTTGTGGGGGCAAAAATCATCTTAATCGAGGGATATTTATGCTCTATACCTTTATGGGTGAAGGAGTTTTATTCAAGAAAAACCAATGGTTCCCTGCTTATGGGTATCTACACCCAAAAATTGAGCTAGAACCCTTTTATTGATTTACACATCGATTTCTTGGAATAAAATTGAAATCATATCTTAAATGAAAAGCTTATACATTTGTGAATTATCGTTATTTCCGACTAAAATTGCCTCAATTTTGCTCCCGCACCAGTTACACCCTCTGGAAATACTGGCTAAATTACTACCCTGACATTGATGGTGGCGAGATTCTTTGTTCACGGGTGGATAGCAGCTACTGCAAAGCAAGCCAAGCTGCAATTGAACAATGTTCCTTCTATAGAGTTGACAATAAATTGCCTGGAAGAGAGTTTTTGGGCATATACATGGTTTTTTGGCTTTTGGATAAAATTTGCATGGCTTGTTGACCATTATCTTCCTGCTAGTTACAAAACCTATGGACTTTTATTAAGGTACACCCTAAAACAATATTATCTCATACCTCTTTAGGAGTAAACTTGATATAAATCAAGCTCAAAATTGCTGAAGTAAGTGATTGAGATTTGTCGATTTTAATGGCTAAAACAGATTCTACTGGGAAACTCTTTCACCCCCCTAGGTATATAGTTTATGTTTTAATTGTTTTTGTTTGAGTAAATTTTATTCTTGCTCAGGGGTTAGATAAAAGTCATATATGACAATATAATTTATGGATAAATGCCAACTGGTCATTTGACAATTGCTATAATCTATTGCTCAATCTAAATTATTTAATTTATTTATAGGTGTATTATTCTATGGGTTTGCTTATGAATCGTCTGTCTATTTTTGTAGACGGAAACAATATGTTCTATGCCCAACAAAAAAATGGCTGGTTTTTCGATCCACGACGCATCTTAGAATACTTTAAATATGAACAACCAGAAACAACTTTAATCAATGCTTTTTGGTACACTGGTTTAAAAGACCCACAAGATCAAAGAGGCTTCAGAGATGCACTCATTAGTTTGGGATATACAGTCAGGACTAAAATACTCAAAGAATACTATGATGATAACTCCGGTCGATTCTCGCAAAAAGCTAATTTAGATATTGAAATTGTTGTCGATATGTTTAATACAGTAGATCAGTATGACCGGGTGATCCTCTTTAGTGGAGATGGAGATTTTGAAAGGGCAATAGAATTATTACGCTCTAAAAATACCCATATTACTGTAGTATCTACAGAAGGAATGATTGCCAGGGAATTACGTAATGCTACGGATAGATATATTGATTTGAATGATATTAAACATAAAATAGAAAAATCAGATCCGTGCATCCCTTAGTCATTATTTACATAATATTAAACAACAGTTACGAATAAAGGTAAAAGCTATTTTTAGCCACAACTAAAAACTAACTAGGAAACTGCAAATGGAAACGAAACCAGAAAGAATTATTATTTTTGACACCACATTGCGAGATGGAGAACAATGTCCGGGAGCAACTCTAAATATAGATGAAAAGTTAGCTATAGCCAAACAACTAGCCCGTTTAGGGGTGGATATAATCGAGGCTGGTTTCGCTTTTGCTAGTCCCGGAGATTTTACAGCTGTTAACAGAATTGCCCAAACCGTAGGTACGGAAGATGGTCCGGTGATTTGTAGTTTGGCAAGGGCAAGGTATGATGATATTAGAGCCGCAGCCGAAGCGATTAAGCCAGCTGCTAAAGGCAGAATCCATACCTTTATCGCTACCTCTGATATTCATTTAAAGTACAAACTCAGGAAAACTCGCTCAGAAGTGTTGGCGATCGCCTCAGAAATGGTAGCCTATGCTAAGAACTTCACCGATGATGTAGAATTTTCCCCAGAAGATGCAGGACGTTCCGACCCCGAATTTTTGTATCAGGTATTAGAAAGGGCGATTGCAGCGGGGGCAACCACAGTTAATATTCCCGATACTGTAGGTTATACCACACCCAGCGAATTTGGGGCAATAATTAAGGGGATTAAAGAGAATGTCCCCAATATCGACCAAGCAATTATTTCCGTCCATGGACACAATGATTTGGGTTTAGCGGTAGCGAATTTCCTGGAAGCAGTGAAAAATGGTGCTAGGCAGTTAGAATGTACCATTAATGGAATTGGTGAGCGTGCCGGTAATGCTGCTTTGGAAGAATTGGTGATGGGATTACACGTGCGGCGACAATATTTTAACCCCTTTTTGGGACGCCCTGCAGATTCAGAATTGCCCTTAACAAATATTGACACTAAGCAGATTTATAAATCCTCCCGTTTGGTGTCTAATTTAACAGGAATGCTGGTGCAGCCAAACAAGGCAATTGTAGGTACTAACGCCTTTGCCCACGAGTCAGGGATTCACCAAGATGGTGTATTAAAGAACAAGCTCACCTATGAAATTATGGATGCCCAATTAATTGGGTTGACAGATAACCAAATTGTCTTGGGTAAACATTCTGGGAGAAATGCCTTCCGCAGTCGTTTGCAAGAATTGGGCTTTGAATTGACGGAGACGGAGTTAAATAAAGCCTTTATCAGGTTTAAAGAGTTAGGGGATAAAAAGAAAGAAATTACAGATTGGGATTTGGAGGCGATAGTTAATGATGAAATCCAACAAGCCCCAGATTTGTTTAAATTAGAGTTAGTACAGGTATTTTGTGGTAGTAGTGCCAAAGCCACTGCAACTGTCAGCCTGAGGACACCGGAAGGGGAAGAATTAACAGATGCAGCCATTGGAACCGGACCTGTGGATGCGGTTTACAAAGCGATTAACCGGGTGGTGAATGTACCTAATGAATTGGTTGAATTTTCTGTACAATCGGTAACTGCAGGAATTGATGCCATTGGAGAAGTGACTATTAGGTTACGCCATGAAGATAGGATATTTTCTGGTCATTCGGCGAATACAGATATTATTGCGGCATCGGCGCAGGCGTATGTAAATGCACTGAATAGATTGTATGCTAAGTTGCAGAACAAGCAGCAGGAACAGGTGACTGCTTAGCCACAGACGCATTAGACGCAACACAACACAACAGGAGTTGAGGCTGTGTTTGCGTCTTCAAGTCTGGAGGTGGAACCTCCCTAAAATTCATTACAAGGTAAAACCTTGTAACGAGAGAAGTGTTTGTGCTAGCCGTTAAGTTTGGAGGTGGAACCTCTCTAAAATTCATTACAAGGTAAAACCTTGTAACGAGAAATAAGTTTTGTGTAGCACATAATATGAATTACCAAATTGCTCGTCAACTTTGGCATATACTATGGCAAGAGTATAGCACTAGGGTAAATTATGCCCGTACCTATGAAGAAATGATTACTGCTGCGGGTGGTACAATAGCAAATGACCATATTGCTTTTCGGTCTTTACGGTTGGATGTGGATACCCCGCAAGGTAAAGTTAACCTGGGAATTAAGTATCTAGAAGCTATTGTCAAATTCTTGGGTTACGAAGCAGCAGGAGAATATTCTTTTCCACAGACACATCTTTATGCGCGTCACTATCGCCATCCCCAGCAAGAGGAGTTCGATTTACCCAAGCTGTTTATTAGCGAGTTGCTGGTGGAGGAATTACCTACAAGGATTAAGGAACTAATTTATCAAACGGTTATCGAATTTACTTCTCCCCTCCTAAGGAAAGAAGATTTGACTCATGCAGAAAATATCGTTCTACAACTGCAACAAATCTTTACTCGTCCTTGGCAACCTCCTCGCCGTTCTGTGGTAGAAGAAGTTAATCAAGTCAGTCAATATGGCGCTTGGGTGCTTATCCACGGTTACGCTGTCAACCACTTTACAGGTTACATTAACCGCCAGAATACTCCAACATACCCGGATATTGATACCACTGCCCGTAGTTTAGCACAATTGGGTGTACCAATGAAAGCAGAAATTGAGGGTAATGTGACTGTGGGTTTGCGACAAACGGCTACCCAAGCAGTGAAAGAGATGGTAACGGTATTAGATGACGCTACGGGTGCAGAAATTCAGATTCCTTGGACTTATGCTTATTATGAACTTGCCCAGCGTTATTTGCTAGAAATGCAACCGGGTAAGCAGTTACTTTTTGATGCTTTTTTAGGCAAGAATGCCAAGGAATTGTTTGAAATGACTCGTTTGTCTTAGAGGTGATTTAAAAAGTATCAAAAGTATAATTTACAGCGGATGCGGTAAAAGATGTAACGAATAAGAGTCCTCTATTGTATGACTAAATCATCCGTTACATCTGTTTTTCTTGGTTGTCAAACTGGTTTAATTTCTAATTAAAGAGGCTTGATTCTACTAGCAATGAAATGAAATAATGATGGTAAATAGCGCTTCAAGTATATCATCAAAGTATCAGCCTTACCAATATAAATTTCACGGTGTTTTTGATAAATAGCATTAACAATTTTTTGAGCGCAATCTTCAACCTTCATACCTTTCTCTTGTCCCGCATCCATCTTGCCATATACAGAACCATCTCCATTTAAAGCATGAAGTGAAACATTAGTTTTAATGCGTCCTGGGCAAATGATAGTAGTGTATATATGATGTGGTTTTAGTTCCAATTGCAAGGTTTCAAAAAAGCCATGCAATGCGTGTTTAGATGCTGCATATGCCGAACGTAAAGGAAAGCCAAATTTACCCACCAAACTTGTAATTACGGCAATTTGTCCCCCACCATTGTTTATCATGTATGGTAGCAGCTTCTTAGTTAAATTAATGGTGCCAAAATAATTGACTTCCATAATTTTACGGTCAACTATTTCTTGGGTATCAATAGCAAATGCACGCTGGCTAATTCCCGCATTATTTACTAAAATATCAACTTTGCCGTAATGTTCAATAGCAGTATTTACAGCATTGTCTACAGAATTAGAATCTGTTAAATCCAGACATATAATTAAGCACTCACCGCTAATTTTTTCCTTTACCCTTTGTAACTCTTGTTCCCGACGGGATGAAATAATTAGCTTCGCACCTTCACTAGCAAAACGGTATGCTAATGCTTCACCAATTCCCGATGATGCTCCAGTTATCCAAACAATTTTGTCTTGAAAACGCATTGATAAATTTTTGACTCAACACAGGATTAAAAATTGTAGTTGCACTTTAGTACTATGGATTTATGCTACTAAAGGACAACTAAAAAATAGGATTTATTATTACTATAGCAATCCTAAATCATTTGTAAACAAATTTTTTCCCCGTAGTCTGCAACAAGCCACTATGTGTCTACCCTGTTAAGAGTTCCCTATTCCTTCAACCCTTTATTTTGTCCTATTATCTTACCCTGCAATTTATCACAGTTTAATAAACAAAGTATGTTAAAACTGATAACTTGCACCAATGTCTTTTAGCCTCACAACCCACCTTGAAATCAATTTCAAGGAACCAATACACCAAGTACGTTAAAACTGATAACTTGCACCAATGTCGTTGAGCCTCACAACCCACCTTGAAATCAATTTCAAGGCTAATACACCAAGTACGTTAAAACGTACTGAAAACTTTGCCTAGTCTGATTTATCAGACTTTGTATATAAGCCTGGGAATTTATTCCTAGGCGGTGAGGATACTTAATTGAGAATGGTGCAAGTTGTTAGTTAAAACGTACTGTTAGCGCAGCTTGTCCGTAGGACATAAAATTTGCCTAGTCTGATTTATCAGACTTTGTTTATGGGTTCCTGGGAATTTATTCCTAGGCAATAAAGATAGTTAATTAAGAATGGTGCAAGTTATGAGTTAAAACACACTGAGTATGAGATGAGTTATGTGTGATGTAAAATACCCCTAATCTCCTTTTTAAAAGTATCATCAATTACAAGGATAATAGCCTATGATTTTGTTTACCTTTTTCCTTGTTATTATTCCGGATTCCCAAAATATGTTACGTAAGAAAGACTAGATAAGTACAAGTAGTGAGACAGAATTCATTACCCAAAATATGAATAAGTCTAAATTGGTAAAAATTTGTGGTTCGCTGTTATTATCTGTTCTATGTTTGTTTGTAATATCTTGCTCAGGTGGTTCTTCATCTAATGTTTCAAACACAAGCAATAATCAAGAATGTACACCAGGCTTTGAATCACGTTGCCAAGCTAGAGAAGAAAATAATATTGGCAATTAATATATAGGAATCTGAGTTGAAAATAGGGAACAGTAAACAGGGAACAGGGAACAGGTAAGAGATATTTTCTTATGGGGTCTGAGTTATTTTTTGCTAGTTATTATTGATTTATTTTTTGCTAGTTATTATATTGATAATTCAAAACTTTTTCGGTAAGTTTTCAGTCAGCTTAATTTTTCAAAAATTACACAGAAACCCTATATTAAAAATCATTTATTGTTGTCTTAATACTAAATCAAAAAATGTTTATAAGTTTCTCCAATTGTAGAGGCAGGCTAACCCCGTCTCTACCAATAAATCATGTGTAACCTTGTTTTTGAAAATTAATATAATTTGGAGTTTTTAAATTCATGTCTGAAAAAAAAATAGGTACTACAACTTCTTTTTCGGGAACAGGATCATTAGTCGATCAAAAAGATACATACTTATTTACTCTGCCCACTATTAATGATATCATTAATGATTTTAATACTGTTGGGAGAGAGTTTGTTGATGTCCAGCCCATTGGTTATGATGCAAGTTTAATATTTACAACTTTAAATGAGCCAGCAATAGTATCATTTGGAGTTGATAGTAATAATAATGGAATATTTGAAGACAATGAAATTATTGCTAAAAATACCATCAATCCATCTGACGTTGGCAGTGAACTTTTCGTAAATCCATTGTCAATTATTAATACTGATTTGAGTTTAGAGGATAATTTACTAGATTTTGGGCAACAATATTTTTTGGAGCTTGAATCTACCAATACAACAACATCCAATGACTATTTATTTGATTTTAATGCTAGTACAATCTTGGTAGGTGAAATAGATAAAAATGACCCATTCTATAATTTTCGTCGTCAGAAATATTACTACGATCAATTAGATGAATTTGCATTAAAAGATGGAGATTTTGATAATTTAATCGGGGTAGGAGATGAATTTTTTATCTCTGTAATCTCAGAAATGTCATTAGATCCAGTTATATTCCTCTTAAATCAAGATACCAACCAAGTAATTGATGTAGCTTATGAAGCCCAGTCAGTAAGCCTTGGAAGCAATAACTATAATGTTGTACAATTAGATTTTACTCTACAAGCAGATATTACTTATACTTTATCAATAGAAAGTGCCCAAGCAGAACAGACAGGTACTTATTATCTTAGCTTTGCATCTCTCTAACAGACAATTTATAAAGTAAATATTAAGTCTATGGATGTAGTTAGAAACCGGGTTTCTTCGAGACTAAGTACGATAATATTTAATACTTCACCCAGAGAAACCGTTAGAAACCGGGTTTCTTCGAGACTAAGTACGATAATATTTAATACTTCACCCAGAGAAACCCGGTTTCTTGGCTCTTAGGTTTACTTTATAAATAACCTCTAAGCTAATTACAGATATATAATAATTCTGCTATCAGCTTTTATCCCCAAAATAAATAATTTGAAACCACAAATATTGTTGGATTTGTGGTTTCAAATTCGGTGTTTCCATTATTTTGCTTATATAACATTATTTTTATTCTAAAAGATAAGCTAAAACACATCTTGTGAAAGCATAAACAAAAATCATCAGTTTCTTGTGGGATGGGCGTCTCGCCCGTCCGTCATATGCAATTTAAATGTGGATGTGGAATAGCTTAGCACTCCTTGATTTATCATCAATAATTAAATAATAAAAATGTTGAAATCTAGACCAAAATATCTAAAAAATGATAATAATAAAAACATCAAATTATGGTTATTTCCTAAAATCAATTATAAATTTGATAATTATTTAATTTTAGATAAATACATTGTTAAACAATTAGTTACACCTTTTTGTTTTGGTCTTTTTGCTTTTGGGATTGTTGCAGAACTAATAGGTTTATCTTTTGAACAAGCAAGATTTATAGTTGAACAAGGATTACCTGTTTCTATATCTTTACATGTTCATATTCTGAAAATACCTGCCTTCGTTTCTATAGTATTTCCTTTTGCTATTTTATTTGCAGCTATCTATACTTATGCAGATTTATCTGAAAAAAGTGAAATTGTCGCTTTGCAAGCCTGTGGAGTAAGTTTATACCGATTAATAGCCCCCACAATCGCTTTGAGCATAATATTAGCCGCAGTAATGTTTATTTTCAATGAACTAGTAGTTCCTCCTGCTAACTATCAGGCAGCTATTATTACAGAAAAAGCAATGAATGTGGATAGAAGTAAATTAGCAAAATATCACAATCAACAAATTTTTTATCCAGAGTTCATTGCAGATAAAAAAAGCCGTGTCTTAAAATATCTTTTTTACGCCGATGATTTTGATGGCAAACAAATGAAAGAAGTCACGTTGCTGAGTTTTCAGCAAGGAGAGTTAAGACAAATTCTTTTTTCTAAGTCTGCTCAATGGAATGAGGATTTGCAAATGTGGCAGTTCTTTCAAGGTCAAAAAAGCATAATCAAAAATGATGGTGATTACGGAACTGTTGATAGATTTAATCAACTACTATTGAATATTCCTAAAAATGTCTTACATTTTGTCAATCATGACCGCGACAATCGAGAAATGAATATTTTTGAATCTTATCAGCGGTTAAAAATCATCAAAAGAATAGGTGATACAAATAAAATTCGTCAACTTCAAGTCAGTATCCAAAGAAAAAAAGCTAAGCCTTTTGCTTGTTGTATTTTTGCCTTTGTGGGATCTGTACTTGGGAGCAAACTGTCTCGATCCAGGAGTAGGGTTTTTGGTATCACTGTCGCTATTATCTTTGGCTACTATACTCTTGAATCTATAACTGCTTCTTTTGCTATGGCAGGGATTATCTCCGTATTCTGGGGCGTATGGTTACCTAATTTACTAGGTTTTTGGATTGGATGTAGTTGTTTGGTACTTAGTAAAGGGTAAAGGGTAAGGTGGGCAATAGGTGGGTTAGGAAATAATAAGGTTTACAGGCGATAATTTTCCCATGGGATCATGTGGTGCAGGAAGAATCCCAATTTTTTTAAAAGCCCGCACTTCGTGCCCCTGAGTCCTTGATATTAGCCCTATTAAGAGTGTTTCTTCGCAGGTAACAAAGTTTAAAAATTGGCATGTTCCCGGGTGTACTACTTTCTTGATTACAATTTTTTGCTAAATCCTTATGTAGTAAGCACTGCTCCTTATGAGATACTACTTTAGTACGAACAAGCAAAAACCAAGCGACACCCCCCGACATAGCTTTTAGCTTGTCCGTGGGAGGAGATCAACCTTCCCACCTACCTCAACTTATGCTTGTTAATCAAACAGGTAATCTTCATTTAACCCTAAAAAAGTTAAAAGAAGAGGGGAAAATAGGGATACTAGGACAAAGACTGACCCATTACCATAGGTAAAGCCTATTCGTGAGGCTTTGTTTGTCTAGTAGGTATGGAGACATCACAAAGATGTTTCTGTACTCAATTTGGCTAGAAACAGAATAAATGCAACTAGTCTATTTTCAAGTAATTTCAGTGAGAGATGGCTGTGGAAACACTTGTGGAAAAGCAAAAGCTAGATGTAAAGAATCTTATGAAAATTGGCGATCGCATCCGTGTCAAAGAATCCGTAGTGGTTTACCATCATCCTGAGCATCGTGGTAAAACTTTTGACCTCAAAGGCTCAGAAGGCGAAATTTTGGGTATTGCTACTGAATGGCAAGGTAAACCTGTGAGCGCTAACTTACCAATTGTAGTGAAGTTTAGTAAAAAATTTAAAGCTCATTTACGTGAAGATGAAATAGAAATATTGTCCTAAAAGCGGATATTTTATCCTTTGCGGCGAAACCATGCAAATATATTCAATTCGCCGCGCATTTTTTCTAATTCTTGACGGTGATGCTCTGCTGTGGTGTAATACCACTCAGAATATGCCTTCAGTTGTGAGCGTAACTCTACTTCATCGTAAAATTGTATACTAACTTCATGGGTGAGGAACATTTCCTCTACCTCAGGTTGAGGTGAGGGGATGATATGCGGTAGTTCTTGAGACATTATTGTTAATAAAGTTCTCAGTCTTAAGGGCTTAAAAAAATTATAGCTAAATCCCTATTGTAAAAAATTTCAACTCCAAGACAGATAAAAAAAGGGGATAACTAGTTTCCAGGCTCAGCCTGGAAACCCATCCACTACAGGCTCAGTCTGCCTATAACTGATAACTAAATAACTGATTTACTGCTTACGTAAAATTGCTGATAAAGAACTTTGTTTGCGAATATCCAATACATCCGCCAAAGATTCTTGATTTTGATTCTGCTGTAATTTGCGATCTGGGGGCAGAATTGTCACAGTAGGTTTCTTTTTTGGCTGAATCTTAAATTGATGTTTCTGGGCAAAGGGTGGCACAACAGATGGGGGATTTTTGACAGGAGGTAAGTTTAATTTTTGATAATGACGTTGTTCGCTCCTTTTGTGATGCCGTTGGGAATTTTTCCTAGTTTTTTGTTGTTTCGGCACTCGATGATTAAGCCAACGGAAAAGTATCAGACATCCACTAGCACAACTAAGAACAATTGCCCCCACCATCCATAAAGGTATGGGATTGCTATCCTCTGAAGTTGTGGTGTTTGCTTTTACTACCTTGACTTTGATGGGTTCTGGTTCCAGGTTAGTTAATTTCTCAACATGAGTCAGACTGCGGAGTGCAACAACTGAACTACCTGCAAAAATCCCTAAAAACCCTATAAACAATAGCCAAGGGTAATGTGTAAGCAGATAGATAGCAACATTCCAGCCACCTGTTTTTTTGGAGTTTCTTCTCCTGGACTTAGATGCAGGTACTTTTGTTTCAGATGGCTGATTCTGTAAAGTCTCGCTACTTTCCATGATTTTAATCAGATTTTTACCCCTGTAGTACTTGATTGTACTGGAGGAGTTTACTCTCGCATATCCGTAATCAATTTGCGGATAAAAGTAACTTTTTTTGATGAAATTTAATTAAAGTTGGCAAATAACATCCATTTTTACTGTATTATTCGCTACTTTTTAACCATTTGATTCAGCAGCAGAACTTGACTCCAAAGCCAGTCCAATTAAGCGATCAACTAATTCTGGAAAAGATACACCGCTCGCTGCCCAGAGTTGGGGATACATACTTGTGGCTGTAAAGCCTGGTAAAGTGTTGATTTCGTTGATTAGCACCTCTCCAGTGTCTTCAACATAGAAAAAGTCCACCCTTGCCAATCCAGCTGCATCAACTGCGGCAAAAGCTTGCACAGCCATTTCCTGAATTCTCTCTATCACATCTGCTGGTGCCGTTGCTGGAATTAGTAAATCTGCCATGCCGTCAGTATATTTAGTTTCATAATCATAGAAGTCACTTTTGTAAGTAATTTCACCTACGACAGAGGCTTTAGCGATATCATTTCCTAAAACAGCGCATTCTAATTCCCTTGCTACCACACCAGTTTCAATAATTATGCGGCGATCGTAACTAGCAGCGTTATCTAAAGCAGTTTCTAATTCTTGACGGGTGCGGACTTTGGCAATACCCACGGATGAACCCAAATTAGCAGGTTTGACAAAGCAAGGATAATCCAAAGCGAGATCGATTTGATCGCACAATTTGGGAAAAATGCAGGGATTTGACCAGACTTGAGAACGAGTTACCACCATATATTTTACTTGCGGCAGTCCAGCTTGAGCAAAAGCTGTTTTCATGGCAATTTTGTCCATTCCCACAGCGGAACCCAACACCCCAGAACCAACAAAGGGGACTTGCATTAATGTAAGTAAACCCTGAATTGTGCCGTCTTCACCGTTGGGACCGTGGATAATGGGAAACCACACATCTATTGCTGAGGTTTCTGAGGGAAATTGCCAAAGTTGGGGTTTAGAAGTTTGAGGTGGTAGGGGAACACCGGATGTTAAAACTTGTTGGGCAACTTCCGGAGTTTGCCAAAGTCCATCTTTTTGGATGTAGAAAGGTTGGAGTTCGTATTTGCTGAGGTTTTCTGACGCAGTTAAAGCTTTAGCAATAGCTTGTGCTGAACTTATAGAAACTTCATGTTCTCCAGAATGACCTCCGAACAGCAACCCCACCCGCAGTTTCGTCATCTTTAAGACCTCTTTTCATCCTCAAATGCACCCTAGAGTAACATAAAGAGGGAAATTTCTGATGTTTTTTGATGGAAATTGACCATTCAAGGGTAAGCACCGAGAAACCGGGTTTATAAACGAAAAATTAGGGTTCACTGCAGGTCAATATTCCTAATAAACCGAGAAACCGGGTTTCTGTTCGCAAAATTTAGGCTTTCAACATTAGTCATTGTCAAGAAACCCGGTTTTTAACCCAGGTGCAAGATGTGAGTATATGGGAATCTCGATCACAAATTCTGTTCCTTGACCGGGAGTGGAATTACAGCTAATTTTGCCACCATGCTTTTCGACGATAATTTCATAGCTAATTGACAATCCTATTCCTGTACCTTTACCCATAGGTTTAGTAGTAAAGAAAGGCTCGAATAACTTGCTTGTGTTTTCCTTTTTGATTCCAGAACCATTATCAGCAATACTGATAACTACCCACTTGTGATCAAGTGTAGAGGTACGAATACGAATTGTGGGTTCTGTGGGTAAACTCCCGTTTTCTACTGCTTCTTGTATAGCGTCAATTGCATTAGCAAGAATATTCATAAAAACCTGATTTATTAAACCTGGAGAACATTCGATCTTTGGTAATTGTTGATATTCTTTGATGATTTTGATTTCTGGATACTGTGTTTGAGATTTTAAGCGATGTTTCAGAATCATTAAATTACTGTCAATACCCCCATGAATATCAACTTTTTGAAATTCTGATTCATCAATACGAGAAAAGTTGCGCAGTGACTGGATTATTTCCGTAATTCGTTCAGTTCCCACTTTCATATCAATGAAAATTTTACGTAAATCTTCAGTTAAATAATCCAATTCAATTTCTTCTATAAAATTTTGAATATTTTTTGGTATATCTGGAATGTATTTTGGATACATTTCCACCAACTTTAGTAAACTTTGTATATATTCTTCAGCATAGTCAAGGTTGCCATTAATAAAGGTGATAGGATTACTGATTTCATGTGCCAGACCTGCAACCATCTGTCCTAAACTGGACATTTTTTCAGTATGAATTAGTTGAACTTGAGTTTTTTGCAGTTTATCTAAAGCTTGCTGCAGGTGTGCAATAGTTTTTTGTAATCGGTCTGACTGAGTGATAGTAGATTGTTCGTGAACATCCAATAATTGATTTAATGTAGCAATTTGTGAATTCATCACCTTAAAGCTTTGTGATTGATTGCTTGGGGTTACAGCGGTTACATCTGATTTATTTAAAATAGGTTGTTTATAATCGTTAAAAATACTGCCATTATCAAAGGGCAAAATTGCCATCTTCACATTTAATGCTAAAGGACGGATTAAATCAATGGTAAATCTGGGAACATTTACCTTCAAAAACATGAGAATTACAAACATATTTCCTGAAGGTAATAATCCCCCAAATCCAATCACAGACTTGACATTAAAGGGAATTACAAATGAATCTTGTGCAGGTATATAAGAACTTGACAAAGCATCAGATATGTAAAAGACATTATACATCTGCTGTTCTAAATCCGCTAATAAATTAGCGTCTGGTTGTACTACAGCACCTGGATTTAATCCTAATTGCTGGATGAGTTGAGAAATCATGGGAATACGAGCAATTGTTTCTTCACTGATGAGGGGAATCGATTTATGTCCCTCAGATTGGTGTCGAGAGTTCCATTCCGGTAATTCTCCAGCAGTTGCCATTAATATCAAGCATTTTAATTTCTCGGTAATTGTACTATTTGAACCTAAGATTTCCCGAGTATATTCTTGTAATTCCGGTGTTAAGTCTGTGTAAGGATGGGTTTTGAAAAAACGAATAAGTACGCAAGATTTCTCACCAGATTGTTTATCAACTAAATTTTCATTAAGATACTGAATGATATTATTACTGACATCTTCCATACTGTCAGCATTTTTGCCTGAGTGACGTAAAGCAAAACCACACTCAGTCATATCTCTTAAAGTCATTTTTTGCAGATCGTACATTTTTGCATAAACTCCTACTTATAATTTCAATCAACTCCTACCTAGTAAGGCTGATATCAGCCAAAAGGAAATAGGAAATTATATTCAGTATTCCCAGGAAAATACGGTTAATTTCACCGCAAACAAGTCAAATTGACAAATATGACATAGATTTGTCAAAAAAATGTAGAGACGTTGCACTGCAACATCTCTACAAACAAAATTGTCAATTAGTAAATTTATCTAGTTTTATTTTATACTAATAATGCTTCCCTTGCCTCTACTACTTCACCTGTCAAACTAAAGGCACGAACTTCCGTAATTTTGACCTGAACCAACTTACCTTTAAGTTCGTTGATATCACCAGTAAAGAAAGTCAGACGGTTACCTTGGGTACGTCCCATTACCTGGGTTTTATCTTTGGGATTTTGGTCTTCCACCAATACCTCTTCTATGCGTCCCATGTATCTTTGGGAACGTTCAGCAGCTTTGATGGCAACTAGGTGATTTAATCTCTGTAGGCGATCGCTTTTCACTTCTTCACTCAATTGCTCATCCCATAGCGCTGCTGGGGTTCCGGGACGGGGTGAATAGGCAGCGGTATTCAATTGGTCAAAACCGATATCCTCTACTAGTTTCAGGGTATTTTCAAACTGTGCTTCTGTCTCCCCAGGGAAACCCACAATTGCATCAGCACTAATCGCTGCATCCGGCATATATTCGCGAATTTTGTCGATAATCCGTCGATATTTCTCGTGGGTATAACCCCTTGCCATCCGTTTTAACACCTCGTTATCCCCAGATTGGAAGGGGATGTGGAAATGTTCGCATACCTTAGGTAATTCCGCGCAGGCTTTAATTAAACGCTCCGTAAAATAACGGGGGTGAGAAGTCGCAAATCTTATTCTTTCTATTCCGGGTACATCATGGACGTAGTAAAGTAAATCTGTCAGTGTGTGTTTGTGTCGTCCTTCTGGAGTTACCCCTGGCAAATCCCGTCCATAAGCGTCAATATTTTGACCCAGAAGGGTGATTTCCTTATAATCCTGTCTACCAATTTCTTCCATTTCTGCGCGGATTGCTGCGGGTGTACGGGACTGTTCCACACCGCGCACATTAGGAACCACACAATAGCTACAGCGTTCATTACACCCGTAAATTACATTTACCCAAGCCGTCACCTTGCTATCCCGTCGTGGTTTAGTGATATCCTCCATAATATGAACTGGTTCGGTTGCTACCACCTGGTTGCCATCAAAGACCTGTTGTAGTAAATCTTGGAGACGGTTGGCATGTTGGGGTCCCATGACTAAATCTAATTCTGGCACCCGTCGCAGTAAAGATTCCCCTTCCTGCTGTGCTACACAACCAGCCACAACTAAGGTTAAATTCGGTTGTTGGTGTTTACGCTTTGCCTGTCTACCAAGATAAGAATATACTTTTTGTTCCGCATTATCCCGGATAGTGCAAGTGTTATAAAGAATTAAATCTGCTTGATTTGGGTCTTCTGACCACTCAAAGCCCATGTTCTCTAAAATACCAGCCATGCGCTCCGAGTCGGCTTTATTCATCTGGCAACCGAAGGTAGTAATGTGGTAGTGACGGGTTGAAGTATTCATGAAGAAATATAGCTAGGAATAAATATATATTAGGGTACTGATAAATTATAAATTTTTTGTGACCAAGGCAGTCCAACCCACAGAAAACGTGATATTGCGGTTTTGGGTTGAATACCTCCTGTCCACAAGGGGTGAGGAATTTGGTAATAGGTAATTGGTAATGGGTAATTGGTAATGGGTAATGGGTAATTGGTAATGGGTAATTGGTAATTGGTAATTGGTAATGGGTAATTGGTAATATAGGACTCCTATTTTATTTTTGTTGACATAGCCTGCGCTTTGTGCTTACAAAACTCAGTACACTTTTATTCCTTCTTCCCTGTTCCCCGTTCCCTGTTCCCCGTTCCCTGTTCCCCGTTCCCCGTTCCCTGTTCCCCGTTCCCTGTTCCCCGTTCCCTGTTCCCCGTTCCCTGTTCCCTGTTAAGAGTGTTTCCCAGGAGTTAAGAGTTGTCTCTACAACCACTCAAGGTGTAGCATCCCCTTTGCTTTAGTGAAATTAGGACAGCCAGGGATGCTTATCCTACTATTATTGTATTTGATAAGGGTGAAAACCCCTATATTCTCAGTTTGCAGTTGGTGGTCGAAAATTGCTGCTCATCAGTATTATTAACTTGCCAAAGTTTATTGTTTCTAGAAATATCTAGTAAAACATAAAGATTGAGTGAAGAAAGCTCAAAAACATTTAAATTTTCCTGGAGTGATATTAATATAATTATTCAGTAGGCTAGTCAGTGAGTTTTGTTACGAAGCTTACTTGACTGTTTATCAGAAAGATCGGAAATAACAGAAGAACAACTCAAATTTTGCTCATATAACTTCGCTGTGTTGCTAGGTATACTGAGACTCCGACTTTTATCAGGAGAAAATAAAGGTTATTTCGACTGTTACAACAATTAAATATTAATTTTTTTTAAAGTATGTGTTCCCTTGCAGCAGCTGGTATAACTGCAAGCTAGATTCTGATGGATAATTTTGCTCACAAAGAAGGTATGAAAATAACTCTTAAGAGCAAGTAACAATTTTTTATCCACGCTTAATAAAAACCGAGATTGTCATAATGATAAATTCCCAACACACACACATTAATCATAAAACCTTAAAAATAAATTCTGATTCTGCTACTTCGGTTGTGAAAAAACAATCTGGTATTGGCAAGAATATTATTTTTATTGATTCAACAGTTAATGATTATCAAAGTTTAATCAAAGGTGCTAATCCATCTGCTCAAATAGTTATTCTTCTGCCAACACAAGATGGTATAGCACAAATTACTACAACACTACAGAAATATCCTCAAATTGAGGCAGTTCATATTGTTTCTCATGGGTCACCAGGCTGTTTAAATTTGGGAAATACAAAACTCAGTCTCAATAGCCTAGAAAAATACAAAAGTCAGTTACAAATTTGGTCAAAGAGAATATCATCCTCTTCTCTACTGTTGTATGGATGTAACGTTGCTGCTGGAGATGCTGGAGAAGAATTTATCCAAAAACTCCAGCAATTAACAAAAGCAAACATCGCTGCTTCTGCTAAACCTACAGGAAGTAAAACCTTGGGAGGAGATTGGAATTTGGAAGTAACAACAAATGATGTTACTCCTTCCATTGCATTTTCCGCAGCAGTAACAGAAAATTATCAATTTGTTTTAGCAGAACCTAAAAGCGATGATTTCAACACAACTAGCCTCAACTCCCAGTGGAATTTCATTAATCCCCTAGGAGATAGTAGCTATCAGCTAACAGGAGGTGGTACTTCCGATGCCTATTTAGAAATCACCGTACCAGGGGGTGTTGAGCATGATATGTGGTACACTGACACTGGTGCAGTTAGAGTCATGCAGGCTGCTGATAATAGCGACTTTGGCTTAGAAGCGAAGTTTGCATCCCAACCGACCCAGCAATACCAAATGCAAGGTATTTTAGTCGAACAGGATTCAGACGACTGGCTACGGTTTGAGACATATCACGATGGTCTTAACTTTTATGTATTTGCCGCAGCTACAACTAACGGCTTCTCAGAACAAAAATTGAAGACTGCTGTACCATTGGGTTCAGCCTCTCACTTACGGCTAAATCGTACTGGAGATAGTTGGACTTTTCTTTACTCCGGTGACGGAGAAAATTGGAGTACAGCAGGTAACTTTACTCACAATTTAACAGTTACTCAAGTAGGGACATTAGCAGGTAACGCTGGCAGTAATGCCCCAGAATTTACGGCACAGGTAGATTACTTTTTTAACACTGCAGCCC
>JAAUYD010288973.1_pt1 | contig 21247 bp, 13 predicted proteins | sample 7278101 | NCBI WGS metagenome assembly JAAUYD01 (sample SAMN14350128, study PRJNA611818) | marine sediment metagenome | isolation source: surface marine sediment (0.6m) | place: French Polynesia: Moorea | collected 2018-08
GTAAATATTCGCAGCCAGTAATTATTTGGCATCAGATGGGGTGCCGTGACCAGAATAATCACAATGACAACGTAAAATGATAGTCGGTGAGGTGTGCGCCAGGATATTTCGCTGGAATCGCTGGCTGTAGTGGTATTGGATTGGGTACCCATCAAAATTGGTTTTCAGATTTTTTGACTTGTTATCTCTTTCTATTTTTAATATCGGACACGGATTTACACGGATTTTCACAGATCAATATTTCAGGAATTAATCTGTTTAGGAAATCTATATTTAATTCCCAATAATTACCTTCTTTTCCGACTTCCGCATTCGGCCCTCCGAGTTCGCTATACTTTTTCAGGAACTTTTTCGCCCATCAGTCCCCTGGGCCGGACAATGAGCACGGCGATTAGAATTACGAAGGCAACCACATCCTTGTAGGCCGAAGGCAAAAAAGTGACCGCCAATGATTCGGTCAATCCTAGCAGGATGCCGCCGACCATGGCCCCCTGAATGCTGCCGATGCCCCCCAGTACAGCGGCCGTAAAGCCTTTCAATCCCGCCTGAAATCCGACATAATAATCCACCTGGGTGAACAGCAGACCCACCAGCACACCGGCAGCACCGCCTAAGGCAGAACCAATCAGGAAGACCACAACCACAATTCTATCCACGTCTATCCCCATAAAGGCTGCCGCCTCGATATCCTGGGCAGTGGCCCGCATGGCTTTGCCGACCTTGGTTTTCTTGATCAATATCGTTAAAAATCCCATGAGAATAAAGGTAACGGCAATGACCAAGACTCGCATAAACGAAAATACGGTAGAGCCGATGTGCAATACGCGGATGCTTTCAGGAATCAGGGAAGCGATATGAAATACACGGACTTTGGCGCCCTGGTAGGTCAAGACGAGATTCTGCAAAAAAATAGAAACGCCCAGGGCGCTGAGGAGTAGATTCATGCGGGGGGCGTTACGTAACGGGCGATAGGCAAACCGCTCCGTCATGAGTCCGACCAGCCCGGAAACCCCCATCGCCAGCACGATCATCAGGGATATCACAAGGGCCGCACTCATGACAACTTGATTGTTGCGGGTCAGCAGGTGGAGCACCCACCACCCGGTAAACCCGCCAATCATATAAATTTCGCCATGGGCAAAGTTGAGCATCCCCAGGATGCCATAGACCATGGTGTAGCCGATGGCAATCAAGGCATAAACGCCACCCAAAGTTAAGCCGTTTACCAGTTGCTGAGGTAATTGCTGAAAATATATGTCCAATTTATTTTCCGGTCATTACGGCAACCTGCTTGAAGTCATCCCCGACAACCTGGAAGAAGTAGGTCGCGCCGCCTTTCAGATCCCCTTTGGCATCGAAAGTCACCGGAAATCCCAGGATTCCCTTATAGTTTTCTGTTTGATGCAGAAACTGGACGACCTCCTTCCGGCTGATATCTCCATCAGCCGCCGCCTTGTCTATGGCCGTTAACAGAATGTTCATTGCCTCGTAGGCCGGTGGACCAAAGCCACTGAGAACTTCATAAGTGCTTTCGTATTTTTTTACATAATCTGATGCTTCGGGTATCGAGTAGATATCGGGCGCGAAATGATAAAGATAAGTGCCTTCGGCGGCCCCCTCTGCGGCTTTGATGAAATCATTTTTATCCCGGGCGCCTTCGGTGCCAAAAAATATGGCGTTGATACCGAGTTCCTTGGATTGACGCACGCCAATGGCAGTGTCAGGTGCGGTGGTGGCAATGAAAAACAGCACATCCGGACTGTAGGCTTTCACCTTGGTTAGAACCGCCGAATAGTCTTTGGCACCGCCGACAATGGTTTCCTGCATGATATCTTCTATTCCCAACTTCTTCAGGCCGGCAATCGTTTCTTTGGCCATGTTGACATTATAAGCGGTTTTCTCGTTGAGGACGGCGACTCGATTCGCTTTGAGGACCTTTTGCATAAACAGTGCGCAATTCCAGCCGTGGGCATCGTTACGAGCGTTGACCCTGAAAAAATGTTTGTATCCCTGCTCCGTAAGGTCGGGCTTGGAAGCAGCCGTCGTGATGCAGGCCATATCCGCGGCACCATAAATCTTGAGTGTGGCTTGGGCGATGTGACTCATGGGGGGACCGACCACACCATACATCAATTCATCGGCGACAAATTTATGCGCAACATTGACTCCCTGGGCGGGATCCATGGCATCGTCTCCCATAACTTGTTCTATTTTAACCCCCTGTATGCCTCCTTTGGCATTCCATTCATCAATAGCGATTTGGGCCGAGTTGAAGATTTCCGCACAGGGCGCAGCTGCATCGCCGGTAAACGCTCCGGCATTACCGACTCGAATCCCTTTTTTTACATCTGCACTGTGTCCAAAACCTGCCATTCCAAGGATCAGCACCAGCGATATAGCGATCAGTAAAAATTTTTTCATTTTCTGCCCTCCTTATTTGGGTTGATGGTTCATAAATGATGAGGTGATTTCGAAATAGCACTATAGAAAATGATATTTCCGCTCATTTTGAGAGAAATGAGGTCTCAAGGTTTCGGGTGTCAGTGTTCAGGTTTCAGGAACGTATTTATCGGGAGTCTGACACTTGGCATCTGAAATCGAATAAACGGGCTACGAATATTAAAAAAAATGGTTGAAAAAAAAGAAATAAGAATGCCACTACCTATTAAAAAGGTTTGTTTTTCTAGCCACCCGGATTTGCCGCAATGAAGTCCTCCTGTCGTTTGCGTTCCAAAAGTTCCTTAATATCGTTTTTGGCCAGTTGCAGGTGCGATCGGATTGCTTCGTCCACACCGGCAGGATCTTTAGAAAGGAGAGCTTGATAAATGATGTTGTGCCCCTCATTGGTTTTTTGCGCCATTTCCGGCAGGTGAATCAGAGCGATGCGATACTTGAGGGTATGGTCGCTCAACGTTTGGCAGATCTGATACAGGGTTTTACTGCGCGTGGCCTGGTAAATAATGCTGTGAAAGGCCATGTCCAGATCCGCCATTTTCTCGGTCAATCCCGATTTTAGCACTTCATCTGCTTTTTCAATGTTCAGTGCCAGCTTGTTCAGCTCTTTTTCAGTAATTTTTTCTAAAGCCAATCGTGCCGCAATTTGCTCGATGGTCATACGGGTAGTGAACAGATCCTGGATATCATAGTCGGTCATTTCTTCTACGATGTAGCCGGCCCGGGGGATTGAATACAGCAGTCCTTCCAGGGCCAACTTGTGCAGGGCTTCACGAATTGGCGTGCGGCTGACCCTCATGCCGGTTGCCAGGGTGGATTCCACCAACCGGGTTCCTCCTGCAATCTTTCCGGTAATGATGGCCGATCGCAAGTCTTTGTATACCCTTTGAGTCAGAGATTCAGAGTCCTGTTTGGTCGTTTTAAGTACTTTCATGGATATCGGTGGATTAGGGTTCAAGGTTCATGGGTTCAGGGTTTGTTTCCCAAACCGTATCCTAAGAGAGGGCTGAGCGCTGTCAGTAAAATGAATGGCATTTACTTAGTATATAGAAGTTTAATTGTCAAGCCGAAGTTTAATGATATCGAATATTATAAGTAATTGAAAATAATGCTTAATCAAAAAATTATAGATTGACATCCATAAAATATACACTTGACATACAAACGACGAATGCCCTACACTTAGCGGCATTTCGGTTATTGCTTTATGAAAAATCAGGGCTGACCCGGTCAATAATTCTGGGCCCGAGAATCTGAATGAATTTCATCGGCTGATTGTATTGAAATAGACTCCTATAAAAATAAGGTTTCAAAGGTATCCGACTCAGGGAGCAAAAGGCATGTTCAAACTCAAAGTAACGGCAGAAAAAATCGACGGTTACTGCAATCAACCCATTCTGGTGGGGGACAGTTTCATTGTAGACGGCGGTAAAATATTGATTCCCCAGGGTCGGCATATTTGCATGTGGGCCCTGCAGAGCATGATGCCCATCTTCCCTTTGCTGCAGCGGGCTCAACCGGAAAAAGGGGATTGGACTGCTAAAAGTGGACAGGTATTTGTATGCCCGGATCCCAAGGGATGTGTCCATTACCGTATCGAAAGGATCGACCAGCCATGATTACCCTTGAACTTGACAAATGTTCCGGTTGCAGCCGGTGTGAGGTGAATTGCTCGTTTTATCATTCCGGTAAAGTCGGACGTGCCGGCGCGCGCATAAAGGTCGTCAAAGTCGAAGAAATTGGCATTGATTATCCTCTGGTTTGTCAGCAGTGTTCTGAGCGGTATTGTACCAAATGTCCCGAAAAAGCCATCGAGGTCGGTCCATTGGGGCAGATCATTGTTTCGCCGACACTGTGTACGGCGTGCGGCACCTGTGAACTCATGTGTCCCATCGGTGCCATTGAGCTGTATGAGGAAATTCCGCTTGTTTGCGATCTTTGCGGCGGTGAGCCCCGTTGCATCACGGCCTGCAGCCTGGATGCCATTCACTACCAAGCTGATCTCAGCGAAGCGGTCAGCCTAAAGGAGCTCAAAAAAGCAAGCCGTCGACTTAGCCCGGAGGAAAAACGGCTGAAGTTTGCCATGAAACATTCGCAGGAACTCAGAAACAGCTGGATTACCGAAAGGAGACACAGATGTTAAGCGGCTATGGCGGACACATCCTGCGCGTGGATCTGACATCTGGAATAAGCCGTCGTGAAAAAACAGATCCTGCCTACATGTTGAATGTTATCGGCGGCCGTGGACTCAACTCGACCCGCCTTTTCGAAGAATTGGAACGGGATTGCGACCCTCTGTCGCCGGAAAATATGCTGCTGATCGGCGTTGGCCCGCTCACCGGTACGCTATTGTCGGCCTCGGCCTTTATGACGATTTCCGGGAAATCGCCACTAACGGGAATTCTGGGTGATTCGGCGGCCGGTGGGTTTTTCGGAGCCGAACTGAAACAAGCCGGCTACGACCAAGTGGTGATGACCGGTCGCTGTGAACGGCCGAGTTATCTGTTGATTACCGATGATCATGTTGAAATTAAAGATGCTTCCCATTTGTGGGGCAAAGATATATGGCAAACCACAGCAACGATTCGCAAAGACCTCAATGACAATGCGGTTCAGGTGGCCGCCATTGGACCAGCCGGGGAGAATCTGGTAAAATATGCCACCGTTGCCTGCAACAATTCCCGCATGTGCGGCCGAACCGGGATGGGGTGTTTGTTTGGATCCAAAAATTTAAAAGCCGTGGCAGTCCGGGGCAGGGGACGACTGACGGTGGCGGATTCCCTGGGCTTTCTGAAACTTTGCCAGGAATTGGATCAAAAAATAATTTCCCATCCGGAATATGAAAAACGCAATGCGCTCGGGTCTACCTTACTGATGAAGGCTCTCGACGGGATCGGAATTCTGCCGACGAATCATTTTCAGCAGGGCCTGTGCAAATATGTGGATCGCGTCAGTGGCGAAACCCTGGCCGAAAAATTCAAGGTCAAAAATAAATCCTGCTTTAACTGCAACCTGCATTGCTCACGGTATTATCTTACCGGGGAAGTCGAAGCGGAAGGGCCGGAGTTTGAGACCCTCTGCAGCTACACTTCCCGAATTGGCAACAATAACCTTGAATTTGGCCTTAAAATGAATGCATATCTCAATCGTATGGGGATGGATTCGCTCAGCTCGGGGGAGACCATCGGCTGGGCCATGGAATGTGTTCAAAGAGGACTGCTCACCAAGGACGATTTCGATGGACTTGATTTAAGCTGGGGCAACTGTCAAACGGTAGAAAAACTGCTGGGAATGATCATTCGCCGCGAGGGCATCGGTGATCTTTTTGCTGAGGGGACCCGCAATCTGGCCCGGCATTTCGGCAAGGGTACCGGGGAATATGCCTTTCATGTAAAGGGATTGGACATGATCTGCGGCGACCCCCGTGGAATTAAAGCCTTTGGTCTTACCTATGCGATTGCATCCAGAGGCGGCGACCATTTAAGAGCCGAACCTTTTTTTGAATTGACCGGGCGCTATGATGAGGCTGAAAAACGCTGGGGCGTGCGTGATATTGCCGATCGGTTGTCTGACAACGGCAAGGCCATTTTGGTCGAACACACCGAGCGTCAAGCTTTGCTCACGGACTGCCTGACCATGTGCAAGAACATCGGATTGAGTATGGATGTTCTCGATTTTGAGTTTGCATCGCGGTTGCTGATTGCCGGCACAGGGTTGAAATTTGCTCCCGATAAACTTGATGCTGCTTTAAAAGGGGTTATAGAACGCGACCGAAAAATGAACCTGGATTTCGGAGTAACCAGCGACCAGGATACCCTGCCAAAACGGTTTACCCACGAGCCATTGAGAGAGGGACCGTCCAAGGGACAGGTTGTGCCGGTGGACCGCATGGTTCAGGAATATTATAATGCCAAGGGCTGGGATGCGAAGGGCGTTCCGCAAGATTGATTCGTTCGGCCCAATATCCCTATCAATTTAATCCCCCCGTCCAGCCTCCAATGCTGCTTTTCGATCCGCCAATACTAGCCTGAGTGTTTTGGCAAGGCGATTGAGCGTCAGGGGCTTCATTAAAAAAGCACTGATACCGATCGCTTTTGCTTTTTGTTCATTGATCTGCTCGTTAAAACCCGTGCATAGAATAATGGGAATATCCGGACGGATATTGATGAGCTCCCGGGCAAGCCTTTCTCCGGTCATCTTCGGCATGGTCATGTCCGTAACGACCACATCGAAGTTTTTCGGGTTTTGCTTGAATTCCTCTAGTGCGTCAACGCCATTAACTTTTGTAACCACTCTATAGCCTAAATGTTCTAAAATATCACGGCCAAGGTTGGCTAGCTCCAACTCGTCATCAACAAACAGAATACGCTCTGCACCGGTAGGGGCGGGCTGAATTGCCGGCCCTGCTATTTGTTCCTTCAGCTCTGCAGCTGAATCCACCCGGGGCAGATATACATAGAAGGCCGTTCCCTTACCCACTTTACTTTGCAATGATACGGCGCCACCGCAATTTTTAGTGATGCCATGAACCATGGCCAGCCCCAGTCCGGTGCCGACATCTTTCTCCTTGGTAGTAAAATACGGCTCGAATATGCGCTTGGCGATCTTCGCTTCCATACCGTGGCCCGTATCTTTTATCGCGAGCCTGATGTAGGGGCCTGGTTGCAGATCCGGATTTTTTTCTAGAATTTTTGCCTGCGGCTCGATGCGAATATCGTTTAACTCCACCGTCAAAATGCCGCCATCTTGTTGCATAGCGTGTTTGGCATTCGTGCAGAGGTTCATTATAATTTGATGCATCTGACTGGGATCGATAACCACCTTTCCACTGCTGGAGATCTTCAACCGAAGCTGGATGGTGCTGGGAAAGGTTGATTTGATCAGCTTTAGCGCTTCTTTTATGATCAGTCCGATTTCGATGGGCTGAGGCCGGAAGTCCTGGGCAGTCTGACGACTGAAGGTAAGGATTTGTTCTACCAACTCCTTGGCCCGCATGCTGGCTTTGATGACATGGTTGAGCTGATCCGCCAATTGGCTCTTTTCGGGCAGCGACAGCAATGTCAGTTCCGTATAACCCATGACAGCTGCCAAGATATTGTTAAAATCGTGGGCAATGCCTCCCGCCAGTGTGCCCATCGCTTCCATTTTTTGGGCTTGAATCAGCTGTTCCTGCAACATCCGATGCTCTTTTTCCGAATTTTTACTCTCGGTCACATCTCTAACGACCTGGACAATTCCTTTTAACCGGGTACTTTCATCGAACTGGGGGATCGTTTTTATTTCTAGATACCGATTCAGCGCCGGGTGAAAAACTTCTTCGGTAAAACCTTCCGTGGCTACCTTCGGGGCGTCTGTTGCTAATGAATCTGAATTCTCGTAAGACAGATTTTTGCATTGCTGTTTTAAAAAATCCAAAACAGGGGGACCGAAGGTTTGCTCTGCTGCCCTGTTGGTCCGGATAGTATTGCATTGGGCGTCATAAATGTAGATCGCATCATTAATGGTGTTGAAGGATTCCTCCCAGGTTTCCTTGGCCTGGAGAAGTAATTTTCTTATTTTTTGAAGGTTGAAAATATAGGCCAGCAAATAAGATATTCCGACTGAAAAATACAGCGACGCCGGCGATGTCCAGAGATTGGAAGCAGCAAACGCACCATATGCGAGTAGTGTGATCGCCAGCAAGATCGCCATGCCAAATAGAGTACCTTTTATGCTGTCGAATCTGATGAAAACCAAAAAACTACCTAGCGCTAAAACGATGGCCAAGATCCATTTTATCCATGGACTTACCGAACGGATATTACTACCATCCAATAAATTATTAAGGATATGCGCATGAACTTCGACTGCCGGCATTGTGTTTCGGCCGTAAGTAAACGGGACGAGAATGCTGCCATGAAGTCCTGCCGTGGTTGGCCCTACCAGCACAATTTTATCCGCGAAAAAGGAAGAAGGCCATTTATGGTCGAGAATGTCTGCCACTGAAAAATATCGAAAGGTTCCCGGCGGTCCGTAAAAATTAATCCACATGTTGCCGGTTTGGATAATACTTTGGGGAATCTCCTGTTGGGTATGGTTGTGCCGAGCTCTTGTCCGGGGGGCTACTTTGCTGTCGAGAACGGCGTTGAGTGCAGAAGCAAAGGAAGGAATCTTATAGGACTGGTAGGAGATGGTGTGATATACTTCTTTGACGAATCCGTCAACTCCCTGTTCCAGATGAACATGCCCGAGCCCGGCCGGCGAAAATAAATTATCAGGGCATGAAATATTAAACTGGCGATCAATATATGCCGGCAGCACCACCTTTGCGTGTTTGGTGATGGCATGGGATAAGCGCGCATCCTCCTCAGAGGGATCAGATAGTATGATATTAAAGCCGACCACTGCCGCCTGGTCTAAAATACCAAGCAAGTCTGCATAGTAGGAACGTTGTATGGGCCATCTTCCCAGCCTGGCAAGCGTTTTTTCGTCTATGGCGGCAATTATGATGCGGTCGTCGTGCTTTTGCTCATCTCTGACTCTGAAGGCCAGCTTATAGCAATAATTGTTAATACCTACCAACAAGCCCGTGGTGTCTAAAAACAATACGGCAACAATGAACACAACAACTAGTCCAATAAAACGCGCTTTATCGTTGTGGGAGATTCGTTTCAGGTTCATCTTGACAGGACCGTATATCTTTGAAGTCCCATACTAGGCAAGGGTTAACCCCAATCGCTCATACAGGATTACAGTATAATGATTGCTAAAATGACCAGAACCATCATCCCCCCAGGGATAAGGAGATAATAATTTTTTACTTCAAAAGATTGAGGCTCGGAGAATTCCCCCTCATATCCATGCGCATCAATACCGCTGGTCCTGATGTAATATGTTCCCACTTGGCCGGGTTTTTCAAAAGTGATCTCTGGTTTTGTCAGCTTCTTATCAAGCAGTACATCCGTAAACGCCTGATCTTTAGCCATTTGGAAATGGTAGGTAATCCCATCGCCTAAATCCCGCCATCTAACCCGAAGTTCCTTATCGCCTACCTCTGGTTTTTCGACTGGTGGAGAGGGCGGTGGCGGAATAATATTGAAACTCAAGATATCCGACCAGATTCCCTCATACCCATCGGCGGCAACCGATCTGATTCTAAAAAAATAGGTTTTGAACTCGAGACTTCCTGTTTTACTAGAGACGCCCGTGATGTCCCGAGTGTCGGCAACAATGGTTTGAAACTGATTATCTTCTGCGACCTGCAAATGATATTTGACGGCCTTTTTTACCTTCAACCATTCAAACCGAACCGCCTTGTCGCGGATATCGGCTTCATCTGCCGGAGATTGAATATAAGGTGGAAGTGGGTTGACCCTGACTTTGATTTCTGCCGGCTCCAAAGAGAGCCCTTCCAAGCCTACATCATTGATGGAGCGGCTTTGTAAAAAATAGGTGCCATCGTCGACGCCTACAATTCTGAGGGTATCCTGAGGTGCGATGACTTCATTTTTTATAACATCCTTGAAGTCTTTATCCCTGGCGAGCATGACCCGGTAGGAAGCGGCACCAGGTACGCTTTCAAACTGAAAATCGAGCGGCATTGACCTGTAGAGCGACTGCCTATTTACCAGTTTCGGTGGGAGCGGCAGTCTGACCGGTGCTTCAGGTTTTTTATCTTTTTTAACCAGCGTGCCTTCACCGGCTGCGACCTCTACTTTCTTCCTGGCCGCCTCTACATCCACAATTCCGGCCAATACTTCCAGGCGGGTTGTGACATCCGTATCCACACCAGCCCTAAATTCAGTTCCCCGGGCAGCCGCGACGGCTGACGGTGTTTTGATTTCATAGCGGGTCTCTTTTCCGGTGCCTTTTTTAATTTTCGAGATGGTTTTCCCAATATCGATAAACAATTTATACAACATATAGATGGCACTTTTTTTTCGTGCGGAGGTGATTTCTATGGTTGTGTTCGGTCTCAATAAAACGGAAAAGTGATTCTCAAATGAAATTTCGATGGTGCCCTGCGGACTGGTTCGAATCCAGTTTCCCTGGGTGATTTTATCATTCAGTTGAAGATCTTTCCACTCCTCGGCTTCGGCTAATTTTATACTGGCCACGCCTTTAATAAATGTCACCAATCCGTCAATTGGTATGCCCTTTAAAAGTCGAGTCGGGATGATCAATTTTTGTCCCGGAAAGATTCGATTCGGATTTTTAATCCGATTGACCATTGCTACCCAGCGCCAATCTTCCGGATTTTCGAGAATTTTTTCACAAATGTCGTATAGATTGTCCCCATCTTTTACGATAAACTCAATTGAATGATCGTCATCTGCAAGACCGGCCAAAGGGAACACTGCTAAGATCATAAAAAGAATTATGGCGTTACGGAGGGTGTGGATTGTCATCAATTTAACCACCATGCTTGCAAGAATTCTTTGAAGTCGGCACTGTTCTGGAATGAAATCGTACTGTACGGATATTAAATAACCACTTAATTTGGAGAGCACAAAGCCGGCATCGGTATCCTCAAATTTCACGATCGAATCGTCAACTAATTAATGGAGGGGATAAGGATTGTCAAGCCATAAAATGATTCCCCGGGGCACTCGCATATGGCGACGAAAGAACCTGGGATGAAAGCATTTTCTTCCTGGCCGTATCATTCATTTGATTTTTAAATTTTTTACTGTTTTTTTTCGTTGCTATCCTTTATTATACAACTTTTGAAAGTATCAAAATTCATCATGACTCATTGCTGCCGAATTCAGGGAGGCATGTATATGGAAAAACAAAATTTGCTGGCGGGTAAGAGAATTCTCATCGTTGATGATGAGCCGGATGTCTTGGAAACCCTTGCCGATTTACTGACCGAATGCCAGATTACCAAAGCGTCTAATTTTGAACAAGCCAAAGATCTGCTGAACAGCCAGTATTTTGACATGGCGATTTTGGATATTATGGGCGTTGATGGTTATGAGCTGCTGAAAATATGTAATCAACACCGGGTGGCCGGCGTCATGCTGACGGCCTATGCCATAACTCCCGAAGATGTGAAAAAATCCTATGAAAACGGAGCAGCCTCATTTGTTCCCAAGGAAAAGATGACCGATATCGCGACCTACTTGGTCGACATCTATGAAGCCAGGGAAAAAGGTAAAAATCTCTGGTGGCGATGGTTTGACCGTCTGGCGGACTACTGCGAGAAGAAATTTGGACCTGATTGGCAAAAGGAGCATGGCTTTAAGATTAGATGAATTTGCTAAGCATTTATCATGTTCCTAATCATGTTCCTGGACAACGAGATCTATTGTCATATATCCATCACGTTTGCTTTGCCGGCTTCTCAGCGTCCATCGAGGAGAAAAAATGAATACCATCAGGCTTAATGGAACAAATTTAAAAATCTCCCAAATCGGCTTTGGGGGCATTCCAATTATTGCTTTGTCAGAAAGAGAAGCGGTGTCGATCATCAGGTATTGTTTTGATCTTGGATTCACCTTATTTGATACCGCCAATTTGTACCTTAGCAGCGAGGAAAAAATCGGCACCGCCCTGAAAGATGTTCGGAAAAGGGTGGTGATTGCCACCAAAAGCGCACAAAGGGATGCCAAGGAGGTTAGCGCCCACATCGAACTATCACTGCGGCAGCTCAAGACGGACTATATCGACCTTTTCCAGCTCCACAATGTTTCCAGTGAGGAGGCTCTTAAGCAGGTTCTGGCACCATCAGGTGCTTACGAAGCCGCTAACAAAGCACGTGAAGCCGGCAAAATTCGCCACATCGGGATTACGTCTCACAGCATCCCTACGGCATTGACAGCTCTGGAAACGAGATTGTTTGAGACCCTTCAATTCCCCTTTAATTTTATTGAAAACGATCCAGCCGAAACGCTTTTCCCTTTGGCGCGTCAACTCGGTGTTGGTATCATCGGGATGAAGCCTCTTGGCGGCGGTCTGCTGGAGCGAGCCGATCTGTGTTTCGGATTTTTGCAAAAGCATCCGGATGTTATCCCAATTCCCGGAATTCGGACCAAAAAAGAAGCCGATGAAATTGTCGGGCTGTATGCCGATCCAAGACCTTTATCAGAGGCGGATTTGAGAGACATAGAGAACATTAAATCGGTGTTAGGGGAAAAGTTCTGCCACCGTTGTGAATATTGCATGCCTTGTGAACAGGGCGTCCAGATCAACTCCGTGTTGATATACAAGGCGGCCGCAAAGCGTATTACCCATGATGGCGCTGCGGCATGGCTGTCAGAAGCCATGGAAACAGTGGCACAATGTATTGAGTGCGGTGAATGTGAACAAAAATGTCCCTATAATCTCCCGATCGCTGATCTGCTCAAGGAAAACTTGGCACTATTCAGAGAATATTCATAATTATCTAGCGCATAATATATTTCACTCCTCAGCCTTTGTGATATTCTTTTTTTCTTGATAGTCATGTTGTTGCTCTGTACCGAAGGCCTTCAGCACATCGACTATTTACGATCCGATCCTCTATTTCGCCGAGTTGTTCGGCTAACCCCCATACCCTACCGAACCAAGTTATCAACAGCATTGAAACAGTTTAGTTCTGATCCGCTCAAAGCTTTAGCAGAACTCAGCTCCCCGTTGGTTGTCGAAAATTTGGCAGCTCGATTCAAGTGAAATCACCGTCGCCATAGATGGTACCGCTATCAGCACCATCGGTCATCCAAGCTGGGCCTTTAAAATTATAATCCCATCAAAATAGGAGCTAAATCTTGTGAAGAGACGGATTGGCTTTGCCATCAAGGCGCCTTTTTGGAAATTGCTCAACCTAAAGACCGCTGACCAAAACGAAAAAGGTGGTATCGGATGGCCAGAAATTTGTGGCTACCTCAAAATTGTGCTAAAAATAGTTGCTTGGATGCTTTAAAATAATTAATTTTCATTCAAAGGGTCGCTTTCATGCCAAGAAAAATTCAGCATAGAGTTAAATTCAAACTAATCAGCAAGCGCTCACTATCCCTGAATATTACCATCATCATTGTGCTAGTCGTGACACTTGTTTCAGTAGCTTTCTTGATATTCAATCTTTTAATTGTGTCCAAGAACGGCGAACAGCAATTCAACCAAAAAAGTTCCGATTACCTTTCCTATCTTAAAAAAAATCTGGAATTGCCACTTTCGAATATCGATAGGGCTTCTATCTTCAAAATCGGCGAAATGATGATGTCCAACGATATTATCTCGTCATTGGTAATAACCGACAAATATGGTGATCCTATTTTTGATGATAGAAAGAGAGATGAGACTGACTTTGTATTTAGAAATGAAACTGTTACACATCAAGATCTTGTTGTTGGAACCGTCGTATTAGGCCTTACAAAAAGGTTTCTCCAAAAACAGCAGCAACAGATCGTTTCCTTTGGGTTCGCTACCATTCTGGCTGTGGCAATAAGCATCGCAATCGTTGTGACTTTATCAGTAAGATTTCTTTTGAATCGTCCGCTTTCTGAATTTGCCGAACGGATTGACAAGATCGCGCGGGGTGATTACCGCCAAATAGAGCGTCTTCCCCAATACATTGAACTCATCGGCATAATGGAACATATTGGCCAAATGGCTGAAAAAATAAAAAGCCGGGAGGAAGCTTTGGCGGAAATCAATCGGACGATTACTGCTGAAATAGACGAACGAACCACCGCAGAGCATTTGCTCCGCGAAAGCGAACATCGGTACCGGTCCTTGATCGATAACATACCCGTAGGCGTCTTCAGATCGAAACCAAGTGGGGAATTATTGAACCTCAATCTGGCGCTCCAAATAATGCTTGATGTTTTTGATGGAAAGAAAATCAGCCAAATGCGGACGGATGATTTCTATCTGAAGCCAAAAGACCGGCGGCGAATGTGGGATGATATTTTACGAGATAAACAGGTCAAAAATTTTGAATGCCAATTAAAAAGAAGCAATGGTGATCCTTTCTGGGCGTCCATCTCTGCCCGTGGGGTTGAGGATGAGAGGGGGCGCATCAAATATATTGATGGAATAGTTGAAGATATCCATGCTAAAAAAAAAGTTGAAGCGACCCAACGAGAAATCCAGGAGTTCCGAAAACGAATCTTTGAAAGTTCGATGATTCCCATAATGATTATGGACCCCGAAACTTATGCTTTCATTGATTGCAATCCCGCTGCAACCTCCATTTACAAATTTTCCTCGATTGCCGAAACGCTGGAAAGAACTCCCCTGGACGTCTCGGCAGCCTTGCAATACGACGGCACACCTTCATTAGAAAAATTACAGTATTATATTGACAAAGCCATGAAGGATGGAATGGTGGTCTTCGACTGGAAACATCAACATACAGACGGCGAGTTCTGGGATTCAGAGATTCAATTAATGAGCTTCGTCTCCGAGAAACGCCAACTACTTCAGTTTACTATTCAAGATATCACCGCACGCAAACGAGCTGTAGACAAGCTACAAAGAAGCGAAGAACAGCATCGGATATTGGTGGAGTCCATTCCCGTAGCCATCGGTGTGACCACTGCCGAACACCAAATCGAATACATTAACCCTCAATTTACAGCGCTCTTCGGGTATCAACTGGACGATATCCCTTCTTTGGAAATCTGGTTTCAACGCGCTTACCCTAATCCCGAATATCGTGATCAGGTCCTTCATCTTTGGGAAAGTGCTCTCGACGAGGCAAAAGCAAGGCACGGGGCTACGCGTCCGATAGAAATTGATGTTACCTGCAAGAACGGCAGCATTAAAACGGTGGAACTAATTGGGGCTACAGCTGGCGGAAAACTTTACGGGGTTTTCCAAGATTTGACCAAACGCCAGCAGATGGAAGAGGCATTGCGTCTTTCATTGGAAAAATATCGAAAAACTTTTTGGGCGGCACCCATATGGGTGGTTCTCAGCTCTCTTGAAAATGGACGGTATCAGGAGGTCAACGAGGCATTTTTAAAAACCATGGGTTATAAAATGGAAGAAGTGATTCAAAAAACATCACTCGAACTCAACGCATGGGTCAACCCCCGGGACCGTGAACACATTGTAGCGCAGGTCAAGAAAAAAGGAGGCATTCGTAACTTCGAGGTTCAGCGAAAAACCCGGACTGGTGAGATCTTGGATACCCTTTTTTCAGCGGAAAAATTTCAACTGGGAGGTGAGCAGATGATTATTTCTGTAAGCCAGGACATCTCAGAGCGCAAACAAGCCGAAGAGGCCTTGCGACAGTCTGAAGCGAATTATCGCTCCATTTTTAATTCCGCCAACGATGCGGTGTTTATCCATGAAATGGAAACGGGGAAAATTTTGGATGTCAATCAAAAGATGTGTGATATGTATGGGTATTCTTTTGAAGCCGTTGGCCAGTTGAGTGTTGAAGATTTAAGTTCCGGCATCTCACCATATACCCAAAAAGAAGCTCGTAAGTGGATCACAAAAGCGGCTGCGGGCGAACCACAGCTATTCGAGTGGATGGCCAAAGACAGTCGTGGAAATTTGTTTTGGGTTGAGGTAAATTTGAAGTGCGCGACAATCGAGGGTCAGGATCGGTTGCTGGCTGCTGTCCGGGATATTACCAAACGTAAACAGACTGAGGAAGAGCTGAGAGCCTATCGGGAACACCTCGAAGAGCTGGTGGAAGAGCGCACCTCGCAGCTTGAAAGTGAAATCGAAGTGCGCAGGAAGGCCGAGCAGCAAATTGCCGGTTCGCTAGCTGAAAAGGAACTGCTGCTGCGCGAGATCCATCACCGCGTAAAAAACAATCTAAATACGATATCAAACCTGTTGTATCTCCAATCGCGTACGGTAAATAATCGTCGAATAGAAGGGGCTTTCCTGGAAAGCCGCAATCGGATCCAGACGATGGCCAGGATCCATGAGCTGTTATACCGGTCCGAATCGCTGGCACAAATCGATATGAACAGTTACCTGAAAAAACTGGCGACAGAGTTGTCAGAATCCTACCCGAATCCTTCGGTGACCTTGGAAATAGATGTCTCGGGAGCCAAGCTGGAAATCGACCACGCTATTCCTTGTGGGTTGATTGTGACCGAATTGGTTTCCAATTCTCTTAAATATGCATTTGCAAACAGCTCGAACCAAGACCGGATCACCGTTCATTTGACTTCGGAAGACGATAATTATAAGCTGGTGGTGTCCGACAACGGGTGCGGCTTTCCGGATGGGCTGAGCATCGACGCAGCCGATTCGCTGGGGCTGCGGCTGGTAGGGATGCTGACGCGGCAGCTTCACGGGACTTGTGAGATTCAAAGCGCCTTGGGAAAGGGCACACGCATTGCGGTATCATTTAGCGTGGCCGAAGCAAAAGAGGAGGCATAATGGCTGGCGAAACGATCATGGTGGTGGAAGACGATATTATCTCCGCCGAAGCCCTGCGAGAAAATCTAGCCGGATTGGGCTACACGGTTCTTGGATTGGTAGACAGCGGCGAGGATGCCATAAAGATTGCGATGAAGTATTCCCCGAACTTAGTGCTGATGGACATCAAACTATCCGGACCCATGGACGGCATCGAGGCAGCGGCTGCTATCCATAAACGTCTGGATGTTCCGGTAATTTACCTGACCGCCTATACGGACGACCAGGTCCTTGAACGAGCCCGAATCACAGCCCCCTATAGCTACCTGGTCAAACCGGTCCGGGACCTCGAGCTGAAAATCACCATTGAGATGGCGCTGTACCGTCACCGTATGGAAACCCGGCTGAAGGAACGAGAACGTTGGTTGAATACGGTTTTGCGAAGCATCGGTGATGCGGTACTTACAACCGATGACAAAGGTAAAATTACTTTCATGAATCCCATCGCTGAAGATCTGAGCGGCTGGTCGCTAACAGAGGCTGAGGGAAGGTCGTTTGATGAAATTCTGCACTTGGTCAACGAGGAGACCGGCAGGGCCGCGAAAAATCCGGTATCTCAGGTATTAAAAAGTTGCAAAATTGTAGGCCTGGCAAACCACACTGTTCTTGTCGCCAAGGACGGAACCCGTCGAGCTATCGACGACAGCGCAGCCCCGATAATGGATGAATTCGGCCGTCTAATCGGCGTTGTCATGGTCTTTCGTGACGTGTCTCGTCGCAGAGAAATGGCAAAGACCCTGGAACATCATCGTCAGCATCTGGAGGACTTAGTTGCCGAACGGACTGAGAATTTGATGGCGGAAATCAATGAGCGGAAAAAAACAGAGAGTCACCTTCGGCAGGAGACCGAGTTTCGTAGTACCATTATCAACAATATTGCCGAGGGGTTGTGCGTATGGGAGGCGATTGCCGATTGGCCTTACATCCGCTTTTCACTCTGGAACGGGCGCATGATCGAAATCACCGGCTATACCATCGATGAGATCAACGAAAAGGGGTGGTATGAATGTGTAATTCCGCAACCGGAAAAACGCGAACAATTTCGAAAACGCTCGGAGGGAATCCTGTTCGGACAACCGCAAAAGAGCGACGAGGTAGAGATTACCTGTGCTGACGGTAAAACGCGTACTATTTTGTTGTCCACCTCCCTCCTTGAAGGGCAAACAGACCGGCCCCAGGTTCTGTGGCTGATGCGGGATATCACACATCGCAAACAAGCTGAACAGGAGCGTGATCGATTGAGTTCCCAGCTCAGGCAGGCCCAGAAAATGGAAGCCATTGGCACGCTGGCTGGCGGCATCGCCCATGATTTCAACAACATTTTAGGCTCCATCATTGGTTATGGCGAATTAATAGAATTGTTCGAACTTCCAGACAACAATGAAATCCAGGAGAACCTCAATCATGTGCTTAATTCAGCATACCGGGCCAAGGACCTGGTGGACCAGATTCTGGCCTTTAGTCGTAAGAGTGAGGTGGAAAGGCAACCGGTTCTGCTTGCCCCGCTTATAAAGGAAACACTTAAATTTTTACGGGCCTCTCTACCGTCCACCATCGAAATTAATAGTAACATCCAAGGATTGCCTGGAGCGATACAGGCAGATCCCACCCAGATGCACCAGGTCATAATGAATCTGTGTACGAATGCGGCCCAGGCAATGGGAGATCAAGGCGGAATTCTTAAAATCAATTTATGTGCCGAATATCTGGATGACGATGCAGCAAGTCAGTTTCCAGATTTAAGTCCCGGCACCTATGCCAAATTATCCATTTCCGATACTGGCGCAGGTATCGGCATGGAAATAAGGGATAGGATTTTTGAGCCTTACTTCTCGACCAAAGAAGCAGGAGAGGGAACCGGTCTTGGGCTTGCCGTCACCCATGGGATCGTTCAACAACACAACGGAGCAATAGATTTTGAAAGCGGACCTGATGGTACGACGTTTCATGTGATGTTGCCGTTAGAAACTAGGATGCAAGCCGAGTCCGTTAATGGCATAGAGGGCAACAGCGATTACCCCACCGGAAAAGGACGAATTCTACTGGTAGATGATGAGGCAGACCTGGTTCGAGTCGGGAAAATAGCTCTTGGCGAACTTGGTTATCGGGTAGATACCGAAGTTGACAGCACAAAGGCGTTAAAACGATTCGGAGATGAACCGAACTCTTATGACCTTGTCATTACCGACCAGACCATGCCGAGAATAACCGGCCTGGAATTGGCTCAAAAAATAAGAGCAATCCGGACAGACCTGCCGATTATCCTATGCACCGGATTCAGTGTGATGGTGACTCCCGATCGGCTGACGGACGCCGGTATCGATCTGGTAATCCGGAAACCGATAAGAATCGGACAGCTTGCCGATGCCGTTCATCAGTTGCTCAAACGATGATTGCAGCGATTTAAGCCCGATATAGAAATAATATAAGTGTGCACATGGCTAATGTATTAATTATTGACGATGATAAGGCAATGGCCCAGATGCTGGCCAAGATGATTTTGAAAATCCATCACCGAGCTGAATTCGAATTAACGCTCGGTGGGGGCATGCAAAAAGCTCTTGGTGGTAGATTTGATGTTATCTTTCTAGATGTTCACATGCCGGATGGCAATGGTCTTGATGCCTTGAAACAGTTGCGCAGACTGCCAGATCCGCCAGAGGTTATTATCATCACGGGTCTAGGGCGCCCGGCGGGTGCGGAAATGGCGATCAGAAACGGTGCCTGGGACTACATCCAAAAGCCTCTGTCTCCCAAAAAAGTCATTTTACCGATTAAACGGGTCCTTCAGTATCGGGACAATCTGAAAGCCATTGGTCAAATGCCGGTCGTGCTGAATCGTGAAGGGATCGTCGGCAAAGGAGCCAAAATCGAAGCCTGCTTGAAGAAATTGGCCCGCGCCGCCTTCAGCGAAGCCAGCGTCCTGATCACCGGTGAAACTGGTACTGGCAAAGAATTGTTTGCCAAAACCTTACATGTCAACGGCAATCGCAAAGCAAACGAACTGGTGGTGGTGGACTGCGGCGCACTTCCGGAAACCCTGGCCGAAAGCGCGCTCTTCGGACATCTGAAAGGTGCTTTTACGGGAGCGGATCAATCTAAAACGGGTCTGATCAAGATGGCCGACCAAGGTATTTTGTTTCTGGATGAAGTTTGCGAATTGAGCTTGGCCCTTCAAAAGGCGCTTTTAAGAGTACTTCAGGAGAAAAAATTTCGTCCGGTAGGCGGTCGGAAAGAGGTTGGAAGCAACTTTAGACTGGTTGCCGCCACCAATCGTGATCCTGACGAAATGGTCCGGCAGGGGCTGTTCCGCAAAGATCTACTCTATCGCTTGCGGGCCATCGAAATCCATTTGCCGCCATTGAGGGAACGCATCGAGGACATGGCAGAACTGGTGCTTTATTACACCGAGCTTATCGCGAGACGTTACGGCTACCCTCAAAAGGGTTTCAGCCCGGAATTTATTAAAGTTCTTTGCCGGTATGATTGGCCAGGAAATATTCGTGAACTGTTGAATGTGATGGAAAATGCTATCAGTACCGCCAAAGATGAACCAATTTTATTCCCCATTCATCTGCCAGAGCAGATTCGGGTCTCGATAGCCCGTGCTTCTCTGACTGGGGAGCTGAAAAACGGCGGGCATGCGTCGGTCTCAAAATACATGCAAACAGCACCTATTTTTAATTCTGCCAACGACTTGCCAACTTTCAGGGCCTATCGTGAGGACCTGCTGTCCAGGGCTGAAAAGGAATATTTTAAGCAGCTCATAGTTCAGACAAAAGGGAACATCAAAGATGCTTGCAAAATGGCCGATCTCGGGCGCACACGGCTCTATACATTATTAAAAAAACACGGTCTAAAGCGTAAAAGATGAACCCGGTGGACATACAATAAAACTGTGAGATAACTATTTCCCCTCCTACTTTTGTTCACAAATTGTGGACAATCATCCCCTTTGAGTGAACTATTTGTTCATTTTTTACGAACGGATTGGCTACCTATACCTCCCTCTGAACGATCCTGATATCTCTAACCTACTATAATTATTTATTATTTTAAATATTCTAGAATCTTGGCACATAAATTGTAAGCAGTTTGCAAAAAATAACTAGCGTTCAATACGAATATGATTTGGCAATTCTTCAATCCATGCTGCTAAAATCGGAAACAGCGAATAAAAAAGGGTTTGGATTACAAATCCTCAATTAAACTTTGCTTGCGCTGGCAGTGTGGAGAAATTTTAAATATAGGATGATCTTTCAGCTTACTTATCGAATCGCAGCGGATGCGTGAAAAAAATCTGATTGTAGGGGATATGACTCATGTTAAGAAATATTAAACTCAGTATGAAACTTTGGGGGTTAACCTGTTTTTTATTGGTGGTAACTTTAATCGTGGCGTTAAATTCGATCCGGTCGATCAACCATATACTGGCGAGTAATCA
>JAAUYD010019942.1_pt1 | contig 21211 bp, 16 predicted proteins | sample 7278101 | NCBI WGS metagenome assembly JAAUYD01 (sample SAMN14350128, study PRJNA611818) | marine sediment metagenome | isolation source: surface marine sediment (0.6m) | place: French Polynesia: Moorea | collected 2018-08
CTCAGGTACAGCGTGAAGTTCCCGGACAGGTTGGGCGGGGGTTCCGCGAGCATCGACAGGTCCATCGTGATGCTGTCATTCCTGGGCAGCGCGGGCTGCGTCCAGGCGGCATGCAGTATCGGGTTGTAGACATCCAGCCGTTCCAGCTTATCGATGACGTCGGTCATTCCGAGCTCATCCACCGGCGTCAACGTGTAGTCAGGCAATAACGCGCCTTCCCGCTCTTCCGAGGCCAGCGCTCCCCTGTCGATGCGGTCGGGAGAGACAGGTTCCGGTTCTGGCAGTGTCTCAGGCACCTCGCCCTCGTCAGCCAGCGACCGGTTGCCGGCGAACGAGAAATCCACGACATCGGGTACAGGCTCGGGCGTGAACACCTCATTGCCAACCGATACGTCCTGCTCATAGACGAATACGATGACTTCGACGTTGTACTCGCGTGGCGCTTCCACGTCATCCTGCGCAAACGCCATGCTTCCCAGCAGGGCGGCGCAAGCCGCCATCGCTGTTCTGATCGATACTGTTCTAGCTGTCCGCATTATCCAACCTGAGTGTCCGCAACAGATCATTGACCGCGGCGAATCGCTTGTCGAGATCTTCGAACCGGCCCTTGAAGCTGAGCCTGTTCGATCCCTGGAGCCGATAGCGCCGACTGTCATTCTGCACCAATTTCACGAGAGCGACAGGGTCGATTCGCGCATCATCACCAAACGTCATATAACCACCTTCGTCGGCGACGTCGATCTTCTCGACGCCGATACTGGAAGCGTTGCGTTTCATCGAAGCGATTTGCATCAGGTTTTTAGCCTCGGCCGGCAGCAGTCCGAAACGATCGATGAGTTCGACCTGTAACTCTCTCAGCGCCGCATCGTCCTCACAGGAGGAGATGCGCTTGTACAGGATCAGGCGCAGGTGCACATCCGGCACGTAGTCTTCCGGCAGCAGCGCCGGTACGTGCAGATTGATCTCGACGCCTGCGTCAAGCGGCGCTTCGAGATCGACGTCCTCGCCGGAACGCAAGGACTCGATGGCTCGGCCGAGGAGTTCCGTGTACAGCGAGAAACCGATTTCCTGGATCTGGCCGCTTTGCTCATCGCCAAGCAGCTCGCCGGCGCCGCGGATCTCGAGGTCATGAGTGGCCAGCGTAAACCCGGAACCCAGGTCCTCCAGTGAGTCGATAGCCTCCAGGCGTTTGATCGCATCGGCCGTCATCGCGGCCTTGGGCGGCGCAATCATGTACGCATAGGCGCGATGGTGCGAGCGGCCAACGCGGCCACGCAGCTGGTGCAGCTGCGCGAGGCCGAAGCGGTCGGCCCGATTGATGATGATCGTGTTCGCCGTCGGGACGTCGATGCCGCTCTCGACGATCGTCGTGCAGAGCAGGACGTTAAAGCGTCGATGATAGAAATCGAGCATGACCTGCTCGAGATCGCGTTCAGGCATCTGGCCATGACCAATGCGGATCTCCGCCTCGGGAACGAGCTTCGCAATCTTCTGTTCGATCGACGCGATGTCTTCGACACGATTGTGGATGAAGTACACCTGGCCGCCGCGCTTGATCTCGCGCAGGCAGGCTTCGCGAATCAGCGTGTCGCTCCACTGTCCGACGAAGGTCTTGACGGACAGCCGTTCCGACGGCGGCGTCGTGATCAGCGACATCTCCCGTATTCCACCGAGCGCCATGTTCAGGGTCCGCGGAATCGGCGTCGCCGTTAACGTCAGGACGTCAATCTCGGCACGCAGCGAGCGAATGGCTTCCTTATGGCGAACGCCGAACCGATGCTCCTCGTCGATGATCACGAGCCCGACGTCTTTCAGGTCCCTGGTATGTTGCAACAGCCTGTGCGTGCCGATGACAACGTCGACCTTGCCGTTGCGCATACCTTCGACGATGCCCTTGATCTGCTTCGGCGACTGGAAGCGCGAAATGACCTCGGTGCGGACGGGCCAGTCCGCGAATCGATCCCTGAAGTTCTGGCCGTGTTGCTGCGCTAGCAGTGTCGTCGGCACGAGGACGGCGACCTGTTTGCCACCCATGACAGCGGCGAAAGTAGCGCGCAGAGCGACCTCTGTCTTGCCGAAGCCGACGTCCCCGCAGACGACCCGGTCCATCGGCTGATTGGCAGTAAGGTCGGACAGGACCTCGGTAATGGTCCTCGCCTGGTCTTCGGTTGGCTCGAACGGGAAGGCGTCTTCGAAGGCCCTGTAATCGGACTCCGACCAACGGAACGAGTGCCCGGGCCGCGCCGCGCGACGGGCGTAGACGTCGAGCAATTCCGCGGCGACGTCGCGAATCTTCTTGATGGCACGCTTGCGCGCCTTGGACCACTGGTCACTGCCGAGCCGGTGCAGTGGCGCATTCTCCGGCGATGCGCCCGTGTAGCGGGAGATCAGCTCCAGCGCGTGCACAGGGACGTAGAGTTTGTCACCGTCCGCGTACTCGAGGTGAAGGAACTCGGCTGCGATGCCGCCCGCTTCGAGCGTGACCAGGCCAAGGTAGCGACCGACGCCGTACTCGGCGTGAATGACGGGGGCGCCCTCCGCGAGGTCATCCAGCTGGCGGATGATGGTCTCAGGGTCACGATCCCTGCGCCGCCGCCGGGGCTTCGCGCGTTCGCCGAATAGCTGTTGCTCGCTGATGACGGCGAGGCCGGCCTCCGGCATCAATACACCGTGTTCCAGCGGCGCGATCGCAACGCCGATGCGTTCGGACGAGTCGGTGAACTGTTGCCAACTGTCAACGCGATGCAGGTCGAGGCCGCGCCCGTTCAGCAAGTCATAGACCTGCTCCCGGCGTCCGGCCGAGTCTGTCGTGAACAACACCCGCATGTCGGTCGATTGCAGAAAACTCATCAAGCCGGCAGCCGCATCTTCGTAGCGAGCCTCGATACGCAGCGCCGGCGGTTTCCTCGTCGCCAGATTCAGCGCGTTCCCGGCCAGCGATCGCGTCGAGTAGTCGATTCGTGCCAGCGACTCGATGGCGTCGGTCGTGTTATCGACCGACACGAAGGTCTCCTCGGGCGACAAGACGGGCCGTTCCGGATCGAGGCGGCACATCTCGTAGCGTTCCTCGATCTCGCTCCACGCGTCCTCGAGTGTCGCGCGCAGATCCTCCGGCGCGACGATCAACGTGTGCTCCGGCAGGTATTCGAGCAGCGACGCCGTCTCTTCGAAAAACAGCGACAGGTAATACTCGATGCCGCCGTGCGCGATACCGTCCGAGACTTCGCGATACACGCGTGACTTTCCGGGTTGACCTTCGAAACGCTCCCGGTAGCGATCCCGGAAGCTCGTGACCGACGCATCGTCGAGCGGCACTTCGCGGGCCGGCAGGACGTCGATGCGTTCGATCTTGTCCCCCGATATCTGTGTTTCCGGCGAAAAGTACCGCAGCGACTCGATTTCGTCGTCGAAAAAGTCGATGCGCACGGGTTGGTGGCCGCCCATCGGGAATACATCGATCAGCGAACCGCGTACGGCGAATTCGCCGTGCTCGACGACCTGGGATACTCGGGCGTACCCGGCATCGACCAGTGATTCGGTGAATCGCTGGCGGCTTATGGTCTGGCCGGCCCCGAGATTCAGGGTGCGGGCCCGAACGTATCGCTCTGGCGGCAGCCGCTGGAGAAGGGCGGGTGCGGCTACGATGACGACGCCGCGTTGCAGCTCCCCAAGTTCCGATAGCACCCGCAGCCTGCCAGAGATGATGTCCTGGTGCGGACTGAAGCTGTCCCAGGGCAGCGTCTCCCACTCGAGGAAATGCAGCACCGGCAGAGCGCCTTCCAGGAAGAAGTTGAGCTCCGCCTCCAACTGGTCCGCATGCCGCGGATCATCCGCGACGACCAGCACCGGACGCGATGCTCGCAGCACGACCTCGCTGATCGCAAGCGCGCAGCTTGCGCCCAGGAGTCGACCCCAGCGCTGGCGCTGGCGGTCTGTCGGCAAGACGCGATTGTCTGGTACGAGTAAGGCGGACACAGGCTAAAGCCGCGGCGGGAACGGCCCGCGATTATACACAGTCGCCGTACGGAAAAAGGCCCGGAACGCTATCGCGAACCGGGCCTTCTGGAATTGGCTGAATCAGCGCTTGACGACGGCGTGAATGACCTTGTCGTACTCGAAAAAGACGACGAAATTCTCATATTCCCAGCGAGAAATGGGGGGCTCGCCAACCGCAGCCTGTTTCGATTTCGGAGAGCCGAACTTGGCTTCGACCGACGCCCCGCTCATGCCGCGCGTTGGACGGGTTCCGTCGCCATCGGCGGATATGCCCTTCATTTGCAGTGTGTCTGCATGGGCGGCAGAGCCCAGCAGCAGTGCGAGAACAGCGATGAGACGCAGCTTTGTCATTGGTCTATCTCCACAATAGTGCCGTCGACTATACCACCCGGGGCAACGGCATAAACACGTACCTGACCGTTTTTTACGCCGAATTCGATGCCATCTCCCGGACCTGGTTCTCATTATTCAATATATCGACAAATGCCCAATCCTGGCGCTATTGGGCGTCGGCATCGTTTTAGCCGCGCCGGCTATGGTTTAATGCGCGCAATGATCAACCCCGTCGAACTGTTTGTTGGCCTGCGCTACCTGCGTGCCAAGCGTCGCACGCGTTTCGTGTCCTTCATAACCGGTGTGTCGATGCTCGGCATCGCCGTGGGCGTCGCCGCGCTGATTGTCATTCTGTCCGTCATGAATGGCTTCGAGGGTGAGCTTCGCGATCGCCTGCTAAGTATGTCGGCTCACGGGACGGTGTCGCGCGCCGAGGGTAACGTCGCGGATTGGTCTGAGGTCATGGACCTGATCGAGTCTGATCCACGGGTCCAGGCGGCGGCGCCGCTCGTCAGCCTCGAGGGCATGGTCCAGTCGGGGCGCGACCTGCAAGGCGTCCTGATCCAGGGTGTCGAACCGGCCTTCGAACAGCGGCTGTCCGGTGAGCTCATCAACATGATTGAAGGCAGTCTCGATTCGCTGCAGGCCGGGAGCCGAAGCATCATCCTTGGTCGCCTGATCGCCGAGCAGATCGGCGCTCGCATCGGCGACAACGTCCTGCTGCTGATACCGCGCCCGGCCGGCGACGGGACCGTCGAGCCCGTTCTCGAACGATTCGTCATGCGCGGCGCATTCGAGGTGGGACTGCAGGATCACGATGCGCAGCTGGTGCTGGTGCATGTCGCCGACGCCGCAGCCATCCTCGATCTCGGTTCGGCCGTCAACTCGGTTCGATTCCGGGCGTTCGACGTCATGCAGGCGCCGGCCGTGGCCGCCGATTTCGACCGGCAGAACGACGGGTTCGAAACTCGCGACTGGACGATTGAGAACGCGAGCTATTTCAGGGCCATCCGGATCGAGAAGATGATGATGTCGTTGATCCTGTCGCTGATCATCGGCGTTGCCGCGTTTAATATCGTCGCGAGTCTCGTCATGGTCGTGACGGACAAGACGAACGACATCGCCGTGCTTCGTACGCTGGGCATGGGGCCGGATGGCGTCGTCCGGGTGTTCTTCGTGCAGGGCGCTGTCATCGGCTGGGCCGGTGTCGTCGTTGGCGTCGCGCTCGGAATCGTACTCGCCATCTACGTGCCCGATATCGCGCCCTGGCTGGAAAACCTGTTCGGCTTCCAGATTATGCCCGGCGACGTCTACTACGTGACGCAGATTCCGTCGGAGATTGACTGGGGCCATGTCACGGCCATCGGTATCGCCGCATTCATCCTGACGTCCCTGGCGACGCTGTATCCGGCCCGTCGGGCGGCCCTGGTGAACCCGGCCGTCGCATTGAGGTACGAGTGAGCATGCGACGTTGGTATGAATTCTGGGTCGGTCGGCGCTATGTCCGCTCGAGAAGCAGCAATAGCTTTGTCTCGCTGATCTCCGCGATTTCGATGCTCGGTATCGCCATCGCCGTCATGGTGCTCATCGTCGTCTTGTCCGTCGTCAACGGATTCGAAAGAGAGTTAAAGGATCGACTGCTCGCCATGACGTCGCACGCGAGTATCGAAGGTGTGGAGGGCAAGCTCGAGAACTGGCAGGCAGTGCTCGAGGTTGCGTCGGGTAATCCCGACGTTGTCGCTGCCGCGCCGTTTGTCAGCGGTCAGGGCCTGATGTTTCACGCGGAATCGCTGAGCGGTGTTGAGGTGCGCGGCGTCGATCCCGATCGCGAAAGGCTGGTTTCCGGCGTACACGAGATCATGACGGAAGGTGAAATGGCCAGTCTCACGCCGCGCTCGTTCAACGTCGTGCTCGGAATCGAGCTTGCCGACGAGCTCGGCGTCGGTGTCGGCGACAAGGTCACATTGACGCTCGCCGAAGGCATCGTCACGCCGGCGGGAATCACGCCCAGAACGAAGCGCTTTACGGTATCCGGCATCTACCGGGTCGGTATGTATGAATTCGACCGGCGCCTCGCCTTCGTTAACCTCGATGATGCGAGACGACTGTACCGCCAGAAAGACAGCGTAACCGGCGTCCGGCTCGCAGTCGACGACGTTTACGCGGCGCCGACGATCGTCCGTGACGTGGCAATCGAGAGCGGCGCGCTGGTGTATGTCTCGGACTGGACTCGCCGCAACGTGAACTTTTTCCGTTCCATCCAGGTAACGAAGTCGATCCTGTTCGTCATCCTGCTGCTCGTGGTCGGTGTTGCGGCGTTCAATATCGTTTCGACCCTGGTCATGGTCGTCAAGGACAAGCAGGCGGATATCGCGATCCTCAGAACAATTGGCGCGACACCGAGAAGCATTCTCGGCATCTTCATCACGCAGGGTAGCGTCATCGGCGTTGTCGGTACGATTTCCGGTGTGATTCTCGGCGTCCTATTTGCGCTCAATCTCGAGCGCGTCGTGGGTTTCGTCGAATCCACGTTCGGGATCAAGTTTCTTGCGGCAGACGTCTATTTCATCAGCGACCTGCCTTCGGAATTAAAGTGGACAGATGTATGGCAGATTGCTTTGATCGCGCTGATTCTCGCACTGGTCTCGACTATCTATCCCGCATTCATGGCGGCCCGAACGGCACCGGCGGAGGCATTACGCTATGACTGATACACCCGTTTTGAGCTGCCGCGGCGTGAGCCGGCGTTTCCGTGAGGGATCTTCGACGTTGACGGTGTTGTCATCGGTCGATCTCGTCATCGAAAGCGGGGAGCGCGTCGCCATCATCGGAGCGTCCGGCTCAGGTAAATCCACGTTGCTGCAGATTCTCGGCGGTCTCGACGATCCGAACGACGGGGAGGTCAGGATTCTCGGCCAGAGTCTCAAGGGTGCCGGCGAGAGTGCGAAGGGTGAGCTGAGAAACAAATACATCGGCTTCGTTTACCAGTTTCACCATCTGTTGCCTGAGTTCACGGCGGAAGAGAACGTCGCGATGCCGCTGATGATCCGGCGCGAGTCCCGCCAGGAGGCCCTGCCGAAGGCCAGGCAACTGCTCGGCCGGGTCGGCCTCGGCGAGCGCCTGACGCACAAGCCCGGTGAGCTTTCGGGCGGTGAGCGTCAGCGTGCCGCCGTCGCTCGTGCGCTGATCACCGGTCCCAGGCTGGTGCTGGCGGATGAGCCGACCGGTAACCTCGATGCCGGCAACGGCCAACACGTGCTGCGCCTGATGCTGGAACTCAACGAGGAACTACACACGAGTCTCGTCATAGTGACGCACGATCACGGCATTGCGGAGCAAATGGACCGCGTACTGGTTTTGGAAGGGGGTCAGCTGCGCCCGGCAGACTGATTCTGATGTTCCGGCGCCTGCCGGCGCCGCATCGCGCGTTTTCTCAGCTTGTAGGTCACGACGGAACGACGCCAGAAGAGGTCCAGTACGGCGTAGGCAAACAGAGACGCTAACGCCCCGATGAACACGCAGCCAAGCAGCATCGGTTGCCAGATATTGACCAGGACGTTCGCCACCCAGGCCATAGACATCTCGAACTCGACGGGCTCTGGTGGGACACGAAGCAGGTAGGCGCCCACCCGGTAACACGCGAAATAGATGGGCGGCATCGTCAACGGGTTGCTGATCAGTGTCGTCACGGCCGCGACCGGTATGTTCACCCGTCGCCACAGGGCGGCCAACATGGCCAGCAATGGATGCCCGGGGAAGGGCATGAACGCGATAAACGTTCCCAGTGCCACGGCCGGCACAACCGTCTTGCGACGGATCGCCCACAGTCTCTGGTCGGCCAGCATGTGTCTGAACGGCTGCATCGACCAGTGCCCACTGAAGCGGTGGTGTTTAACGGAGAACTTCTTAAAAAATCGTCTTGGCATGCCCGGTGTCCGGAGCCCCTAATAGGTTTTAGCCGCAGCAGGTGCTCGGGATGTTGGTCAGAGTCTTCCTGGGCCTGGTTGCGGGCGCCAACGCGCCACTCGTGATCAATTTCGCGTCGCCATTCAGTGCAGCGCTGTTCCTGTCGGGCCTCATCATACTCGCAGGCAGTCGTTGCTTTCACGTCTTAATCGGCATTCTGCTCGGCATGGTGCTGCTGGGCGCGAGCTTTGCAGCGTGGGAGGACGACCAGCTCAGCCTGAGTCTCGAAGGCGACAGCCTGGTCGTAACCTGCACGGTCGCCGGTTTCCCGGTCGAAAGCGCATCGGGCAGTCGGTTCGACGCGCGCTGCATAAGCTCTGTGCCACTGCCGCGGCGAATTCGGCTGTCCTGGTTCAACCCGCCCGTACAACTTCGTCCCGGCGACCGCTGGCAGTTTGAGGTCCGCCTCCGTCGCGCTGCGGGGCTAATGAACCCGGGCGGCTTCGATGCCGAAAAAGCTGCGGCAATCACCGGAATCGGCGCAACGGGTTACATCGTAGACGGTATTCGAAACAGGCTACTTGAGTCTGGTGACGGATTTATCGAACGCCTGCGCATGCATGCGCTCAGTCGCATACAGGAAAGCCTCCCGTGGCGCGACAGTGCCGCCGTCATTACGGCGTTGGGCATCGGTTCGCGTCATGCGATGACTGACGCGCAGTGGCAACGATACGCAGCGTCAGGGACGACCCATCTTGTCGCCATCTCCGGGCTTCACATCGGACTTGCGGCATTGATCGGAGCCGTTCTCACGCGCGTGGTCGCCGGCTCGCTTCGACTGAAACTCAATCATCGACGCCTCGCGATGATGGTGGCCTTTGTGACAGCCGTTTTTTACACGGCCTTGTCAGGTTTCGGCATTCCCGCACAACGTGCCTGCCTGATGTTGCTGGTTGTGATGACGGCTTGGGCAACAGCGCGTGAGACCAACGGCTTTCACGTGCTCGCTGTCGCCGGGATGATTGTCCTGTCTCTCGATCCCTTGTCGGCCTACTCGGCGGGCTTTGCGCTGTCATTTCTCGCGGTGGCAACGCTGATCTGGATTGCTATCCGGCGGTCGCTAACGCCGCCGGCAACGCTACCGGCGTTGGTCATGCATCGGGCCGGGCAGCTGGTTTTTGTGCAGAGCGGGCTCTTTGTAATGCTACTTTGGGTCACGGCTGCGCACTTCGGCAGCGTCTCGCTGACCGCACCGCTGCTGAACCTCGTTGCCGTCCCGCTGTTCAGCGCTCTGACCGTCCCGACAACGCTGTTGTCCCTGCTTGCGCCTTTTGGAGACTCCATCGCGCTGCCCATCGCTGCGTGGTCTGTCGAATGGCTCGATGCAATGGCAAGCCGGGCGGGCAAAGCGATGCCCGTCTCGATGTCGAACAGTGTCTCCTTCGCCGCGGCGACAGGCGTTGCCGCATGGATCATCTTGCCGAGGGGCTTTCCCGGTCGCGGTGTGGCACTCGCCTGCCTGCTGCCATTGCTGTTTCCTGTCGCAGACCGTACCGGGGACGGCTGTGTCAGGACGACGTTTCTTGACGTGGGGCAGGGCACCGCAGTGCTGGTCGAGACAAAACGACATCGCCTGCTGTACGACACGGGTCCGGCGTTTCGCGGCGGCCGCAGCGCCGCCGACTCGACGATATTGCCCTACCTCGCCGCATCCGGAATCGACAGCATTGACCGTCTGGTTGTTTCGCATGCGGACCTGGATCACTCCGGTGGCCTAACCGCGCTGAAAAAGTCGCTGGCAATCTCAAGCATACTGGCCGGGGAAGCGCTGGACGGTGACGACTGGACGTACTGCCACGGCGATCAGGCCTGGGTCTGGGACGGTGTACGATTCGAGGTCCTGCTGCCGGTCGTCGTCGGCGAGGCATCCGGCAACGACGCATCCTGTGTCCTCAGGGTCTCGTTGGGCGAGCAGGTTGCCCTGTTGACCGGGGATATCGAAGCAAACGCCGAACGCGAACTGCTGAAACGGCACCGGACGCCCGTATCGTTGTTGTCGGTCCCGCATCACGGCAGCCGAACCTCGTCGACGCCTACACTGGTCGCGACGTTGTCGCCGTCCTTCGCAGTCATATCGGCTGGCTACCGGAATCGCTGGAAACTGCCCGATCCGGCCATCGTGCAACGCTGGGAGGACCAGGGCACGGTCGTTCTCAACACCGCCGACGAGGGCGCGATCGGTATCGAGATCTGTCGAGGACGTGATCCGGTGCTTGCGTTCAGGCATCGGCGCGACAATCTGAAACGCTGGCATCGGGAACCGCCACGCGATCCAGCGAGTCGCACCGAGAATTTTTGAACCCATCACGGTATATTCCGGTTTTTCCACGAGTCGCTGTGAATGGTCGAAATAGTTAAGTCCGGTGGATGGATGATGGCGCCCATCATCCTGTGCGCGATTATCGCGATGGGGATCGTCCTCGAGCGTTTCTGGACGCTGCAACCCAAGCGCGTCATACCAGACGACCTGACGAGCAAAGTCTGGGGCTGGGTCAAGAAGGACCAGCTGGACCAGAAACAGATTCAAAGTCTCCACCAGGGTTCGCCCCTCGGGCAGATTCTGGCAGCGGGCCTGATGAACCGCGATCGCGAGCGATCGATCATGAAAGACAGCATCGAAGACACCGGTCGCCACGTCGTGCACGAGCTCGAGCGCTACCTGGAAACCCTCGGAACGATTGCGGCGATATCGCCATTGCTCGGATTGCTGGGCACCGTAATTGGCATGGTCAAGGTCTTCACTGCCATCACGACCTACGGTGTCGGAGACCCAACTCAGCTTGCCGGTGGTATCGCGGAGGCGTTGATTACAACGGCTGCCGGACTCACCGTCGCGATTCCGGCGTTGATCGGCTATCGCTATTACCGCAATCGCATCGACACGCTGGTCGTGTTCATGGAGAAAGAAGCGATCAAACTCGTCGAAGCCCTACACCGACGCCAGCAGAAGGTCAGAAAATGAACCTGAACGTGCGACCGCGCACGCAGCCGGAAGTGAATCTGACGTCGCTGATCGATGTTGTCTTGCTGTTGTTGATCTTCTTCATGGTGTCCACGAGTTTCGTCAAACAGTCGCAGATCGCCATCAACCTGCCGGAGTCGGACAGCGCGTCGGCCGTCGAAGAGGTGGCGGACCAGGTCGATATCATGATCACCGAGGCGGGTACGTTCCTGGTGAACGGCCGCGAACTGGTCAACTCGCGACCGGAGACTATCCGCAATGCGTTGCAGAAAGTCTCCGGTGGAAACAGCGATCTGCCGCTGACAATCAGCGCGGACGCCAACGCCAGGCACCAGTATGTCGTCACGGCTATGGACGTGGCCGGAAAACTCGGTTTCACAACGATCAATATCGCTACGGTGAACGAGTCGGAATAGTGTCCTCGTCCGACCAAATCTCCCAGGCGACCGGCCCCGACGCAAAGGCCATCTATCGCAGGCTCTGGACTTACGTCACGCCGAATTTCGGCATCTTCGTTATTGCGCTGGTCGCCATGGTTGTCACGGCGCTGACCGAAGCTGCCTTGGTGCAATTGCTGGAGCCGCTCTTAAACCGCCTGTTTGTGCAGAAAGACGAAGACATTCGTCTGTGGCTTGCCGGTGCTTTCGTAGCGGCCTTTATCCTGCGCGGACTTTCCGGTTTCGCGACCGAGTTTTCCCTGGGCTGGATCGGCCGCGGTGTGATCAGTTCGCTGCGTCGCCAGGTGTTTCAGCGTTTTCTCGAGCTGCCCATGCGATTCTTCGACAAGGAAGACATGGGTCCGTTGATGTCGCGCCTGACTTACAACGTAGAGATGGTGGCGGAGTCGGTGACCAGTGTCGTAACCATCGCGGTCAGAGACGTGCTGACCGTCATTGCAGCGATTGCCGTCATGCTCTACAACAGCGTGACGCTTACTCTGTATGTCGCTATCGTTTTTCCGTTTATCGCAGCGCTTGTTCGACTGCTGGGTATTGCGTTTCGGCGTTACAGTAGCCGGATACAGGATACGATCGGCGAAGTCACGCAAGTTACAGAAGAGATTCTGCACGGCAACCGCGAAGTCAAAGCTTTCGGTGGCTATGAGTATGAGAAGGAGCGGCTGGTCGGCGTTGATGAACGTAATCGACTGCAGAACCTGAAGCTCATTCGAACCAAGTCACTCGGCGTTGCGGTGACGCAGGTTGTTTTCGGCTTCGGTATTGCACTCGTCATCTACATCGCCGGCGGTGAGGCTCTCGATAGCGACGGATCGTACGTCGGCCGATTCATGGCCTTCTTCGGCGCCATGATGCTGATGCTGCAGCCGGTGCGTCGGATAACGAACGTCAACGCAACCCTGCAACGTGGAATCGCGGCCGCGGACAGCCTGTTTCGCGTCATGGATGAGCAGGTTGAAGTCGACACGGGAGAACGCGAGCTTGGCCGTTCCAAGGGCGATGTTGAATTCCGAGACGTGACTTTCGGTTATGACAACGCTGACGATACGGTTGTCCGGGGTATTTCCTTCACAGCATCGCAAGGTCAGACCATCGCGCTGGTCGGTCATTCAGGCAGCGGCAAGAGCACGCTGGTGAGCCTGCTGCCTCGCTTTTACGATATCGATGACGGGGAGCTGCTGCTGGATGGCGTTCCGGTCCAGGAATACACACTGGATAGCCTGCGACGAAATATCGCGGTCGTGAGCCAGGACGTTGTGCTGTTCAACGATACGATCGCCAACAATATCGCCTACGGGCAGTTGAAGGAGCATTCACGCTCTGAACTGCTGCAGGCGGCCGAGGCCGCTTACGTGCTCGAGTTTGTCTCGGAGTTGCCCGACGGCCTGGAGACCCGGGTCGGCGATCGCGGTGCATTACTGTCAGGTGGACAACGCCAGCGCATCGCAATCGCTCGGGCGCTGCTGAAGGATGCGCCGGTGTTGATTCTCGACGAAGCGACGTCGTCGCTCGATACGAAGTCGGAACGCATCATCCAGGATGCTCTGACGAAGCTGATGAAGGGCCGCACGACGCTGGTCATCGCGCATCGTTTGTCTACCGTCGAAAGCGCCGACAAGATCATCGTGCTGGACCAGGGCCGGATCGTGGAGTCCGGTACTCACGCCGAACTGATCTCGCAAAACGGTCACTACGCAGCTCTGCATCGTATGCAGTTCGAAGAAAGTTAAAGGTCGCGCGTGTACCGCTTTTTCCACCGCATCTGGTACGAGGGATCGAGCTGGTACTGGATCCTCCTGCCACTCTCGCTGGTATTCTGGATCGTCAGCAGCGTACGCCGCGCGCTGTATCGCAACAACCTGCTGCCGAAGGTCGATGCTGGCGTGCCGCTGTTGGTTATCGGGAATATCACGGCGGGCGGAACGGGCAAGACCCCGATTACGATATGGCTGTCTGAGAGACTGACGGAGCGAGGATACCGGCCGGGCATCGTCAGCCGGGGATACGGCGGCAGCGGTAGTGATGCATCGCTGCGTGTCGATTCGGCCAGCGATGCTGCAATCGTCGGAGACGAGCCTGTGCTGATGGCGAAACGTACGGGCTGCCCGGTCATCGTCGATGCTGACAGGGGGAGGGCAGCCAAAATGCTCGTTGACGAGGGTGCCGATATTGTCATTGCCGATGACGGTCTGCAGCACTACGCATTGCACCGGTCCTACGAAATCTGCGTCATCGACGGCGAGCGGCGACTGGGCAATCGCCACTTGTTGCCGGCCGGCCCTCTGCGGGAGTCCGCGCGCCGGCTGCTGAGTGTCGACCAGGTCCTGATCAACGGTATGTGTGGTGACGCCGACTCGACGACTGCTGAGCAAAACGCGCTGTGCTTCGAATTGCGCGCCGGAGATGCGTGCCGGGCGGATGATTCCCTGCTGCGCCCCCTGGAGGCCTTTGCCGGCCAGACCGTGAATGCCGTTGCGGCGATTGGAAACCCGCAGCGGTTCTTCGATTTGCTGAGAGGTTTTGAAATCGAGGTCCTGGAGTACCCGCTGCGCGATCACGAAGCGATTGATCTCGGCCAGTTTGATCACGACACTCCAGTCATGATGACCGAGAAAGACGTCGTGAAGCTCAAACAGCCCGTGGCTGACAACGTCTGGTACGTTCCGGTGTCAGTGCATTTCGATCCGGCGATGGCGAACGCGTGGCTCGCGCAGGTCGAATCGCGCCTCAACGACGAACGGCTTCGATATGACTGAGTTTGTTGTTGTCATTCCATCCCGGTACGAGTCTACGCGCTTGCCCGGCAAGCCACTGCGTGACATCTGCGGCAAGCCTATGATCCAGCACGTCGTCGAACGGGGATCGGAGAGCGGGGCGCAGGAGGTCATCGTCGCGACCGATGACGAGCGTATCGCCGAGGTCGTCGAGGGCTTCGGTGGCACTGTCTGTATGACGAGCGAACATCACCAGTCCGGCACGGAGCGCATCGCCGAGGTCGCAGACTTGTGCGACTGGGGCGGCGACACGATCGTCGTCAACTTGCAGGGCGATGAGCCCGCGATGCCACCGCAGTTGATCGACCAGGCCGCGGGGTTGCTCGCAGACGGCGGTGCAGACATCGCCACGCTGGCATCGCCTGTGCAAACGGTTGAGGATTTTGAGAACCCGAATGTGGTCAAGGTCGTTCGCGACTACTCGGGGCACGCCCTGTATTTCAGTCGCGCATCGATACCGTACCCTCGCGACAATTCAGCCGCCATCGATGACGCGCTGCAGCATCACGGGATCTACGCCTATCGCTGCCGCGCGCTGAGGGCCTTTGTCGAGGCTGAGGCATCGCTGTTGGAGAGAACCGAGCAGCTGGAGCAGCTGCGCGCCCTGTCCATGGGGATGACGATAGCGGTCGGAATTCCCGATGTACGTCCCGGCACCGGCGTCGACACCGAGGCAGACCTCGCAGCGGCCGAAGAAGCGCTGAAAGCTATGCAGTGAATTTGTCGATGAACGCTTCGGCGCAGGCGAAGATCTTGGTGCGTCGCTCATCTTTGAGCCTGTCGAGAGCGCGCGGCATCAGTGACAGGCGAGGGTTGGCGCCGAAGAAGTCGCGATTCTTGTCGATAAAGCGCCAGTAGAGTCCGTCGACCGTGTCGCACCAGTCTCCTTTCTTATAGTCGCTCATCTTCAGCAGGTAGTTGGACCCGCAGATATAGGGCTTGGTTGCGAAGATGCCGCCGTCGCTGAAAATTCCCATGCCGTAAACGTTTGGTCCCATGACCCAGTCCGCCGAATCGATGTACATTTCCATGAACCATCGATGCGCTTCATGCGGCTCTATCTCACACAGGGTCATCAGGTTGCCGAGCACCATCAAGCGGGGGATGTGATGTGTCCATGCGAGCCTGTCAGCCGTCCTGATGCTGTCGTCGAGCGGCGGTATTCCCGTCGTCCCGTCGTACCAGGCCTGCGTCAGTTTCCTTCTGTGCGACCAGAAGTTCAGGGCCGCCTGTTCCTCGCCTTTGGTGTGGTAGACACCACGGATGAACTCGCGCCAGCCGATGAGCTGCCGGGCGAAGCCTTCGACGCTCTGGATCGGCGCTTCGCTGCTGCGTTCCATCACTGCTGATATAACTTCGTCCGGCGTCAGAAGGCCGACGTTGATCAACGGGCTCAGCGCGCTGTGGAAGACCGTGGCCGACCGCGTCGTCATCGCGTCTTCGTACGGGCCAAAGTTATCCAGACGCGCTGTCACAAAGTCGGCCAGCCACTCCCGGGCCTGCACGCGCGTTGTTGGCCACCAGAAGTCCTCGACACTGCCGGGATGATCGCCGAACAGCGTGGACACGCTGTCCTTTGCCGCCGCTACGTGCGGTGTCGCGTCCGCAGGCGGGATGACCGGCGGCTCGACGTTCTTCGGCAGCTTCTTGCGGTTGTCTTCGTCGAAGCTCCACTGGCCGCCCGCTGGCTTGTCGCCGTCCATCAATAGTCGCAAGGCGCGGCGTCGCTGCTTGTAGAAGTCCGCCATGTGCAAGCGCTTGTGACTGCTGGCGTATTGCTCGAATGCGTCTCGTGAGCAGGTGAACCCCGGCGAGGTAAGCACCTCGCGCGAGAGATTTTTGCTCTCGGCGAAGTTCGCGATCATGTTTTCGGCTTCGCGATCTTCTATTTCGAATGTAGTGAGTCCGTCGACGTCGGCTGAGTCGATGAATTGCCGCAGGTCATCGACATAGCTCGTCTGCTGCTTATCGTCGATGCTTCGATAGGTCACTTCATAGCCCGCGCCGCGCAGCTCATCGGCATAGGCGCGCATCGCCGCGAAGAAGAATACGATCTTCTGCTGGTGATGTCTGACATTGGTGCACAGGCCGTGGTCTTCCGCCAGGTACACCTGCACGTCGGCCGGCGGAGGCAGGTGCTTCGGCGCGAACAGCTGGTCGCCGAGAATGACAAGCAGTTTGCTTTTGCTCAAGAAACTTTCCTTTTATGCTTGAGCGTAAGTTTAGCGCTTCGTGTTGCTCCGAAACGGCCGGTGCAGGGCGCTTTTGTATTTGTTTGTATTTGCCGGTCGATTCGGACTGGGTCGGCCGTCTAAAGGGATGACTCGATGTCTTCGAAAATTGAAAGCGTGCTGTTCGTCTGCATGGGCAATATCTGCCGGTCACCGACTGCCGAGGGCGTTTTTCGGCATGTCGTCAGCGAGGCAGGTTTGATCGATGAGTTCACGATCGATTCCGCAGGCACCCACGCCTATCACGTTGGAGAGCCGCCGGACCGCCGCTCGCAGGCCGCAGCCGAACGTCGGGGCGTATCGCTGTCCGATATTCGCGCCCGGCGCGTCCAGGATTCCGACTTCGAGCGTTTTGACCTGATCCTCGCGATGGACGAGGACAATCACCGAATGCTGATCCGGCAGAGCGACAGCAGTCACCACGGCAAGATCCGGCTCTTTCTCGACTATTCCGAGAGCCGCGAACGGGAGGTCCCCGATCCGTATTACGGTGGCGCGAGCGGGTTTGAACGCGTCCTCGATCTTGTCGAGGACGCATCCAGGGGCTTGCTCAGGTCAGTGCGCGATTAGGGCTCATCCCCATACGGCCGGGTTCGGTCGGACTCGATGACCCGTGTCCGAGGCTGCGCCGCGATGCGTAGCGCACATGTGCGTTAAACGCGCTGTGCGGTGACGGTACTGGCAAGCGCGGCAAAATTCGGCGAAAGGTAATTATTTCATGCATTTCCAGTATTTGGATCACTCTGGTGAGGCTTCACTTTACATAAGCAGGTTTTTCGAATAGTCTCGAAAAACGAGAAGAAGAAGAGCCATTAACTCTTTGTTATTAATGGCCGAAAAAGGTGAGAGTATTGAGCGCTCAGCCGTCCGTCGTCACTTCGTTTCCGCCTGCCGCATTGCCAAGACGTAATGCCGGTGCTATCGATCAGTTACTCCGCGCGTTCCACGAGCGCCGGCCTGCCGCAGTGGTGCTGGGTTCGGGTTACAAATTTGCACTCGCGCTGATCGAAGAGCTGACAAAGCACGCAGAATCTGACGTCGACGTATTACGACTCACCGATCCGAGGCCGGATCCGCTTCGATGTATGCAAACGATTGTGCAGTCCATTGGCTTTTGCACTGACGGCCTGGACCTGAAGGACCTGCAACAAGTGATGTCGATGTTTCTTGCCTATCAACGCACGCATCACCGCAGGACCATTCTGTACGTCGAGAGCGCGCACGAGGCCAGCGCGTGGACGCTCGAGACGCTGGACCAGCTGATTGCCAGGGAGACGAATCGCAGGAACGGTTTGTTCGTGCTGCTTGCCGGCGATCGAACACTCGAGCGGGTCCTGCGCAGGCCCGGTTTTCCCGCCTTGCACACGAACTCCGACTTCCGGGTCAGGCTCTCGGCTTTCGAACTCGGCGAGACGAGGGAGCATATTCATCGCTTCGTCGAAGCGGACGGCCGCGGTGAGATCTCCGAGGTTATCGAATTTGACGCAATCACGCGTGTGCACGACATCAGCGAAGGCGTGCCGGACACGATCAACCAGTTGATCGACAAATGCCTGATGAACTCATCGGAGACGCCGATATCGCCGAGTCTGGTCGAATATGCTGCGGCCCAGCTGCGACTCCCGTACGCGACCGATGAGTTCGGACTGCAATGTGATGCCGCTGTGAGTAGCGGATGGTTGCAGGTGCGGCTGGGCGATGAGCGGGTTACGCGGCGCGAGTTCAATGTCGAACGCATGATAATCGGCCGCAGCGCTCATTGTGATATTCGCCTCTATGCGCCGACGATCAGTCGCGAGCATGCCATGCTGTTGAACCTGCAGGGCAACGCTAAAGTCGTTGACCTCGGCAGCACTAACGGCACGTTCGTAGACGGACACCGCATTGACACCTTCCAGCTGGACGGGCCGGCGACAATCCGCGTCGGGGACTACGCGATCTCGTACTTGACGGAGTTGCAGTAATCCACCTGCAGCAGAGAGTGGGGCGGGTCCATGTGATTGCTTATCCGGCTTCGCTGTTTTTTTCCTGAGACCGCAGTGCCTGACCGACCATCCACTGGTTGAACAGCACGAACACGATCAGGACGACACGCCACCGCACGAGGCAGGTCATGATGATGAATGAAGGGGGTCCGGGCGATGATTTCACATTCGATTCCGCCGGTACCCATGCCTATCACGTTGGAGAGGCGCCGGACCGGCGCTCGCGGGCCGCGGCCGAGCGGCGAAGCATTTCGCTATCCGACATTCGGGCCCGACGCGTCCAGGATTCAGGCTTCGAGCGATTCGACCTGATCCTTGCGATGGACGAGGACAATCACCGAATGCTGATCCGGCAGAGCGATAGCAGTCACCACGGCAAGATCCGGCTCTGTCTCGACTATTCCGAGAGTCGCGAACGGGAGGTCCCCGATCTGTACTACGGCGGCACGAGCGGGCTTGAACGCGTCCTCGATCTTGTCGAGGACGCATCCAGGGGCTTGCTCAAGTCGGTGCGCGACTAGGGCTTGTTAACAGGCCCTAGCTGTCAGTCGGGCGGGCGTCGTCCGGTTTGGGCGGCGGTACTTCCTGTGCCGCCGGCGGAGCAGGGTCCGGTTTCGGCTTGGTGTCCGGCGCCGCCTGGGACGCACCGGCGTTGGCCTGCGGTTCCCACGGCAACAGGCGGCCCTCCGGTTTCGGCTCAGGCTTGGCCTGCGGCCGTGACTCCGGCTTGGGCTCGGGCTTCTGTTTCGGCCGCGACTCGGATTTCGGTTCGGGACCTGGCTTCGGCTCTGCCTGCTGTTCCGGCTTCGATTCGGGTGCTGGTTTCCGTTCCGGCTTCGGTTCGGGCTTCGCCTTTTGACTTGGCTCCTGCGTCTGCGTGCCTTCGGCGACTACAGGCCTGTCGTCTCGTTTTTCCTGCTTCGCGTCGTCCGGCTTCTTCTTCGGCTCTGGATCGGCTACCGGCGCTCCGCCGCTGCCATTTGTCGATCGGGTCTCGGTTTTCTCGTCTGGAGCCTTATCCGTTGACGCCTTCGTCGCCTCAACCGGTGCCTCGCCTCTCGGCTTGCGTGGACGGCGCGGTTTCTTCTGTGTTTCGCTCTTGCCCGCCGCCCGTTGCTCAGCGTTCTCCTTGTCAGCTGCGCGCTCTGCATCGGTCCTCGCTTTCGGCGGACCATCCGTCTTCTCGGCCGGTTTTCTGGAGCGCGGCTTGTCCTGCCGCTGACGACCTGATGCCGTCTGTTCCTGTGCGGATGCGTCCTTCTGTTGTTCCGCTGCAGTCTGTGCGTTCGATTGCTGCCGCGATGCATCCTGCTGCTTGTCTGCTTCTTCTCTCCGGCGCCTACCACCGCGGCTGCGTCGGTTGCGAGAGGAGCGTCGGCTCTTGCCGTCGCGAGAATCGCTGCCCCTGGTCTGCTTTTCGGCCTGCTTCTCAGCCTGCTGTTTCGGCGCGTTGTCCTGCGCCTCGCCTGATCCCGTCTTCTTCCGCGGCTTGCCGCGACCCCGACTGCGCCGGCTGCGCTGTTCGCCGCGCTTCTCCGAGCCGGTCGTGGCCCGCTTATCGCCCCGGCGGCCCTTGCCCCGTTGCTGCGACTGCCGGCCTTTTTGTGGCTTTTTCTTCGCTGCCTTCTGTTCGGGTTCCGCGTCGCTCTTGAAGAATGAGAACAGCTTCGCGAAGAACCCGGGTCCTGACTCCGCCGGTTTCTTCTCCGGTTCCTTGCGTGCCGGCGCTGGCGCCGTCGGGGCAATCTTGCCGACGGCGGCCTGCTCGGCGACTGGCTTTTCCTCAAGTGAGGCTGGTATGAATGCTTCCGGCTCGGCTTCTACCAGCTCGTAGCTGGCGCCGGCATTTTCCGGCAGCTCGGTCTGGTCGTCGCGTACGCGACGGATGTCGAAGTGGGGCGTTTCCAGCGCCGAGTTGGCAACCAGGACGACCTGCATCTCGTTGCGCGACTCGAGGCTCTGCACCCAGTCGCGTTTCTCGTTCAACAGGAAGGTTGCAACCTCGACCGGTAGCTGAGCGATGACCTTGGCAGTGCGCTCCTTGCGAGCTTCCTCGCCGATGATCCGCAAGATCGCGAGCGCGAGAGACTCGACGGAACGGATCGTCCCGATACCGGAGCATCGCGGACAGGTGTGGTAGCTCGATTCACCCAGTGACGGACGCAGCCGCTGCCGCGACATTTCGAGCAGGCCGAATCGCGAGATCTTGCCAATCTGAACGCGCGCCCGGTCCTGGCGAACTGCCTCTCGCAGCTTGTTTTCTACGGCGCGCTGGTTCTTCTGCGGCCCCATGTCGATGAAGTCGATGACCACGAGACCGCCCAGGTCACGCAGTCTCAGCTGGCGGGCAATTTCCTCAGCTGCCTCAAGGTTGGTGTTCAGTGCCGTCGCCTCAATATCGCCGCCCTTGGTAGCGCGGGCCGAGTTAATGTCGATAGAGACGAGCGCCTCGGTGTGATCGATGACGATGCTGCCGCCTGACGGCAGGTTCACATCGTGCGCAAAG
>JAAUYD010061812.1_pt1 | contig 21207 bp, 17 predicted proteins | sample 7278101 | NCBI WGS metagenome assembly JAAUYD01 (sample SAMN14350128, study PRJNA611818) | marine sediment metagenome | isolation source: surface marine sediment (0.6m) | place: French Polynesia: Moorea | collected 2018-08
ACCAGCAGGGCGGCGACGATCAACAGGAACGCCATCGCAATCAGGTTGGCGTAGGCATGGTAGAAGACCGCCGCCGGCAGCACCGGCAACAGCCAGCCGAGGACCAGCACGGCCAGCGCCACCACCGCGAAGAAGCCGAAGAAGAACAGCTCGAAGCAAAAGCGCCGCACATGGCGCCGCATGCCGTGGACCAGACGAGCGAACCATACGGAGTATCCCGCACCGATGGTGAAGGCCAGCAGGGTCACCCACGCCGGGGGCAGCCAGCCCACCAGGGCCAGGGGCGCCAGGTGCAACAGCAGCGTCGGTGATCGCGACGGCTCGGGCAGCAGCACTTCGCGACTGAAGAAAAAGAAGAACAGGGGCGCCAGGAACAGCAGCACGACGTAGGGGCGTGAGTCGAGCAGGGCGGTGCCGTTCAGCAGATGATCGACGTGCAGCCACTGCAGCGTGCTCAGCACGAGCAGCAGACCTGTACAGGCGACGCGACCGAGCACCGTCTTGCGCATGTGGGGCAGGAAACCAAGGTAGGCGAACAGCAGCACGGCGGCGCTCACGATGGAGAATCCGGCCATGAGCAAGGTGATCAGCTGCATGCGGGTCAGAGAACGGTCTGCTCGTCAGGGACCCGCTCAGTATGCACCGCGGCACCGGACGGTGCGTAGCCGTGACCGACCGCAGCGGCCGGCCAACGGCCTAACCAGGCTAGTAGAACAACAGACGACTGCGACCGAAGCCCCGAAAGGCGCCGAAGCGACCGTAACGGTAGGGCGAGAAGGCGAAGCTGCGATAGGGATAGGCGCGTGCGTAGAACCCGCCATAGGCGAAACGCTGACTGGCGGCGAAGCGTCGGCGGCGATCATCATTGGCCTCGGGCTCACGCGCCCAGGTCCGGTACTGCGCGTCGTCGAGCACTGGTGCCTCCACGCTGCCGTCGCCAAGGGCAACGCTGCTGACGCCCGACAGGGTACCGTCCGCCGTGAGTCGTCGGCCGGGACGCAATTTCCTCGGGCGCTTTACATCCTCGATATCGACGATGAAGAAGCCATCGAGGCTGGCACGCGCAGGCTTGCCCGAGCGCTTGAGTTCGCGGCGGGCGACCACCACACGTGCATCGTCGCCCTGCCACTGCACCGCGCGAATCACACCACCCCAACGAATCTCATCGCCAGCCGGCATCGCCACGCTCACCAGCGGTGCGCCCAGCAGGACAAACACCATGAGAAGCACAGGAGACTTGATCAACGCACATTCCTCTTTTTGCATCACTCCAGGGGATTGACCACGGCGTACGCGGCGCCGTTCCGATGGAGAGGTCACGATTCCCTAACATCGGTCAGTCCTGAATGATGGAAGCTCCGCTTACCTGTAGAGCTGCACGATGCCTGTGATGTTGTCTTCACCAATTCCTTGCCGGATGCCCTGTTCATACACTTCGCCCACGCAAGTACTCACCGGAACATCCGCATTCACCTGCCCCGCGGACCTGGCGAGCAAACGCAAGTCTTTAGCCACCAGATCCACCGGAAATGCCGGCGCCCAGGCGCCTGCCACCATCGCCTGGGCACTGACCTTGGCGGCGGCACTGCAAACCGGGGTCGAGCCGATGATCTCCACCGCATGCTCAGGCTCGATGCCTGACGCCGCGGCAAAGCCGATCAGCTCACCTATCAATCCTACTTGTGCCGCCAGGAGCGAATTGACCATGAGCTTGAGCGTTGCACCTGCACCAGCGTCACCCACGTGATGAACGGCAGCTGCCATGGGCGTCAGCACCGGCTTCACCCGGTCGAATTCCTCCTCACCTCCACCTACGAAGAAAATGAGCTTTCCTGCATCGGCCTGGGGCCGAGACCCGGCCAGGGGCGCATCCACGAACATCCGTCCCGCATCCCCAAAGGTGCTCGCCAGGGTCCGCACCCACGGCACGGACAGGGTCGAGCATTCGATGGCCAGCGCGTCGGGCGCCAGGCCCTGGAGCGCGCCGCCCTGCGGATCCAGCCACACGGCTTTCGAGGCTTCGTCACCGCGCACCATCGATATTACTAAGGCGGCCTCGGCCGCCGCGGCCCTCGGCGTGGGCGCGATGCGGGCACCGACCAGTGCCTCTGCGCGGGCCCGCGTTCGGTTCCAGACGGTGACCTCGAAGCCCGCTTCGATCAGCTTGACGGCCATGCGGCTGCCCATGGCGCCAAGGCCCAACAACGCCACTCGATCCATGTCATCTCTCCCGGTTCAGTTGACGAGAGCACTGTTGTACTCCTCCGCTTTGACGGAATAAACCGGCCACAATCCATCACAGTCATGCGTAGAATGCATCAATGGACACGGAGAACCTGAGAATACTCGTCGACGTTGCTCAACGGCTGAGTTTCGCCGCGGTGGCGAAGGCACGCGGGATCAACCCGTCTTCCGTCTCCAGGACCATCGCCCAGCTCGAGGCGCAGCTCGGCCTGCGCCTGTTCCAGCGCACCACCCGCACGATGACCCTGACCGACGCCGGCGACGTCTACTTCCGCCGCGTTCGCGCCATTCTCGAGGAACTGGACCAGGCGGAGGAGCAGGCGCGCCAGCTGGACAGCAGGCCGCGCGGGAATCTGCGACTCACCGCCTCCGTGGCCTTTGGTGAGCGCGTGATCGTGCCGCTGATCGCCGACTTCCGCTCGCGCTACCCGGAGTTGAGCCTCGAACTGCTGTTCACGGACGCCAACATCGACCTGGTCAGCGAGGGCATCGATCTCGCCGTCCGTCTGAGCCCCGAGGTCACGGGCGACGTGGTCGCCACGCGCCTGTGCCCGACCCACTACCGGGTGGTGGCCAGCCCGGAGTACGCCGCTCGGGCGCCGAGGATCTCCACGCCCCAAGACCTTACTCAGCATCAGTGTGTCGTTTTCGCGCTGCCTGCCTTTCGCTCCGACTGGCGATTCCGCCCGCGTGGGCCCAACGCCGAGGCACGACCCGAGATCGTCCCGATTCGCAGCCGTCTTATCGTCTCCTCCGCCCTGAGCCTGCGCTCGCTGGTGCTGGCGGGCGCCGGGCCGGCGCTCCTGGCGGACTGGCTGGTCGATGAGGACATCAGAGTCGGGCGCCTGATCGATCTGCTGCCCGACCAGGAGGCGACGGCCACCACGTTCGAGAGTGCCGCCTGGCTCCTGACCCCCACGCGCGCGTACCTACCGCAACGGGTACGGGTGACCATCGACTACCTCAAGGAGCGACTGACGGCAGCCCCGCCGGCGCCGTGAGCGGAACCGCCCGGGGCCGCCTCCAGCACCGACTTACGTCAGGTACACCGGCCAACGCCACTGCTCGAGTTGCGGATAATCCGTTTGACCACGCGCTTATGGGACGTCCGTCACATTCCACTGCCCGTCTCGTGAGCGAACGCCTGCGTCAGCGACCAGCAGAACGATTGAAATGATCCCGCAAGAAGAACGACACGCTGCCACTCGCGGGACACAAGAATGAAGAACAGCATCCAGATCGCGGCCATTTCCACGGCCATCTTTGCCAGCTACGTGTGGTCGATCACCTCGCAAGCACCCGAGAGCGAACCGCCCTCCCCGGGACCGTTGCTCGGCGAGACGACCACGGTTCCCTCGTTGGTGAACCCTGAGGTCAGCCCTGCCATCACGGTGGGCGGAGACTTCACCAACATCGACGAGGCCACCTTCGCCCTGGCCAGCTCCATGGAGCGGACCTACCGCGACGCGGCGCTGACGGCGGCCACCAACCACGGCGTGCCCGTGCCGCTGACCGACGACCAGCGCATCGAAGCGCGCGGCAAGATGAGCGCCCCGCTGGCGGCGCTGGCTGCTGCGGGCGGCACCACCCCGGTGAGCGTGGTGGTGAGCTACGAGACGCACCCGGAGCTGTTCGACGAGGAGTTCGTGGCCCAGCTCGGTGGCGAGGTCACGCACAGCTACAACGTGCTCGACATGCGCGCGGTGTCCCTGCCCGCCGACGTCATCGACAATCTCGCGATCGACAGCAACGTGGAGCACCTGGCCCTGGATGAGATGGTCAGCGTGAGCTCTGTATCCTCACGCGGCGCGGCCAAGGTGCCGAACCCGAACTCCGCCAACTCCGCCTTCAACGGTGTCGGCGTGAACGTCGCCGTCATCGACACCGGTGTATCCCTGCATGCCGATCTCGATGCGCAGATCGTGCAGTACGACTTCGTCGGCGGCGCGTACCCCGAACCGACGATCAACAACGGCAGCCTACAGGCCTTCAACGACTCAGGCCGCGTAGACGTCTACGGTCATGGCACCCACGTGGCAGGCGTGATCGCAGGTAACGGCACCAACTCCGGGGATGTCTTCCGCGGTGCTGCCGCCGGTGCTGGTCTGCTCTCCCTGCGCGTGCTCGACGGCAACGGCATGGGTGGTGTATCCGACACGCTGGCCGCGGTCGACTGGCTGCTCGCTTACGGCAGCTACTTCAACATCAAGGTCGTGAACATGTCGCTCGGCAAGGGCGTCACGGAATCGATCGACACCGATCCGCTGGTCGCCGGCGTGGAAGCCCTGTGGGATGCGGGCATGGTGGTGATCGCTGCTGCGGGCAACCATGGCACCGATGGCCACTTCACCATCAAGAGCCCGGGCATCTCGCGCAAAATCATCACCGTGGGCTCCCTGACCGATAATGGTACGGGACTCGACTACAGCGACGACTTCGTGTCGACCTTCTCCAGCCGAGGTCCGACCCTGATCGACCACGTGCTGAAGCCTGACCTGGTGGCGCCGGGTAACCGGGTCATCGCGGCCATCCCCGACGGCGCCCAGCTGCGTACGGAACTGCCAGATCGTCTGGTCGGCTGCTCGCTCGCCGGCTGCGACGACGACTACCTGTCCCTGTCGGGCACCAGCATGGCTGCGCCCCTGGTGGCGGCCGCTGCCGCCCTGATGCTGGAGAAGGACCCGAGCCTTAGCCCGGCCACGGTGAAGGCACGCCTGATGCGCTCGGCCCATAAGCTGGATGCTGACCCGACCGAAGCCGGCGCGGGCCTGCTCGACATCAATGCGGCTATGGACGAGACCGTGGTAGTCAGCGGTGAGGCGCTCTCGCCGCTGATGCAGCAGGTGGAAGGTCAGGAAGGCATCTTCGTGGAGGACACGGCCAACCTCTGGGGTGACACGGCCTTCGCTTCCGGCTACCTGTGGTCTGACGGTTACCTCTGGTCCGATGGCTACCTCTGGTCTGACGGTTACCTCTGGTCCGACGGCTACCTGTGGAGCGACGCCTACCTCTGGTCCGACGGTTATCTCTGGTCCGACGCCTACCTATGGAGCGACGCAGTGACCAATGGCGACCCGCTCTACGAGCAGACCGGCGCCAGCAGCCTGCGGCTCAACGACGACGAGTAAGCCAGACATATTTTTCCCCTGGTGTGGGGGCGGCAACAGCCGCCCCTTTTTTTTTTGCCGGTACTCCGAGTGGACGTGGAGGCGCATACTGCCTGTGCCACGTTTGTCATCTCAGGAGACCCGGCGATGAGCGAAGCCCGCGTTACCGGACTGGGCGGCCTGTTCTTTCGCAGCCGCGACCCCAAGGGCACGATCGAGTGGTACCGACAGCACCTCGGCATCGATGCCGCCGACTGGGGAGGCCTCGCCTTCCAGTGGCTGGAGAAGGACAAGCCCACGGAGACCGGCTACACCGTGTGGTGCGCCTTCGCCGACGACACCAAGTACTTCGAGCCGGCGCAGCAGGAGTTCATGATGAACTTCCGCGTCGTCGGCCTGGACCGGATCCTCAACGCCTGCCGCGAGCAGGGCATCACGATCGTGGGCGACATCGATGAGCAGCCGAACGGTCGCTTCGCCTGGATCCTCGATCCCGAGGGTCGCAAGATCGAGCTGTGGGAGCCTGTTCCCTCAAAAGACGACCCCTACCTTGAATGAAGACGGCGGACCGGGTGCCCTGACCGCCGAGCAGCAGGCTCAGCTACACGTATTGCTGATCGATGAGCAGAAGCGCTTGCTGGGTGAGATCGAAAGGCTGAACGAACAGGCGGGTACACGCGCGAACTGCACCATCAGCGATGGCGGCGACGCGGCCGAACTGCAGGCCACGCGCCACCGCGCCGCGGCCCTAAGAGATCAGCAACGCAAGACGCTGCAGGCCATCGAGAGCGCCCTTGCCCGAATCGATGCCGGCACCTACGGCTACGACGTCGACACCCATGAACCTATTGCGTTCGAACGCCTCCGCCTGATCCCCTGGGCGAGGTCCACGAGCACGTGAAGCGCATTCCGGGTCGGCCGCGGCGGGGCGCCGATCCCGGTGGGCAGATCCCAGCCCGTGACGTATGCTGGTGCGTAAGCAAGGCAGGGAAGTCATATGCTCGCCACCATCGTCGCATCCCTCTACCTGGCCACGGCCGGCCCCCTTGGCTTCGAGGCGCACGATCCGGTACTGCTGCCAGGTAATCCGGAGCTTGGTCTCGAGGAGATCACGCTTCGGGTCACCGTACCGACCGGTGCCACGGATACGCCCGTGATCGTCTGGTCGCATGCGTACGGTGGCAGCCGCCAGGCCTATCAACCCCTGGTCGAGCACTGGGCCTCCTGGGGCTACGCCACCGTCCAGCTCGACCACAGCGACTCCTATCTGCAACAGGAGGAGCCCCCGGAAGACGGCTGCGCGCAGCAGTTCGACTTCTCCAACTGGGACGAACGCGCCCAGCAGGTACGCTACGTCTTGCGCCGCCTCGATACGGTGGAGTCTCTGGTGTCCGGCAGCTTCGATGGCGAGCGTGTGGCCATCGCCGGCCATTCCATGGGTGCCCTGACCATGCAGCTGATCGCCGGCGCCACCCCTTTCGACGGTCGTGACTTTTCCGATCCGACCCCCGTTGCCGCCCTGCTGCTCTCCGCCGTCGGTACCAACATCGGCCTGTTCGACGAGCGCTCACACCTGGGCGTCTCCCTGCCCCTGATGGTGATGACCGGCACGGAAGACGGCGAGACGGACTTCCCCTGGTACTCCCGCACGGATCCCTACTTCATCGCCGGATCGGCACGGAAATACCTATCGATCCTGGTGGGCGGCGATCATGCCTTCGGTGGTATTCTCGGCGACCTCCCGGTGGAGACCTGCGAACTCGCTGACGATCCGCGTCAGCTCGAGCTCACCCGCTCGACCACCATGATGTTCCTGGACACGCACGTGCGCCGCTCCCCGGTGGCACGAGCGATCACCCGCAGCAATGCGTTGCCAAGGGAAGCTCCGGGCGAGGTGATCTACCTCTGGGAGTAGGCGCTCAGTCCTCGGCCCACTCGCGCGCCTGTGCCAGCCACCCCTTGGCCACCACGTCGTCGGGATCCAGCTTCACCGCCTGGGCCAGGCACTCGATGGCGCGATGCGTATCGTCGAGGCACAGGTAGCACTGGCCCAGGTGAAAGGCAGCCAGGGCCGACTCACCGGCAACGCGCTGTGACGCCTCGAAGCAGCCGATAGCGTCTTCGAACAGCTCCATCTCCTGCAGCAGGGCGCCGAGCGTGATCAGCGTGTCGGGGGTCTCGGGCACGTGGTACACCTGTGCCGCCGCCCGCCGGATGCCATCTGCCAGGTCCTGCCAGACGCTCGCATCCACTTCGCGCACCTGGCTGAGGATCGTATCGAAGTGCTGGTTGAACAGCTCCGGATCCCAGCGCATGAGGTTCAGATAGGCCACCAGCGCTTCCAGCTCTGCAGGCGATTCGGCCACGTGCACGGAAGCGCGGAACAGATCCCCAGGGCTGAAGCCGTCCAGGTGCGTGTCCACCGCCAGCCGTGTTCGCGGCAGGCGCGCCAGCTGTGTGCCCAGCACGAAGGCCGACGTCGCAAGACCCTGCTGGGTGCGCTGGTGGTGGCAATCGCCTCCCAGCTCTCGGCAATACTCACCCAGGGCATGGAAGTTCACCATGATCGAGTGCGCCTCGTTGTGGAAGGCCAGCTCCGGTTCGTACTGGGTGAACAGGCTCAGGTGATGCGAATAGGCCTTGTCACTGCTGAGCAGGAGCAGTTCGCCATCGGCCATCCGGGCCAGGGCGTCGATGGCCTGCATCGATGAGATCGGCATACAGAAGTACCCTTCCTCCAGCGTATCGACGTAGCGCTGTAGCACCGCGTCCTTGGGCGTGTCGCCGTAGTAGGGAGATGCTGCGGGCACATAGCGAACAGGACTGTTGATGTCCTCCAGGGTCACCGCGTAGTTGACCGGATAGTCCGCCTCGAAGGTCGGCGAACGCGGTACCAGGCCTTCGTGCAGCGCGCCGTTCTGCACGCGGAAGGCGTCCGTGGGCAGGGAGTCGAAGACGTAGTTGGCGAGAGCGACAAGTGGTGCGCGACCGGTGCCGCTGCCTGCCACCGCGGACAAGGGCGTGCCGGCGAGCTCGAGCCTCGGCTCGCCATCGGCCATCAGATCGAGGTGAGCGAAGTCGACGCGCCCCTGCTCGATGTGCGACTCCCACGCGGGGTGGTGACACCAGAAGTCGAGATTGCGCTCGGCAACATCCGTCAGCACGTAGCGAAAGTTCAGGCGCGGCTCGTCCAGCAGGGCGAGCAGCTCGCTCAGGCGCTGCACGAGATGGAAGGCGAAGATGCCGGGGCCGGCGCCGACTTCCACGATGGGGAAGGTCATGGCGCCACGCTCGGGCGACGAGGCCAGCACATCCTGCATGTAGGCCGCAATCACCTGCGCGTAAGCGTTGGCGATGAAGGCGTTACTGGTGGCGTAGAAGGGCACCTTGCCCTGCCACGCGCCCACGCCCTCGCGACAGTAGAAGTGCTTCTGGCGTTGCCAGAGATCGCTCTCGGAGAGGCGGACCGCGTCGTCTGCGTCAGTGCTCATGGGCTGGGTTCCGATGCCGTGATGGGCGTGCGGCCACCGCGAGTGGGGCTCAGGCGTCCCCGCGCGCGCAGCGCAATGGGAGCGCAGCATAGCAACTCGTGGAGACCGCGGATGCCGCTGGGGTCACGCAGTCTGCATCGGCTGGCCGTGCTTCAAGGATGACTTGGCGGCACCGTTGTCGCAGGATGCGCGTCTGCTTTGCGTATAGCTTCCCCAGGACGAACCGCCCGATGACACTCCCCGAGATTCTTACGTCGCGCTATTCCTGCCGCGGTTACCTTGCCGATCCCGTACCAGATGACCTCCTGCAGGGCATCTTTCGCGACGCGCAGCGCAGCCCGTCGAACTGCAATGTCCAACCCTGGCAGGTGCTGGTCGCCTCAGGCGACAGCAAGGAACAGCTGAAGGCAGACCTGGTGAAAGAGGTCGTCAGCCGGCAGACACCCAATCCGGACTTCAACTGGGCTGTTGCCTACCAGGACGAGCATCGCCAGCGTCAGTTCGGCGCCGCCAACGCCCTCTACGGCGCCTTAGGTATAGATCGCCAGGACAAGCTGGCGCGCCAGCAGGCCATGCTGCGCAACTGGCAGTTCTTCGACGCACCCCACGTGGCGATCTTCACGATGGACAAGTACCTGGACATCATGGGCGCCGTGGACGTGGGGATCCATGCGCAGACGCTCAGCCTGCTGATGCATGAGCAGGGACTTGCCACGTGCATGCAGGGCGCACTCGGACAGTTTCCAGATCCGATTCGCAACCTGTTCGAGCTACCGGAGCAACGAGGCGTGCTGTTCGGCATGTCCTTCGGCTACGCAGACCCCGAGGCTCCGGCCAATCGTGCCCGAACGGAACGCGAGCCGCTCGCCGACAGCGTCGTGTTCCTGGACTGAGCTGGTGCCGATCAGTTGTAGCGGCGGATGATCGTACTCACCGGGTCGACACTTCGTCGTGACAGGAACTCGAGTCGTGCCTGCTCGGCAGCCGTGCGTTCCCGCGTCACGTACGCCAGGTACTCGGTCAGCGGCATGCAGGTTCGGCGCTTGATCCTGCTGTCGGGCGCTTTGACCTTCTGACACACCATGTAGGTGCCTTCGTCCTTGCTTGCGCCCTTTTTCTTCGAGCGCCGGTGCTCGAGTTCGAACGCCTTCAGCTGCGGAATCGCCTCTACGAGCTCTTCCCAGGTATATCCCGCGGATTGCTCAGACTCTATCGAAGCACTCGTCTGCGCCTGCGTCGCATCTCCGCTCTCTGGACAACTACTGCCTTCGGTATCAGGCGCGCAATCGGCAAAGCTCGCACTCGACGAGAATGCCAACAACAACGCCATCGCAAACCCTGATCGCTTCTCCATTGCCGCTCCCCTGTAGCACTGGAATAACCGGGCGGCTGGCGATCACATCCCGGACGTGAGCCCAACCGGCGTACGGCCTAGTTATGGAACGCGACGGCAAAGCAAGTCAAGGTGATGGTTCCGCCGAAGGGAGGAGCGGCCACTTGAGCCGGTGCAGCGGCGGCAGCTTATTGGGAGTCCAGAGTGAGTCGCGCTCTATGGGCGAAGCGGATGACGGCCGAGGCGCTGGTCGCGCGCTTGCGAGTTCGACGATTCTGCAACGATCGATCGCAAGGCAAAGTCCGGGCAGGCTTTGCACCCGCTCGCACCCGGTGACTGGTGGGCCGTTTGGTAAATAAGGTGACGCTCAGTTTGCGGTCTGCTCCGTCGTCGTCTCACGCCAGCGAACCAGCACGGCTTCCACGTCGCCACCCTGCTCGCCGATCATCGAATCGAACTGATTGCGAAAGGTCAGGCCGAGGTTGATGCCGCTGACGATCATGTTGCGAATCAGCCAGCGACCATCATCTTCGCGCCCCATCGAATACTGCAGCATGAACTGTTCGCCGTCGGTGGCGGTCACCTCCATGCTGACCTGAGCACGACCTTCCTTGCGGGACTTCGCTGGCTGCACGTCGATGGTCTGCGCCTCGAGGGCGATCAGCACATCCGCGTACAGCTCCACCACGGAGGCCACGAAGACATCGCGAAAACGGGCACGCTGATCGTCGTCCAGGGCTGCCTTGTGCTTACCGACCACGCCACTGACGATGCGATCGAAGGCCACGTACTGCTCGAGGATCTCCGCCAGCTCCGCGCGCAAGGGCGCTGGATCATCGGCGTAGTTCGCGCGGCCCGCGTCCAGGGCCTTCACCACCAGACCCGTGCCCTCGCGCACGGCATCGTCGGCCGGCGCAGCCATCGTGACCGGGGCGATCAGCACGCTCACGGCAACTAGTAAGCACAGAAAGGCAGCAGGAATACGGTGAGTCATCCGCATCATCACATCCTCGTCGAAAGAACAGCCATAGAACTTGATCAGCAGTGCCGGCAGCACCACCAGATTGGCCACCAGCGCCAGCACCATGGCCAGCGCCGTGAGCACACCGAAGTAGATCGTAGGCACGAAGCTCGACAGCGCCAGCACCGAGAAGCCGACCACCACCGTGATCGAGGTGAAGTACAAGGCGTTGCCGATGCTGGCGTGGCTGTTGCGCACAGCCGTCAGCGTGTCGTGGCCCAGGGCCCGCTCCTCACGGAAGCGATGCAGATAGTGGATCGCATCGTCCACGCCGATGCCGACGATGATCGCGGCCGTGGTGATGGTCATGATGTCCAGGGGGATACCCGCGACGCCCATCACCGCCAGCACGCACTCGGCGGCCAGCGCCGTCGGCAGGATACCCAGCACGGCCAGGCGCACGGAACGCAGCAGCACGGCAAAGGTGAGCAGAATGGCGGCGAGTACAGCTAACAAGGTCGATTGTTGAGAGCTGAACAGACGCTGCAGCATGTCGTTGAACAGCACCGCGAAGCCGGTCACGTGCACCTGCCCGGGCTCCAGGCCCAGCTGATCCACGGCGAAGCGCTCGATGTCGGCGAACAGGGCATCCTGGGAGAACTTCGGACCGGTCTCGTGGATGCGCCCGGAGAGTCGCAGCTCACCGGTGGACGGCGACGCGTAGGGGCGGATCAGGGACGCCTTGATCTCCTCAGGGACCAGAGCCAGCACGGCGGTGATCTGCAGGTAGTCGAGGGCCTGATCATCGTTGAAGGCGCGGGCGATGTGCTCGAGCGTCGACAGGGACACCACCTTGCCCACCTCCGCGCGCTCCCCGAGGTAGTCCTCGAGTCGTTCGAGCAGGGCCAGGCGTGCCGGGGTAAACCAGTAACGTTCGGGATAGGGGTCCGGTTCCTCGTCGAAGGCGAAATCGTCGTCCTCGTCGGTCTCCTCGGGCTCCCAAGGGGGGAAGTTCAGCACCACGTCGAAGGGGATCGTGCCGCCGAGGGTTTCGTCGATGAAGACCATGCCGTCGCGGATCTCGCTGCCGCTGCGAAAGTAATCGACGAAGCGGTTGTTGACGCTCAACTGGGTGATGCCCAACCAACCGAACACGGCCAGCACCAGTGACGCCACCAGAATCGTGGTGGGCTTCCCCGTGGACAGCGCTGAAAACCAACGCGTGAGCGGCGCCGACTGGGTCTGAGGCTTGGGCTTCTTGCTGTAGGGGATAAGCACCAGGATGCCGGCGAAGAAGCTGTAGGTCACAGCCAGGCCCACGGCGATGCCGAGCACCATGATCAAACCAAACTCCGCCACGGGCCGGATGTCGCTGACCATCAGGGAGGCGAAGGCCACGGCCGTGGTCAGTCCCGTATATAGGCAGGGCGCCAGCTTCGAGCGCATGGTCTCGTAGACCAGGGCGATATGGTTGTTGGAGAACCCGTTGATGCACAGCTCGCGGTAGCGCGCGATCAGATGGATCGTGAAGGAGATCGTGGTGATGGCGAGCAGAGGGATGAAGTTGGACGACACGGCGGTGGCCGGCTGATTCAGAGCGCCCAGCAATCCCAGCATGATCAGTACGGTCACGGACACCGTGCCCAAGGGCATGAACACCCAGCGCCAGCGACCGAAGAAGGCGTAGAGCGCCGCCGCCATCAGCAGCACCACAGCGCCGCTCAGCGTGCGCATATCACGGCGAACGAAATCGATGATATCGGCGCTCACCATCGGCACACCGCCCAGGTAGAGCTGAGCGCCGCCTTCGTAGGCGCCGCGTATCTGGCGAATCCGGGCCAGCAGGGCTGCGCGATCCTCCTGATGCGCCGCCTTCAGGGTGCGGTAGCGCTCCGCGGCAGCGGCCTCAGCTCGTCGGTCCGCCGCCTCCTCGCTGGCGCGCAGGGCGTCGAGGGTGCGCTTGGCATCCTCCAGCGCTGCGTTCGCTTCCAGCTCCAGCTGCAGGGCGGTGGTGGTGCCGTCAGCGGAGACCAGCAGGTCGCGGAACAGGGGGCTGTTGGTGAGCTCGTCGCGCGCCAGGCTAGCATCTGCACCCTGGCGAATCGTGCGATAGCCATCGGCCAGCTCGGACAGGGCCACCGGCGGGCTGCGCAGCAGGGGAACATCCAACAGGGAGGTCACCTGGCGGACGCCCGGGACCTGCTCCAGTTCCCCCTGCAGGCGCTCCAGCACCTCCAGGTGCGACGGCGCAAACAGCTCACCGTCGCGCGGTGAATAGGTAAGGTACAGGGCTTCGCGCTCGCCGAAACGCTCCACGACACCCTGGAAATATGCGAGCTCCGGATCGCCCTGAGCCACCAGGGAATCGGACGAAGCATCGAAGCTGAAGCGACCGACGAAGGCGAGGGCTGCGACGCAGGCGAGCAGAATTCCTAGCTGGACGGCTCTCGCGTTGCGCAGGCAACCGCGATAGCAGCCACCGGCGGCGCGGCGCCAGATCTCGGCCAGACCGGAGCTGATGGCGGACTCAGTCAAGGAAAGGATCCTCCTCCACTTCGCCATCGTTGATCAGGAACTCGCGACGCTGCAGATACGCATCGCGCATGAACAGGTAGCGATCGCCGCGCAGCAGGGCTTCCGTGTCGATGAACTTGGCGCGGGTCTGCAGGATATCGCCGGCCAGCAGTCCGACCCGGACCTCGCCGTCCTGGAGGAAGTACGGCAGATAGGCCAGCGTGTCGATGAAATCGCCGAAGCCGTCAGCAGGGGTCGATGGACCGAAGAACGGCACCACCGTGTAGGGGCCTGACGGTACGCCCCACACGGCCAGGGTCTGGCCGAAGTCTTCCCGGTGCATTTCCAGACCGACATCGGAGGCCACGTCGAACAGGCCGCCGATGCCGCCGATGGTGTTCAGCAGGAAGCGGCCCGTATCGGCCCCGGCCAGCTTAGGCTTGCCCTGCAGCAGCTGGTTGATGGCCACCCAGGGCGTGCGCAGGTTGAGGAAGAAGTTGGACACTCCTTTCTCCAGGGGATCGGGAGCGACCGCCTTGTAGCCTTGCGCCAGTGGCTTGAGGATCACCTTGTCGGCGCCGTCGTTGAAGGCCTGTACCTTGCGATTGACGCCCTGCAAGGGATCGCCAGACAGATCGCCGTAACCGCCGGTGGTCGCGCAGCCACCGAGCGCCATCAGCAGGCTCAGCATGGCTACACCGATTGCTCGGCCAGGGGCCCGACGCGCCTGAGGCGATGGCGTGCCGAGCACACCGCCACCGTCCTCGAGACTGCGAGCTTCCGACACCGATCCCTCCATGTACTTTCCCCGTCTGTATGTGCGCGAGTGCTGGAGGAGTCTAGGTATGCAGCCCCACCAGGTCACCGACGCGAGGCCGGGGCTCGCACCTGACCGTTTGGCCAGGTAGCGACAACGACAGATCAACGCTCCCGGATCCCGCGACGCAGGGTGTCATCAACGCCCGTCACCTGAACAGAACGTTGCCAAGATCCATGCTTCAGGATCGGGTGTTTCGGGAGGAATCGAAGCTCTCGAAGCCAGGGGTCATAACCGACTCACCTGTGCTGTTGCCAGCGGTCGGGAAGTTGTTACGCGATTGGACGCGAGAGCCACGGAATGTGCCGGCTCATGCATGACGTGCGTGAACGCGGCACGCGAAAAGTTGCCGCCGCCACCGGCCTGACGGACGCGATGGCGGCAACAACTGGGGGGATGCGGCGACCTGTAAGGGTCAGCCTTCGCCCACGTGGGCGGGGATCGGGTCAGGGGTGAACGGGTTGGTCACATCGGACTGCGGCTCGGCCTGAGCCTGGCTCTTTGCCAGGCGCAGGCGCTCCGCAATCGCGCGGTTGATTCGGTCGTTCGCGGTCACCGGTGCCTGGGCATACCCGGCGGTGGCCCGCAGACCGCGTGCGTTGAACGCGAACTGGTCTTTTCCGGTCTTCTTGAACATGGGTGATAAGGCTCCTGTTTCTGAACCGCACAGCCGGCGTCAGGAAGGCCTGATGCCATTGTGCACATGCACAATATGCGGACGACCCGCCGGTAGAAAGCGGGAAAAACTCAGCTCAGGAGTGAGAAAAATTCACGGAACGATCTGAAAAAGTGTCGAGAATCCAGTCGCGTAGGAGTTTTACGCTGGGGTCGTCGACGCGGTCCTCACGGCACGCGAGGAAGTAGCTGACCTCGGTCACAAGTTCCTGATCGAAAAGGCGAACGATGCTTCCCTGCTGGAACCACAGGTCGGCCATGGGCACGGGCACGAGGGCCGCCCCGACCCCCTGCTCCGTGGCTCGCACCACGGCAATCATCGAGTCGAAGCGGGTGATCCTGCTGTCCCGGGGCAGGGATATTCCCGATTCCTCGGACCATCGTCGCCAGCCGTTCGGGTTGCTGTCGTGCACGATGAGCGGGAAATCGCTGACGATCCGGCCCTTGCTCACCCGGACGGACTTGGCGAAATCCGGCGAGCCGGCCACCACCACGCGCAGGGGGAACAGCAGGTTCGACGGCATGTTCGGCGGCGCTGAGCGGAACAGGCGAATCGACAGGTCCGCATCCGATGGGTGCTTCTCGGATGACTCGTCACTGGTGCCCACCTGTATATCGATACTCGGGTGTTTCGCGGTGAACTCAGGCAGTCGCGGCGCGAACATCTCGCTGGCGAAGAACGGTTGGACGGAGATACGAATGGAACTGCTGACCGGGCTGGCCCGATACTTCGCCACCGCTACTTCCAGCTCTTCGAGCAGTGGGCTGACCTCCTCGTACAGCGAACGCCCCGTATCGCTCAGGCGCAAGCGGCGCGAATTCCGGTCGAACAACTGCGTGCCCAACTCCTCCTCCAGACTCTTGATCTGGTGACTGACGGCGGAGGCGGTCACGAACAGTTCCTCTGCCGCAAGGCGGAAGCTCTCATGGCGAGCCGCTACGCAGAAGGTGCGCAAGCCACGCAGGGAGAGTTTGCTGGGGCTACTCATGGCCAGGGTGTCTCTGCACAAGTGGAGCCGGTTGTGGCGCAGTGTTTACACCATCGGGGCCTCAGACACAAAGGCTGGGCTGCAAAACGTTGAGAAACCCTACGACCAGGCCGATGGACGGGCGACCAGAGCGCACTCCATACGATTGCAGTGATCCGGCCGCCCAGGGAAACCGGACGCCCGGAGTCAGCAAAGCCGATAGCCCGATGGGGTTCGACCCGAGGTGACCTGCGAGTGGGCTACGCGAACTTCTTCCGCGGCAGCGGCGGGCGCGGCCTTTGCAAGGTGATCGTGGAATGCCGTCACTGCCATGGGTTTGCCGAAGTGGTAACCCTGGGCGAAGCGATAGCCGAGGCGCCGGAGCATCTCGATCTGGTTCTCGTATTCAACGCCCTCGGCGATCAGTTGCAGGCCGAGGCTCTCGGACAGGGCGCCGAGTGACTTCAGGATGCTCTGCGCCACCGCGTCCTCGCGGGCGGCTGCCACGAAGGAGCGATCGGCCTTCAGGCTCTGTACGGGCAGGCGATGAAGATAGGCAAGGGACGAGAAGCCGGTGCCGAAATCATCGAGACTCACCCGGACACCTGCGTCCACCAGGGCGCGCAGGCGCGACTCCACCTCATCCAAGCTGCCGATCAGCATGCTCTCGGTGATCTCCAGCTGCAGATGGTGGGGCTGCAACCCGGCGCGTCTGAGGGCGTTGCAGATCCTGTTCGGCAGCTCCGGAAGCTTCAGATCCAGGGCCGAGAGATTGACGCTGACATAGCGCGGTGCCTGGTCGGCGAAGCGGCGACGCCACACGCTGAAGTCTGCGAGGGCTCGGGCAAGGACCCGTTCGTCCAGCTCAACGATGAGCCCGCTTTCCTCGGCAATCGAGATGAATCGCTGGGGAGACACCTGGCTCCGCTCCGGATGCCACCAGCGCCCCAGCGCCTCGGCGCCAATCGTGCGCCCTGTCTCGAGCTCGACGATCGGCTGGTAGTAGACGTCCAGTTCGTCGGCACGGACGGCTCGGCGCAGGTCTGATTCCAGGTGCAGGCGCTCCAGCATCGACTCATGCATGGCCGGGTCGAACACCGTGTACTGCGCCGTGGGGTCGGCCTTAGAGCGGTACATGGCAATGTCCACATCGCGCAGCAGCTCCGTCGCCGTTTCGTAGTGCGCCGCGGACATGACGATACCGACACTGGCCGTGGTGTGGATGGCACGCCCGCTGAGTTGCACCGGCGAGCGCAGACACTGGTCCACGCGCTGCACCTGAGCGATCACTTCGTCCAGCCCCGCGACGTTCTCCAGCAGCACCACGAACTCGTCACCGCTCAGACGCGCCGCCAGATCCGTGGGCTTGATCAGGGAGGACAGTTGCCTGCTGACGTGAATCAGCAGCTGATCACCCACCTGATGCCCGAGACTGTCGTTGACGAACTTGAAGCGATCCAGATCGAGGAAGAACACGGCGAAGCGCGATTGCGGATTGTGCTTCTGTCGCTCTATGGCGCGCGTCAATCGTTCTTCGAGTAGCGTGCGGTTGGGCAGCCCCGTGAGCAGATCATGGGTCGCTTCGTGACGCAGGCGCGATTCCATCCGCACGCGCTGGGTCACGTCACGGGAGGTCATGAGTACGCGCTCGATACCATCACCCGAAACGTTAGGTACCGCCTGGGCCCTTCCCTCCAGAAACATCTCCCCACCATCTGCTCCGCGCGCTCGATAGATGACTGATTCGGGTCCGGTCACCTCGCTGATGAAGCGGGCCAGGCGGGCTGCGTCTTGCGCCCCGATGTGGTCGAACAGACTGACGCCGATGAGCTCCTCTGCAGCCACGTCGAGAAGCTTCCTCGAGGACGGGCTGGCGTACTGACACACGCCATCGCGATTGAGAATCAGCACCAGGTCCGAGGTGTTGTCCGCCAGCAGGCGATAGAGCGCCTGGGAACGCTGACGCTCCTGCTCAGCGAGGACGCGGGGCGTCACATCCAGGATCACCGAATCCCACAGGGTGCCCCCGTCCGGCGTGCGCTGCGGCTGGCCGGCGCCCTCCAGCCACTTCATCTGCCCTGACGGCGTGGTGATCTGCCAGCGCGAGTACCACGCCTCCAGCGTCTGCGCCGAGTGCGCCACCGCCGCCTGCATGGGCTCCAGGTACTGCTCGTGCACCATTCCCCACAGGGGGGCGGCATCGCGCAGAACCTCCTCCACCGGTAGCTCCCACAGTTCCAGGCAGCCTGCACTCATGTATTCCACGTAGTCGGTGCCGTCGGCACGCACCCCGTAGCGACACACGGCACCGGGGATGTTGCGAGCCGTGTTGGTGAACATGAGCTCGTTCTGGCGCAAGCGCTCGAAGACACCCTGGCGCTCCGTGGCGTCCGAGGCGATGCCGACCCAGCGCACGCGGCCATCGCGCTCGGGGAACGGGTGAGCGCGCAGGTGTATCCAGCGCGAGGCTTCGGCCGTTTCACCTGCTCGGGCAGCATTGCCAGGGTTGCTCGAGGGAGTGTCCCCATGGATCCAGGCAATGCGGAACTCGACATCGAGGGGCGTCAGCCCTGCGGCCGCCTTCATGGCCGCCACGAGCAGGCGGGGTCGATCATCAGGCGCCACGCAATCCCACAATTGCGCGGGATCAGCGACCATATCCGCATGGCTGCAAGCGCAGTAAACGTCCGCCTGGGCGCCCAGCGACTCGATCTGGATGGCGCCATCGTGGTCCTGGATGATCACGAAGGGCGCTGCGGGGATCGCTTCGCAAACGGCACATTGGCACGAGATCGGAGATGAGGCGGTGTCAGGCACTGATGATAGGTTCTGCGGCGATGGCGATTGCCAGCGGCCCCTTGCACAGGGGAGCTGCGGGGAGACAGATCCTAACCGGGAGCGCATCCGCCGCCATCGGGAATTCTCCCTAGGCGCTCCGTCAGGCTGACTTCTATCAAGCAAACGCTACTCATTCACATGCAGCCAACCGGATTGATCGCAGGCTAGCGAATCCACCACGGCTGCACCGCCCGGTCCCGTCAACCAAAGTTCACCGTTGCCTACATCGACCTGAAGGTCGAATCCGCCCCGACCAGGGACCCATCGCCAAGCAGTCTCTCGAGGATGCCCTCATCCAGCTCGCCGCGGGGCTCCTGAGATGAAGCCCCGCAACCGGAAGGCTGCTCACAGCAGCCTTCCTCCGCAGTCAATCAACGAAACAACCTGGTAAAGGCATCCTGCATCTTCTGCGCACCTTCCAGGAAGTCCTTCTGAAAGGTCTCGAGCTGCTCGGTGGCCGTCTGACGCTGAGACTCCAGGTGCTCGCGAAACTCCTCCACCTGGTTACCGAACTCCGCGCGCTCGCGTTGCCACAGATCTTCGGCGGACGAACGGGCCTTCGAATACTGTGCGGCCATCGCATCGGCTTCTGCGCGCAGGGAATCCGCAGCGCGTACGAACTCCTTCTTCAGATCATCCATGACCTGGCTGATCGCCGCGTCGCGCGACTGCACGGTCTTGTCGAGCTGCGCCTCGAAGGCGGCAATCCCCTTCTCGATACCTTCCTTGCGTTTCTCATAGGCATCTCGCGTATCCATACCGCCTAATGTCATCTGCAGCTGCAGCTGCTCAAAGGCCGTCTTCATGGTCGCCTTGCTGTCCTCGGCGAAATCCGCAGTACGCTCCATCGCGTCGCTGAGGCGTCGGCCTGCCTCTTCAAGACGCTCCTGCTGCAGCTCCAGTCGCGCTGCGGCTTCCTCCCGGGTGAGTTCCAGTTGCGCCTCGAAGGCGGCCGCTACCGCCTCCCAGCGATCCAGCTGGCGATCAAGACTCTTGCGAATATCCTGCACGGTGGTCATGGAGCGCTCCTTACTCTCGGTGATGGGCTTCGTGCCGCTTTCGATTGGCGACTCGAATAGCAGACAGAATAACTGACGGGTGGTCCGTCGTCCTCGCGCGTCGCGGGCTATCTCATGATGCCGCGCAGCATCCTAAGACTCCCTACGGGTGCACCAGGACAGGAATGCCCAGCGTACGAATCTCTTCGGCGATCGCGTCGAGCTCGGCTACGGGAAGCGGCGACAGGCGCGACGCTTCCGGCTGATAGGACTCGCGCACGAGGCCGTAGAGCATCACATCGCTGATCGGTGTCCCCTGCGCCAGCACACTGCGCAGGAAGTCGAGATAGGCTGCCCGCTCCTCGGCGCTAGGACCGGCGCCATCGAAGGCCAGGGCCATGGTCTGCACGCGCAGGCGACAGCGCTCGGCCACCAGACCCATGCCGCGTCGGATTCGCGCCAGATCGTGACCCGTATCGTTCAGGCGCTTGCGACCAGCGGGCGTGGCGCTGTCGAGCTTGTACCAGAGTTCCCCGCCGATCGCTCCCATCCGCTCCAGGCCACGCAGTACTTCCGGACGATCCACCAGGGAGCCGTTGCTGATCACCACGAGCTTGGTCTGGCCGACCATGCCCCGCTCGCTGAGGGCGCTCGCCGCCACTTCGATCACCCGATCGAAGTCATGGGAGGTGGTCGGCTCGCCGTTGCCGGACAGGGCGATGTCATTGAGTCGCCGCAGGGAGGGGGCGACGTGCCGCTCCATGAAATCGCCCTCGAGGATGTCGTCGAGCATGCTCGCCAGCTCACGCTCCAGCAGCCCCAGATCGATCGCCGGCGCCGCGCCACGGGTGAGACCCGGCACCTGGCAGTAGACGCAGCGCCAGTTGCAGGCGTTGTTGACGTTGAGGTTGATGCCGACGGACACGCCCCCGGCGCGCCGCGATACGACCGGGTACACGTAGCGCATCCCCGCCGTCTCGCGATTGTGATCTTCGAAGGTCAGCTGCTCGCTCATTGCTGCGACCACCTCGCGCCGGCGCACCGCCCGAGCGGCGTCCGACCTTGCGATACGGCCCCCTCATGGCTGGTCACCTGCCGCTCCGGCAGGCTATCGATCAATTGACGGATGGTGGATCCCATCGCCTGAGAATACCGCCCTGCCCTCCCCAGGGAACCTCTGCACAAGTCCGATCGCCAGCCCCGTGCGTCCAGCGACACGAGATCAAGGCGCGTGAAACTACCTGTAGCCGCAGCTACAGGT
>JAAUYD010247041.1_pt1 | contig 21202 bp, 15 predicted proteins | sample 7278101 | NCBI WGS metagenome assembly JAAUYD01 (sample SAMN14350128, study PRJNA611818) | marine sediment metagenome | isolation source: surface marine sediment (0.6m) | place: French Polynesia: Moorea | collected 2018-08
GTATTCATTCATATCGGTTGTTGCCTGGAGGCCTGCCATCAAAACTAAAAAGAAAAACGGGGACAAATACCACCGCATCCTCGATGCTGCCATTTCCGTATTTGCCGAACAGGGTTTTTTCCAATCGACCATCGCTCAGATCGCCAAAGCGGCCGGTGTGGCCGATGGAACCATCTACCTCTATTTCAAAAACAAAGATGATATCCTGGTCCAGTTTTACGAGTATAAAACCCGACAGATCTTCGAACGCTTTCGGGATGCGGTCAGCCAGCCGTCAAGTGCAGAGGAGAAATTGCGCTGCCTGATTCGCGTCCACCTTCAGGAGTTTCAGAAGGATCGCAACATGGCCATTGTCTACCAGGCCGAGACCCACCAGAATCGCCGCTTGGGACACGAACAGATTAAAGCAATGTCCAAAATGTATCGGGACATCATTTCCGAGGTGGTAGAACTGGGTCAGGAAGAGGGTTCCATTCGCCGGGACCTGTACATGGGATTGGTTAAACGATTTATCAACGGTGCGGTGGACGAGGTGATCAATTCCTGGATCCATTCGGGCGGTAAATACGATCTGACCACCATGGCCGATCCGTTGGTGGACCTGTTCATCAGAGGTATTGGCGGAACCAGGGCAACCCAATCAGCAGATTGAAAAAATAACCGGATGCCGCCTGCGATGACACGCGGGAGGGCGGCGCCCCAGTTAACAAGGAGAGCACAGACCATGGCACAGGTAATCGCCGACAGACGAGATGTGGATTTCGTACTGCACGAACAGCTGAACATTGGCGCCTTGAGCGAGTTTGACAAGTTCGCCGAGTTCAACAAGAAAACCATCGATTTAATCGTCAGCGAAGCCCGCAATCTGGCGATTAAGGAAATTCTGCCTACGTTCAAGGAGGGGGATGAACAGGGATGCCGCTTCGAAAACGGAGAGGTGTTCGTACCGGAGAGCTTTCAGCGGGCCTACGATCTGTTTGTCGAAGGTGAATGGCTGGCCATGCCCGAGGATCCCGAATATGGCGGGCAAGGCATGCCCCGCACCGTTGCCCTTGCTGCCGGCGACTATTTCAACGGGGCCAACTATGCCTTCATGATGTATCCGGGCTTAACCCACGGGGCGGCCTTGCTGGTTGAGGCCTTCGGCACCGAGAGACAGAAAAAGCTGTACTTGAAAAATATGTTTACCGGCAAGTGGACCGGCACCATGCTGCTCACTGAGCCTGAGGCCGGCTCCGATGTCGGCAACCTGACCACGACTGCCGTTAAAAATGAAGACGGTACCTATTCGATCACCGGCAGCAAGATTTTCATTTCCGCCGGAGAGCACGACATGGTTGAAAACATCGTTCATCCGGTTCTGGCCCGCATCGAAGGCGCACCCGCAGGCACCAAAGGGATATCCCTGTTTCTGGTTCCCAAATACCGGGTCAACGAGGACGGCAGCCTGGGCGACCTTAACGATGTGGTCTGCACCGGCATCGAACACAAGATGGGCATTCACGGCAATGCCACCTGCTCGTTGACCTTAGGTGGCAAGGGCAACTGTGTGGGCGAATTGTTGGGTGAAGAGAACAAGGGCATGCGGGCCATGTTCCTGATGATGAACGAGGCCCGTCTACTGGTGGGCATGCAAGGTTTTTGCTGTGCCAGCGCATCCTACATGAATGCACTCAACTACGCCCGGGAGCGGATCCAGGGCAAGAATTTACTGCAGATGATGGATCCGCATGCCCCAGCCGTACCGATCATCCAGCACCCGGACGTCCGACGCATGCTGATCTCCATGAAATCCTACGTCGATGGCATACGCAGTCTGCTCTACTATGCCGGCTCCCTGTCTGACCGGATTGCCGTTGCCGACGATGAAGCGGAAAAAGCCAGGCTTCAAGGCATGTTGGACCTGTTGATCCCGATTTGCAAGGGGTATGTGACCGATAAGGCCTTCGAGGTGTGCAGCACGGGGGTGCAGGTATACGGCGGCTATGGGTTCATCAAGGAGTATCCCCAAGAGCAGCTGTTGCGGGACTGCCGCATCACCATGATCTACGAAGGCACCAATGGCATCCAGGCCATGGACTTGCTGGGCCGCAAATTGGGGATGAACAAAGGCAAGCCGATCATGGACCTGATGGGGGAGATTCAGGCGGTTATCGCCCAGGCAAAAGCAATCGACAGCCTGGGTGACCACGCGGTAAAGCTGGAAAAAGCGTTGAACCGCTTGGGAGAGGTTGCCATGCACCTGGGGGCCACGGCCATGTCGCCCAAGGTGATGAGTGCGTTCGCCTTTGCCCATCCCTTTCTGGAAGCATCCGGTGATGTGGTTCTGGCCTGGATGCTGCTGTGGCGCGGTGTCATCGCTGCCCAGAAGCTGGAAAAAGGGGCCAAGAGAAAAGACAGACCCTTCTACGAGGGGCAACTCAAGAGCGCACAATACTTCACCCAGGCCGTGCTGCCCATCACCATGGGCAAAATGGACGCGATTATGGCCACCTGCGATGCGGCCGTGGAAATATCCGAGGATGCCTTTGGCGGCAAATAAGCCCGACCGCATCCTATCAATTTAGTATAGAAACGGAGGACGTGCGAATGTACGTCCTCCGTTTCTTTTTGCGATTCAGCCGGGCAGGTTGCCATCAGGCCGTCGTTATCATTGAGACTTGTCCTGCTCCATGGCCCTCAGGTCTTTTTTGAGGACTTTGCCGACGTTGGTTTTGGGCAACTCGTCGCGGAATTCAATGTCAGTGGGCCATTTGTATTTGGCCAACTTGTCTTCACAGTATTTGATGAGTTCTTCCGCGGTGGCCGTCTGGCCCTCTTTGAGCACGACGAAGACCTTCACTGCCTCACCACGTTTGGGATGCGGAATGCCGATGGCCGTGGCCTCCATCACCTTGGGATGCTCGAAGAATACCTCTTCGATATCTCTGGGATAGACGTTATAACCACCTGAAATGATCATGTCCTTTTTACGATCAACGATGTAAAAATAGCCTTCTTCATCCATTTTGGCGATGTCGCCGGTGTGCAGCCATCCATCGGTGAGCGTTTCGGCGGTGGCATCGGGGCGGTTCAGGTAGCCCTTCATGATTTGGGGTCCTTTCATCAACAGCTCGCCGGTTTCACCAACTGGCACGTCGGTCACACCGTCGTCCAAACTAACGATGCGGCATTGTGTGTCGGGAATGGGCAGGCCGATGCTGCCGACTTTGCGCTGACCCTTGAAGGGATTGATGTGGGTAACCGGTGTGGATTCGGTAAGCCCGTAGCCTTCGACGATCACCGCACCGGTTTTCTTCTCAAATTTACTGATAACCTCCAGAGGCAAAGGGGCGCTGCCGGAAAAACAGCCCTTGATGGAGGTTAGATCGGTTCGTTCGATGTCGGGATGCTCCAGCATGCCGATGTACATGGTGGGCACCAGCGGGGCGAAGGTGGGTTTGAACTTGCTGATGGCCTCAAGGAGTTGGGGCGGCTGCGGTTTGGGCACCAGAATATTGCCCCACCCCATCACAATCGCCAGGTTCATTGCCGTTGAGAGGCCGAAGACATGGAAAAAGGGAAGGGCACCCAGCATGATTTCATCACTGTCGAAGGCGGGAAACCAGGCGGCGACATGTTGAATTTGTTTGCTCAGATTGCTGTGGGTCAGCATAACCCCTTTGGATACACCCGTCGTTCCACCGGTATACTGGTACATGGCCACGTCGTCGAAGTCCAGATCCACACGGGGCGGATCAGGGGCATACGTGGACATTACGGCCTTCCAGCGGAACACCTGATCGCCAGGTTTGACATCCGCAGCCAGCCCCTTTTTTTTACCCACCAGTGGGAAAAGCAGGTTTTTAGGGAAAGGCAGGTAGTCCCCAATGCTGGTAATGACGATCTGTTTGATCGATGTTTTCGGGCGCAGATCAATCATGCGGTTTCCCAGAAGGTCCAGGGTGATCAGCACTTTTGAACCGGAGTCGTTGAACTGGTGCTCCAACTCCCTGTCCGAATAAAGGGGGTTGTTCATGACGGTGATGGCACCAATGCGCAACACGGCGTAGTAGGCAACCACGCAAGGGATGGTATTGGGCAGCAGTATGGCCACACTGTCTCCCTTTTTGATCCCGAAATCCGTCAGGCAGGTAGCAAATCGATCGACCATGTCGTCCAGCTCGGCGAAACTGACCCGGTAGCCTTGAAAGGTAAGGGCCATTTTGTCTGCAAACGACGTTGCCGAACGTTTCAAACAGTCTGGCAGGCAAATGGCTTCATAGCTGACATGTTCGGGAACGCCTGCTTCGTAATGGGCCAGCCATGGCTTGGACAGATAGGGATTGTCTGTGGTCACCGGAGCCTCCTTTTTGCTTGTTTTTATGCGACGATCGTAATAAATGGGGCCTTCATGCCTAATCGGTGGGAATTGGTCTGCTGACCATTTTTGACTATCTATCAAAAAAACACTTTTGTCAAGAAAATCTTATGGTTATTTGTCATCATGGTATGGCTTGAATCCAGGCGCCAAACGCTGTAAAAAAGGTCCGTGTGTCGTTGCGTAAACCATTGAGCGCAGGTAGAGGTTCGGAATCGGACGGCACCAATTTTTTCTTGACAGAAGCCCCGGTGGCAGATAAAAACTGAATGAATGCTCATTCATTTTTTATCTGCTTTATATACCTAACCGAAGGGAGAACAAGGGCAAAACATGGAAACCGCGTTGATCGCTCCGGCTAAGTATTTCTTTTTATTCATTCCCACGATATTGTTGTCGATACTGATTCCCCTGGCGGGTATCGTGGTGTTCACCTACATCATGGCCATTCGCATGGCCCCGCTGGTCAAAGCTGCACCGGACTTCCGCAGCGACCGGATTCCCCAGCGCGTCTATAACGTGCTGCGGATTTGGCTGGCCCAGTACCGCCAACCGCGCTACATGCTGGCCGGGGTGGTGCATATCGTTATCTTCGCCGGCTTTCTTATCCTCAGCGTGCGATCCTGCAGCCTGGTGATCGTCGGCATATACCCCGATTTCGTCATGCCCGGTTTCGATGGTGTCGTCGGCCACGTCTACAACTTTTTGAAGGATTATGCCGCCACTGCTGTCCTTGTGGCTTGCGCCATCGCCGCCTGGCGGCGGTTGGTCGTGAAACCGGCGCGCTACGCCGTGCCGGCCAAGTACGGCAAGGACCACACCGCCGAAGCCCTGTTCGTGCTTGGGATGATTTCAACCCTGATGATTTCCGAAAGCCTGTTCGAAGCCAGTTCGGTGGCGGCCAATGTGCAAGCGGGATTACATGCCGAATTTCTGGCGCCGCTCAGCCTGGCCTGGCTGTTCAAACATGCCCTGCTGTCCGCTTCCGTGCACACCTTGCAGGGGCTGCACATCGCCGCCTACTACATACACGACCTGACCTTCTTCGTCTTTCTGTGCTTTCTGCCCTTGGGCAAACACTTCCATGTGATCACGTCGTTGTTCAACGTCTTTTTCATGCGCATCGACCGGGGCAACATCAAACCGGTGCAACATGGCGTCACGGAGGAGGAACTGGACGACCTGGAATCCTTCGGTGTCAGGAAGCTGGAGGACTTCACCTGGAAGCACATCCTGGATTTTTACTCCTGCGCCGACTGCGGTCGCTGTTCGGACAACTGCCCGGCCAACGCCGTGGGGCGCCCCCTGTCACCACGCTTTATTTCCATCAAGGGGCGCGACCTGGTCTTTAAGAACTACCCCATCTATCCCTACGGCGCACCATTCAAGAAAAGCGCCGATCTGATCGGGACCACTTACGAGGAAGATGAGATCTGGTCATGCACCACCTGCGGTGCCTGCGAGCAGGAGTGCCCCATCGGCATCGAGTACATCGACAAGATCGTGGACCTGCGCCGCGGTATGGTTGACGATGGGCTGGTTCCCCAGAGCCTTCAGAAACCGTTGCGCGCTCTGGAAAAACGCGGCAATCCCTGGGGAAAGATGGAGAAGAAGCGTGCCGACTGGACTAAGGAACTGCCCGAGGATGTGACCATAAAAAATTTGGAGAAGGGCAAGCAGACGGCTGAGGCCCTCTACTTCGTGGACTCCATTACGTCCTACGACGACCGTATGCAGGCCATCGGTCAGGCCACGGCCACCATTTTGTCCCGATCCGGCGCCGATGTGGGCATTTTGGGTAAACTGGAGAAGGACAGCGGCAACGAGATTCGCCGTTTCGGAGAAGAGATGCTCTTTCAGACCATGAAAGAGATGAATACCGATGCCATCGTCGACAGTGGCGTCAAGCACATCATCACTGCTGATCCCCATGCCTACAACACCCTAAAATGCGATTATCAAGGCCTGCCGCCGGTGGAGCATATCAGCCAGTTCATCGCCCGCAATGTCAAATCCGGAGCCATTCGGCTGTCCGGCGTCAACGGCGACGGAAAGGTGTATACCTACCACGATCCCTGCTATCTGGGCCGGCACAACGACCTCTACGATGACCCGCGGGCGGCGCTGGACGCCATCGGCGGGTTGACACGCGTGGAGATGGAACGCTGCCGTGACCGCTCTTTCTGCTGCGGTGGGGGTGGATTGATGCTCTTTTACGAACCCGAGGAGGATCAGCGCATGGGGGTTCTGCGGGTGGAGATGGCGGCCAAGGCTGGCGCCAATGTCATCGTGACCGCCTGTCCTTTCTGCCTGGTCAACATGGAAGACGCCATCAAGGTGGCCGGCATGGAAGGCAAGATGGAAGCCATCGATCTGTCTGAATTGATCGTACAACACATGCAATAGGCAAAATAATAATCAGGGAGGAAAACATGGAGATTCTGGTTTGTGTCAAACGGGTTCCCGATACCGCTGAAAACGAGATCGAGGTCAACAGCGACGGCAGCGATATCGAACGCGACGACCTGGTATACTCGGTCAACGAGTGGGACAACTATGCCGTCGAGGAAGCCATTCAGATCCGCGATAGGGTGGGTGGCAGCGTCACCGTGATCACCGTGGGCGACGACGAGTCCGAAGAGGTCCTGAGGCGTGAAATGGCCATGGGGGCCGACAACGGCCTGTTGCTGTGCGACGATGCCTTTGAACATTCCGACGGCAAGGGCATTGCCATGCTGCTCAAAGCCGCTGTGGAAAAGGGCAACTACGACCTGATTCTCACCGGTGCCCAGGCCGATGACGGGGCAGCTCAGGTGGGCGGGATGCTGGCCGCCATGCTGGACTACCCCTATGCCTCTTTGGTCAACAAGATCGAGGTGGATGGCGACAAGCTCAAGGTGGGGCGTGAAATCGAGGGCGGCAACCAGGAGATGAACGCCATCGAACTGCCTTGCGTGCTGTCCATTCAAACCGGCATCAACGAGCCGCGTTACGTGGGCATCCGTGGTATACGTAAAGTCGCCTCGCTCGAGATCCCCCAGCATGGGGCCGGCGACCTGGGGGTCGATGCGGCCACCGTGGGCCGTGCTGGTGCCAAGGTGAAGCGCCTGGACTACTTCGTACCCGAGCTGGGTGACGGCGCCGACATGCTCGAAGGCAGCACGGAAGAGATCATAGAGAAATTGATTGAACTCTTGAAGGCCAAAGGAGGGTTGAAATAATGGCAGACATATATGCATACATCACACACAAAGCTGGTGTCGCCGATGATTCGGCCCTGGAACTGATTGCCGCGGCCAAAATGATCGATGCCGGGGCAGCTGTCACGGCGATCGTGACCGGATCAGGCGCTGAACTCGACAAGGTCGCCGACGCGGTCGCCGCTTCGTACCCCAGCGTGCTCAAGTTCGACAACGCTGCCCTGGCCTACCCCAACGCCGAAGTGGTTCGTCAACTGTTGGTCAACATACTGCCTGCCGATGCCATCGTGCTGGTGCCCCACGACACCTTCGGGATGGACCTAGCACCCGGCCTGTCAATCAAAATGGATTCGGCATTTGTCGCCGATGTGGTGGGGCTGGACGGGGTGGACGGCGACCTGTTGAAGGTGGTCCGTCAGGAGTACGGCGGTATGGTCAGCGCTCACATGACCTGTGATATTTCTGCCGGCGCAGTAATCACCGTGCGCCCCGGATCGTTTGCACCGGACGAGAGCAAATCGGCTGGTGGCAGTGTGGCGGACAAATCCGGCGATGTCGGCGACCTGACGGCCAAACGCACCTTTTTGGAAGTGGTGGCGGCCGAGGTGGGCGATGTCGACATCACCAAATCGGATGTGCTGGTTTCTGTCGGACGCGGCATCGAGGACGAAGAGAACATCGAAATCGCCGAAGAACTGGCTGGAGCCATGGGCGCGGTCGTATCCTGTTCCCGGCCCATCGTCGATGCCAAGTGGCTGGAGAAATCCCGTCAGGTGGGAACTTCCGGGCAGACGGTCAAACCCAAGGTGTACCTGGCCTGCGGCATCAGCGGCAGCTTCCAGCATATGGGCGGCATCAAAGGGTCGCCGTTCATCGTGGCCATCAACAAGAACGTCAAGGCGCCGATTTTTCAGGTCGCCGATGTGGGCATTGAAGCCGACATCCTCGATTTTCTGCCTGAACTGACTGATGCCATCAACGATATGTAATCGCAACCAACAACATTCCGACCGGCGGATCCGGAGCAGGTGCTCGCGGGGTTCGCCGGTTTTTTTATGTCGGTCTCGACACAATCAAGCATTTTGCCACCACCCCTCCCCCTGAGTCAGACATGATCAAGAAGTACAAGGCCATCACGGCCAAAGGCTGCCAGCAGGTCATCGATAACGGTGTAGTGCCCCCATTTTGACTGAAAATGGCAGTTGGAGTCGTCGGTGAATGCAATTCAGGCCGTAATGCCGGTTCCGAATCAACCTCTCGATGGCAGGTTCGGCGACGGATCAAGCATGCCCGGACGGTCTGCAAGACAACGATCCAGAGCAGTGTAGTTCTTGACATGTGCGGGTCCTTGACATACATCAATTCTTTCGTCCGGTTACAGCAGCATTGCGACTTGACGCCGAGTGACCATGACCGCCAGGATCTGAGACATGCAGGTGACGCATCACCGTGGTTTTCCAATTATCCGCTGGATAAGCAGGCTGATGGTCGCTTGGCTGACCATCTGCGGTCTGGCCGTGGTGCCCGGTTGCCTTGCCGGAGCGGGTGATCAGCAGCTCGTGCATCTCTATTTTGCAGACGCCAGCAAGCCATTTCTGGTCGGTGAAACGCGTTTCATGGTGCCTTCGCGCAATGCCCAAGCATTTGGCCGACGGGTATTGGCCGAGTTGATCAACGGACCTGCCGGTGACAACCTGGCCACCATTCCCGATGGAACCCAGTTGAGAACTTTCTTTCTGCTCGACGACGGAACGGCGGTCGTGGATTTTTCCGATCAACTGCGGCTCGGGCACCCCGGAAGTTGCCGGCAGGAACAACTGACCTTATTTTCCATCGTCAATACGTTGGTTCTCAACTTTCCTGAAATCGTAAGGGTCAAAATACTGGTTGAGGGCACGGAGACAACGACGCTGACAGGCCATTTGCCGCTACAACACCCTTTAACCGCAGATTTACTGCTGACACGATGAAAAAATCAGACAAATTAAAAAAAATTCGCAATATCGGCATCATTGCCCATATCGATGCCGGGAAAACAACGGTCACTGAACGAATCCTTTTCTATACGGGGCGTTCTCATAAAATCGGGGAGGTCCATGACGGCGAGGCGGTTATGGATTGGATGACCGATGAACAGGAACGGGGGATTACCATCACTTCGGCCGTCACCACCTGTCAATGGAACGGGCATGACATCCAGATCATCGACACACCCGGACACGTGGATTTCACTATCGAGGTGGAGCGCTCCCTGCGCGTGCTCGACGGTGCCGTGGGCGTCTTTTGTGCCGTAGGCGGTGTCGAACCCCAGTCGGAGACCGTCTGGCGCCAGGCCGACCGCTATCAGGTGCCCAAGATTGCATTCATCAACAAACTGGATCGCATCGGTGCCGATTTTTTCGGAACCGTACAGATGATGCGCGACCGTCTCAATGCAACCCCGCTGCTCCTTCAAATTCCGGTGGGCAGTGAAGACTCCTTTGCGGGTGTGATCGACCTGATCCACATGCAGCAGATCAGCTGGGACGACGACACCCTCGGTGCCAACTACACGACCGGTGACATCGATCCAGCGTTGCTCGGCGACGCGCAGATGTATCGGGAGCAGCTGCTCGAAACGCTGGCTGAGACCGATGATGCGATCATGGAGGCATACCTGGCTGAAGAGGAAATCGATAGCGCAAACATCCTGACCGCTGTCCGCAACGCAACCATCGATTTGCAGCTGGTGCCGGTCTTGTGCGGCAGCGCTTTAAAAAACAAAGGCATTCAGCCGTTGTTGGATGCGATCGTTAAATTACTGCCCAGCCCGGCCGAGGTCACGGCCATCAACGGCGTGCATCCGGAGAGTGGCGAGTCCGTCCAATGCCTTCCGGAGGAGAAGGCCCCTCTGGCAGCATTGATTTTCAAGGTCTCCATGATGGAGGGGCGCAAACTCTCTTTTGTGCGCGTTTACAGTGGCACACTAACTGCCGGCACTGACGTTTACAACCCCAGCCGGAAGAGAAAAGAAAAATTATCGCGAATTCTCAGGATGCATGCCAACAAGCGCGAACGGGTGGATTCTGTTGGACCGGGAGCCATTGTGGGGATCGTGGGGCTCAAGGCGTCATCCACCGGGGAAACCCTTTGCCAACAGGACCAGCCAGTGCTGTTGGAAGAGATCGAGTTCTACGAACCGGTTATCTCCGTGGCCGTCGAGCCCAAAACCCACAGCGACCAGGAGAAGCTGCAACAGGTGCTTGAGAAGTTCATGGCCGAAGATCCCACCTTGCGCGTCAGAGAGGACGAGGACACCGGACAGATAATCTTGTCAGGCATGGGTGAACTGCATCTGGAAGTCATCACCAGTCGCATGCAGCGAGAATTCAATACCCAGGTCAATGTTGGCAAGCCTCAGGTGGTCTATCGGGAAACCATTGAATCGGTCGCCAAGGGCCATGCGCTGTTCGACAAGGAAGTAGCCGGCAACCGACACTACGCAGAGGTCTCCTTGCAACTGGAACCGTTGCCCCGCGGAGAAGGCAATCTTTTTGAGTCGCATTTAAGTGAGGACGACTTGGCCCTGCCGCTGACCAAGGCCGTTGAAAAAGGGATCATGGAATCATTGGAGAGCGGCATTCTCATGGGTTACCCGGTGGTGGATGTCAAAGCGCTGTTGACCGCTGTGGTTACCCGTGAATCCAACGGCACTGAATTGGCGTTCACCGTCGCCGCCTCCATGGCGGTGCGCGATGCGTTGAGCCATGGTAACGCATTTTTGCTGGATCCGATCATGGCCGTGGAAATTATCGTACCCGAGGATTTCATGGGAGATGTGATTGGCGACTTGAACGCCAGGGGCGGTAAAGTCGAGTCTATCGAGCCCAAGCCGGGTGTCCAGACGATCAAAGCCACTGTGCCTTTGGCAAAGATGTTCGGCTACTCCACCAATCTGCGTTCGGCGACCCAGGGTCGCGGCACCTTCTCCATGCAGTTCAGCCGATTCGATCGAAACTAGCGAGTACCGGTTTCATTCGCAGATATCGGTCATTCCAAAGATAACCGCTTTAAATCATTGGAAGCCGGTTTGCCTTGACACCATCATCGACCATGCTATTATTCCAACGGTATCTTTTCCCTACCCCTTTCCCCCTAATTCATTTCCCCAAACTGGTCGGCACGTCATCAAAGGGGCAGCATATCCGCGACATGCAAAAGGAGGGCATATGGCCAAACCGAGTAGAAAGGCAGCATCACCAGAAACCCCGGCCAGATCCAACACCGCTGGATTGCCGCCGGAAGATGATAACATCGACAAAGTCCGTGATATCCTTTTCGGTTCACAGACGCGCCAGATTGAGAAACGGTTGGCTGCCATGGAAGAAAAGATCGACAAAGAAATTGGCTACCTGCGCAGTGAGACCAAAACTACGCTCGACTCCTTGGAGCAGTTTATGCGCAAAGAGTTGCAGACACTCACCGAGCAGCTTGGCGATGAACGGACGGAACGCAACGAGTCTGTCGATAGCCTTTCGGAAAAGATCGGCGGTACCAAGAAACTACTAGAGAAAAAGATGGGCCAGCTCAGCGATAAACTGGTTAAAGACCAAAGGGAGACCCAGGAGCAGATCCTCAAACAGTCCAAGACGTTGATGGAAGAGATGCACAACAAGAATGACGTTATCGAAAAACGTCTGGACCAATCCCTGGATGCCTTGACCCACGAGAAAACCGATCGCATGGCGTTGGCCAACCTGCTGATGGAGGCTGCGATGCGGCTTAAGGATGAATTTCAGCTTCCTGAGGCGGAGTAAGGTACTCCCTTGACCGACGCTTTTCCCAAAGACGGACCACTTTTGCCTACCGACGGTGAGGACGCGCACCCGTCCGAAGAGATGGATACCCTGCGGCGCATCATCGTCGGCCCGGAACATGGACGCGTTTCCAGGCTGGAGCAGCGCCTGGACGACAAAGAGCTGAGGGCGCATGAGGTCAGTCGGGTGCTTCCCGATGCCATTGTGCTCAGCAACGCCAAAGACCAAAGACTTGCCAGGGTGCTCCACCCGACCATCGAAGGGGCGATTCGCACGTCTGTGCAGAAGAATCCCAAGGCGCTGGCAGATGCCATCTTTCCGTTGTTGGGACCGGGGATTCGCAAGGCCATCAGCGCCACCATCTTGGGTATGATCCAGTCGTTCAATCAACTACTCAACCACAGTGTCTCCATTCAGGGATTCAAATGGCGCCTGGAGGCGCTGCGCACCCGCAAACCATACGCTGAGATTGTCCTGCTGCACACCCTATTGTATCAGGTCGAGCAGGTATTTCTGATTCACCGGCAAAGCGGTTTGGTCCTTCAACATGTCGTCGGTGCATCCGTAAAATATCAGGACCCGGATCTGGTGTCGGGAATGCTCACGGCCATCGAGGATTTTGTCCGGGACTCCTTTCATGTGGATTCCGAACAAAGCCTGGACACCCTGCGCATCGGCAGTGACCGGAGTGTCTGGATCGAACAAGGGGCCAAGGCCATGCTTGCCGTTGTGATCCGAGGGACCCCTCCGCTTGAGCTTCGTCACCGGATGGCGGAGATCCTGAACGATATTCATCTCAAGTTCGGCCCATCGTTGAACGATTACGATGGCGATGCCACCGCTTTAGAGGGTGCCCGCGATGATTTGGCGACCTGCCTGGATAGCGAATTCAAAGCTTCCGGCAAAAAGACGTCTCCACTGCTTTGGGTGGTATCGGCAGTTGTGGTGGTCGTTCTGGTGCTGTGGTCGGTGACCGCATGGCGACAAAACCAGCGCACGGCGAACGTCGTCACGGCACTTCGCTCGCAGCCTGGCATCGTGGTGACGAACTGGCATCAGCAGGACCGCTGGTTGTCCATTTTTGGCCTCAAGGATCCGCTGGCCGACGATCCTGAGACGATTGCCCAAGCCCACGGCCTGAGTGCCGATCAGATCCGCTACCACTGGCGACCATACGTGTCCCTGGAACCGGAACTTACGATATTGAGAGCGCGCCGTGTGCTGCAGCCGCCGCCGACGGTAACCCTGGTTCTGGACGGTGACACGCTTGTGGCCAGCGGCGAGGCCGGACACCAGTGGATTCGGCGATTTCATGACGTGGGGTTAACCGTGGCGGGCGTCAACCATATCCGTAAGGGACCGTTGGTGGACAGCGATCTACAGAACCTGCATGCCGTCCGGCAGCGCGTCGAAGCGGTACAGATCCTTTTTTTGCTCCGCTCCAGTTCGATTTCGCCTGACCAGATACCCAAATTGAAGGCGCTCGTTGATGATCTGCACCAGATTGAAGCACTTACCAAACGGTTGGGCCGACCTTTTGGTATCCGCATTGTCGGTTATACCGACGACTCGGGTTCCGAGCGGGCCAATCTGAAACTCAGTCAGGAGCGGGCCGAGGCCGTGCACCGCTTTTTAATTGACAACGGCAATCTCACCATCACTATGATGGCAGTCGGGATGGGGGCGCACCCACCGGTGGGTCCGCCGTCTGGCGAGCACCTGAGAGCCAGGAGCCGGTTTGCCGGATTCGAACTGATCAACGATGCCGGTTTCAGGCAGGGAAGCGTTAGATGATAAAGAAGAAAATCTGCATGCTGGGCGCCTTCGCGGTGGGCAAGACCAGCTTGGTGCAACGGTATGTCCACAGTCTGTTTTCGGACCGGTATCATACCACGGTTGGGGTCAAGATCGATAAAAAGACCGTCACGGTCAGAGGAACGACAGTAGACCTGATCCTGTGGGATATCTACGGTGAGGACGATTTCATGGAAGTGCGGCCATCCTACCTGCGGGGGGCCGCCGGCTGCCTGGTGGTGGTGGATGGTACCCGTCGCTATACCCTCGACACCGCAGACACCCTTTTGCGTCGCATTCACGAGACGGTCGGGAACATACCGGCGATCTTCGTTTTCAACAAATCCGATCTGATGGATGACTGGGAAATTGAAACGGTTCACATGGAGGCGGTGGCAAATCAGGGGGTGGTTTGTGTTCAGACCAGCGCCAAAGACGGCTCCGGTGTCGAATCGGCATTCACCACACTAGCGGAGATGATGCTGGAGGATTAGGCGGTGAACTACCCGCCCTCAATAACGGCCTATTTGTTGAATCGGACTGCCGGCCAGCGCCATCTGGCTTATTTTCTCCTTGACGACAACGGGCATGTGGTTCAATGGGGCGGTGCCCTGGAACACTATCGGATTCAGACACCCTGCATCGGCATGCCTGTCTCTGAATTGCTCACCTGCACCGAAGGGCTGCTGCCCATGGTTTCGGATAAACTGCTTATCGAGTGTGTCGAACTGCCGTCGCAGGCAGTGGTTGATGTGCACCTTTTCAGCACCAACGGACAGCTCTGGCTGCTGCTGATGGATGCCAGCGAGAAAGCCGAACACCAGCGTCTGCTGCAACAAAAGGCCAACGAACTGGTCCTGATGCGAGATGCCCATGCACGGCTGCTGGATCAGCATCTGGGCAAAGGTGCGACCGAACGCCTGCTGAAGATCGGGTTCGATAACCGGGGCGAGCGCCGCGAGCTGTCCGTGCTTTTCGCCGATATCCGTGGATTCACAACCTACTGCGAGCACCGGCCACCGGTGGATGTCTTCGATATGCTCAATGCCTACCTGGCCGCCATGATCCGGCCGGTGTTGGATGGCGGAGGGGTAATCGATAAAATTGTCGGCGATGCGGTCATGGCGCTGTTCGGTCTATTGCCGTCCGGTATGGCTGCCCCTGACTTGGCGGTGGCCACTGCCCGCGAGATCCTCAGGCGCACCGCTGTGGTGGCTGCCGATCGGCAACAGGTCGGCCAGCCTGCCTTAGCGGTTGGCGTGGGGATTGGCACAGGCCCCGTTGTTTTAGGTCTTTTGGGCAGCAAAGACCGCAAAACCCTCAGTGTGACCGGACATTCGGTGAACCTGGCAGCGCGCTTGGAAAGCCGGGCCGCCCCGGGGGAGATCCTCATGGATGCGCGTACATTCCATGGATTGACAGGCGATCGTAGCGGGTTGACCCCCAAGGTGCTGGCGTTGAAAGGGATGGACAGACCCATTACCGCATTTGGCTGGGTGAATGATGATGAGTACTGACTGCAGACAGGAGTTATTCAAAGCGCTTGATCTGGTGGCCTTGGTGTGCCGTGAAGATGCCCGGTTCACCTTGCAGGGGGATCCTCCCGCCTGGTTCAAGAAACTGTGCCCCGACATTCATCCCGGCAGTCTGCCCGAGCCACCCGAAGAACGCTTTCCGTTTCTATCGAATTTTCTAGTGGATGCCCGTGAGTTCTGGCATCAGGGTAAGGACGGTCGGATTCGCTCGGGTGCCTGGATTCAAGTGACGCCCGATGGTGACGAGATGGCTCTCGAAGCCAGTGCAGTGCTTTTGAAAGGGTCTCGGTTCCTGCTCATCGAGTCATGCCAGTACGCCTATTCGGAGAAACAAGCGCTGATCCAGACCGGCCGCATGATGGCGCTCGATCTGCACGATTACCGACGGCATGAGCAATTCGCCAAAGTGATGCGTGACGAACTGGAGACCCAGGTCAAAACGCGCACGGCGGCCTTGCTTCAAACCAACCAGCGCCTCAAGGCGGAAATCGAAGAACGTCGCAAGACACAGCAATCGTTAAAAGAGAGTGAAAACCGCTTTCGCATGCTCTTCGAAAATTTGTTTGATGCCCAGCTGTTGATGGATGTCGATGGTCGTATCCGAAATGTCAATCGCGCAGCCTGCCAGTTGATGGCCTGCTCCTGGGACAGTTTAAACGGATGTTCGGTCAGCGGCCTGTTTGACGAGCAGGAATCCGCCAAAATCGACAAGGCCGTTGCTGACGCAGCCAATCATGGCATCGCCTACATCGATGAATCGGTCCTCATCGGGGAAAACCAGGCACGCATTCCGGTTGAAGGGGGATGCGTCGGACTGGATATTGACGGCTGTCGCCACGTGGTCTTCAGCCTGCGGGACATCTCCTATCGCAAACAGTTGCAGGCTCAGCTTCAGCAGGCCCAGAAGATGGAGGCCATGGGAAGTTTGGCTAGCGGTATATCACATGATTTCAATAATATACTGTCTGCTATCATTGGTTATACGGAAATTGCCAGGATGGATTTAATCGAAGGCAGTCTGCCGTATAAGAACCTGAGCCAGGTGCTTGCCGCCAGCGATCGCGCCAAGAAGCTGGTTCAGCAGATTCTGACCTTCAGCAGGCAGGCCGAGAGCGTCAGTAAACCCGTCAAAATCAGCGTCGTGATCACCGAGGCCCTGAATCTCATCCGCGCTACGATGCCTGCCAGTATAACCATCCGGAAACAGTTGGAAAGCCGTTGCTATGTCAGTTGCGATCCGACGCAAATTCACCAGATTTGTATCAATCTGTTCAGCAATGCCGTGCACGCCATGGCGGAGGAGGGTGGCGAACTGAAGGTGCAACTAAGGGATGTCGACCTGGACAGTGACTTCACGGACGGGTACCCGGGGATTTCACCCGGGTCCTTTATCGAATTTTCGGTGGCCGATACGGGTCAAGGCATTGCCGAACCGATACGGGGCAAGATCTTCGACCCCTTTTTCACGACAAAGGCCGTTGGCCAGGGAACCGGAATGGGGCTGTCCGTGGTCCACGGGATCGTATCCGCCTGCGGAGGCGCCATCGCCGTCGATAATCGAACGGGAAAAGGCAGTCGGTTCCGGGTCTATCTGCCAGCGATGAGCGATGCGGTCGCCGAATCGCCCATGGCTGAGGGCGCCATGCGCACCGGAACGGAGCGGATCCTGTTCGTGGATGATGAGAAATTTCAGGCGGACTTGGCCACACAAGCGCTGGGCCGCTTGGGCTACCGGGTGGTTGCCCGTACCAGCAGTTTGGAATCGCTGGCCCTATTCGAACAGGACCCGGATGCCTTTGATCTGGTGATTACCGACCTGACCATGCCACAGTTGTCCGGCACCGCCCTGGCCGAAAAAATGCACGCCCTGCGTCCCGGCCTGCCCGTCATTCTCAACTCGGGGTTCAGCACTTCCATCAGCGACGATAATGCCCGGGAGGCAGGCTTCTCGGCGTACCTGAAAAAGCCGTTGGTCATGAAAGATCTGGCAACTGCCGTGCGCGACGTGTTGGACCAAAAAAAGACCATCTGACCGATTGCCGGGAAGGCGCCAGACCAAAAGGGGCAACGGTTGATGGATGGTGCTTTGGCTGGCGGATAGGTGAAGGTTGACGGCAAGGCCCTAACGACTGTCGGTGCGCCCGGTAACCGGTCATCGATGGTCAGCCGGCATCGGGTTTCTTGTCTTCTTTGGGTTCGAGGGATTTGAGCTGGCGCTCGGCCATCTGCTTTTTAGCGTCGTCGTCGGCCAACTTCAGGGCACGCTTGAGGTGAAAGCCGGCATTTTTAAAGTCGCCCTTCCGCTGATAAAAACGGCCCAGATAGTAATGGGCGCCGAACATGTCGCCCAACCTGCCGCAACTTTCCCCTAAAAAATAATAGGCCTGGCCGAAGTTTTTATGCTGGCGTACCAGGTTTTCCAATGTCTCTCTGGCCTCGGCCAGTCGATCCATCTGCATCAGGGTGCGGCCCAAATACAACTGACCCTCGGGGCTTTTTTCGGAGCTGCCGGCAGAAAGGGCTTGCAAGGCTTTTTCATACTGACCGTCATGAAAATAGATTCTGCCAAGATCCTCCAGCATGTGCGTGGCCATGGCATTGCCCTCGATGGCGCGCTTCATATGATCGGCGGCTTCATGCCATTGCCCCATGCGGGTCAGCGCTAAAGCGACCCCGTAGTGGGCCATCGTATCCTGGGGCGACGCCTCAAGTGCCGATCGGAAACGCTTCAAGGCTGTTTTTTCGTCGGTGTACAGCGCCACCAACCGGGTGTGGGCCAATTCGAAACCACCGACCACTTCTCGCGGCTGGACGGCCTGCGATCGATTCTGGTGCAGCCAGTTGTCGATATAGCTCATGCGTTCTTCGGAGGCCGGATGGGTGTTCAGGTAGGTCGGAATCTGTTCGGAGCCATACCATTGCTTGCTGCGTATCTTTTTCAACGATGTCAGCAGGCCTTCACCGCTATAGCCGGATTGGGTCAGATACTCCAGACCCAGTTGGTCGGCCTGCGTTTCGTTCTGGCGGCTGTAGGCCAAAGAGGCGCTCTGACCGGCGGCCACGGAACCCACGGTCACGGCACTGGCTGCAGACGATGCGCCCCCAACGCCCAGCAGCACACCGGCAACCATGCCGGCCAGGGTGGCCATGCCGATCTTTTTTGAGCTTTCGATGCGATCGGAGATATGGCGGCAGACCACATGGGCGATTTCATGGGCCATGATACCGGCCAGTTCCTCCTCGGATTCCAGGGCGGCGAACAGCCCGCTGTTGAAGAAAATATGGCCCGCCGGGGTGGCAAAGGCGTTGAAAACATCTTCCTCAAGCACGTAAAACTGGTACTCGAACGGCTGGGGCGGAACGACCTTCAGAATCCTTTGGCCAACACGATTGACGTAATCGACGATGATCGGATCCTCGATCAGCGGGAACTGAGAGCGAACCACCGCCATGAATTCTTTGGACAGTTCGCGTTCCTCCTGAATGGTGATGCACCTGCCCTGGGGAACCGCCATCAGCATGGTTGCGAGCATGAATGCGGTCATCGTCAAGTATGTGGTAAATTTATTTTTTTTCAGCATGTTAAATCGATATTCCTGTGTATTGTTCAGCACTTTTTGTATCAGGACCGAACTCAGAATGACACATTCTAATATTCTTTTCAAACCGCATGTTTTGTGTTAATGCTGAGCGCCATGGCACAGATCATTTGCATCGCCAATCAAAAAGGCGGCGTGGGCAAGACGACCACGGCCGTCAACCTGTCAGCGGCTCTGGCTGTCTCGGAGAAGCGGACCTTGTTGGTGGACTGCGATCCGCAAGCCAATGCGACAACCGGCGTGGGCTTGGACAAATCCAAGCTGACCAAAACACTCTACCACGGGCTGATCGGTGACACCGCTGCCGATCACGTGATTGTCGACAGCCAGATAGACTCCCTGAAGGTCATGCCATCGCGTGTGGAACTGATCGGATTTGATGTCGAGATGATGGATCGCCCTCGACGCGAGCATGCCTTGCGCCGTCTGCTGACCACGGTGGCGGATGACTTCGACTACATCGTTATCGATTGTCCGCCGTCTCTGAGCCTGCTGACCGTAAACGCCATGACGGCCGCCGATTCGCTCCTGATCCCCTTGCAATGCGAGTTCTACGCACTGGAGGGACTCAGCCAGTTGGTGCAGACATTCCAGCGAATTAAAAGCGGCCTGAATCCGGGCCTGAGCATCGCCGGCATCCTGTTGACCATGTTCGACCGGCGCACCAACTTAAGCCACCAGGTGGCCGAGGATGCGGAGAACCATTTCAGAAACCTGGTGTTCAAGACGACCATCCCCCGCAATGTCCGCTTGGGTGAAGCGCCCAGTTTCGGCCAGCCTATCTTGCTATACGATGCCATGTCTCCCGGGGCGGTCAGCTATTTTTCTCTGGCAAAGGAGATCATGGCCGTCAATCATGTCGGGCACGCCTGACCGTCATTCCGTCCGCCCGGGCGCTACGGGCAGTCGAGTGCTGCACCGGGTAAGCCAACCACAATTCGGGACACCGCATGCCAGATAAAAGCAATATACGCAGCGCCGCTTCAGGCGCCAAGAAAAAACGGAAAATGGCCCTGGGAAGGGGACTCGATGCGCTGATTCCAGATCTGGGTGCTGTTGAAGACATCTCCGGGGCCCCATCGACGGCCCAGAAAACCTATTTTTTGTGCGCCGTCGATTTGATCCGGCCGAACCGCTATCAGCCACGACACCATTTCTCACCCGACGAAATGGAAGCGCTCGCCGATTCCATTCGCAAACAGGGCATCATCCAGCCGCTACTTGTCAGAGCCGATGACGTGGGCTATGAACTGGTGGCCGGTGAGCGACGTCTGAGAGCGGCCAGCCTGGCTGGCCTGGATCGGGTGCCAGTGGTGGTCAAGGATATCTCCGACGAAAAAATGCTGGAGATGTCCATCGTTGAGAACATTCAGCGGGAGAATCTCAATCCCATGGAAGAGGCCGAGGCCTACTTCCGCTTGATCAATGAATTTGATTTGACCCAGGACCAGGCCGCCGAACGGGTTGGCAAGAGTCGTAGTGCGGTGGCCAATTTCCTGCGGTTGCGTCAGCTTCCCGACCCAATCAAAGACAGCATCATGGAGGGGGCCTTGAGCATGGGCCACGCCCGGGCTCTGCTGAGCGCCAGTACACCGGCCAAACAGCAGAGCGCCTGGCGGGAAGTCATGTCCAAGCGTTTGTCCGTTCGTGAGACCGAAGCCCTGATAAAGCGCATCAATGCGGAGAAAAAACCCGAGCGGGTACCGCAACTGACTCCTGAACAACGCTATTTCAATGATATTTCTGAAGATCTGTCGCGCCAGTTCGGCACCCGCGTACGAATTCAACGTAAGGGCAAAAAGGGACGTGTGGAGATCGATTTTTTCAGTGACGACGATCTGGATCGGCTGCTGGGATTGCTACGAAAATAAAACAGAAGTCGGAAGACAGAGGGCAGAGGTCCGAGTTCCGACATCTA
>JAAUYD010132274.1_pt1 | contig 21169 bp, 18 predicted proteins | sample 7278101 | NCBI WGS metagenome assembly JAAUYD01 (sample SAMN14350128, study PRJNA611818) | marine sediment metagenome | isolation source: surface marine sediment (0.6m) | place: French Polynesia: Moorea | collected 2018-08
ACCATGCCATCGTGGCCGATCCCGACCTGCAGCGCCTGGTCGGCGGCGGTCGGCGGCCAGCGATACGCCGGACCGCCCGGCTCGATCGGCTCGCCCCACGGGATCAACACGCTGTAGCGGTAGTCGCCGGAGATCGCCGGCAGCGGCCTGCTGCCGTCGGCGACGGCGACCGGTGCGAAGCCGATCAGGCGGTCGGCGCGACCGCTGCGATCGTCGGCGTCGCCGTCTTGCGGCGGCCCTCCGGCCGCCGCGGCCGCCGCCGGCAGGAAGCTGGCGACGCCGACGGCGAGCCCGCCGACGAGGATGTCGCGACGGCTGATGCGGCTGTCCAGCACGTCGCCGAAGGGACGGTTGCCGGACCGGTTGACGACCTCGTTGTCGTCGTCGAACCCCGGTTGCTGGGTCACCGGGTGCTGGGTCACCGGGTCTTCGGTCATCGGATTGGCCACTCCTGGTTCGTTTGGGTCGACACGAACGCCCGCATGCCGACAGCGTGTCGATGCCCGCGGGGCCGCAGCGGCGGCGTCGCCGTCGTGCCCTCAACGCCGTCGCCGCTGGCGGGTCGAAGCGCGGCGGATCTGCGCGCCAACCCTGCTGCGGCGAGGCCCGGGGATGTGCCGAACCCTTCGCCAGGCGTGCCGGGTCGCGCCGCGGGATCCGGCTAGACCGGTTCGGCGAACAGGTCGTGATCGTCGTACCCGGTCACGCGCACGTCGATGAAATCACCGGGCCCGACGTCGTCCCAGCCGCCGTCGATGACGACGACGCCGTCGACCTCCGGTGCATCACCGGGACCGCGGGCGACAATCCGGTCGTCGTGCACCTCGTCGATCAACACGATCATCTGCCGTCCGACCTGCAACGCCAGCTTGTTGCGGCTGATCTCGGCCTGGATCTCCATGAAGCGCTGCAGCCGGTCCTGCTTGACCGCCTCGGGCACCGGGTCTGGCAAGGCGTTGGCCGCCGCGCCGTCGACCGCCGAGTACGCGAAGCAGCCGACGCGGTCGAGCTGCGCCTGCTGGATGAACTCGAGCAGCCGGTCGAAGTCGTCCTCGGTCTCGCCCGGAAAGCCGACGATGAAGGTCGAACGCAGCACCAGCTCGGGGCAGGTCTCGCGCCAGTGCGCGATGCGCGTCAGCACCTTCTCGGTCGCCGCCGGGCGGCGCATCGCCTTGAGGACGCGCTGGCTGCCGTGCTGCAGCGGCATGTCGAGATACGGCAGGATTATGCCGTCGGCCATCAGCGGCAGCAGCTCGTCGACGTGCGGGTATGGGTAGACATAGTGCAGCCGCGTCCATGCCGGCAGCCGGCCGAGTTCTTGCGCCAGCGTCGTCAGCCGGGTCGGCAGCGGCCGGCCGTCGAAGAAGTCGGTACGGTACTTCAGGTCGACGCCATAGGCGCTGGTGTCCTGCGACACGACCAGCAGCTCGCGCACGCCGGATTCGACCAGGCGCTCGGCCTCGGCCAGCACCTCGCCGACCGGCCGGCTGACCAGATCGCCGCGCAGGCTCGGGATGATGCAGAAGCTGCAGCGGTGATTGCAGCCTTCGGAGATCTTCAGGTAGGCGTAGTGCGGCGGCGTCAGCTTGATGCCAGGCGGCGGGATCAGGCTCGTGAACGGATCGTGCGGCGCCGGCAGGTGGGCGTGCACGGCGCTCATGACCGCCTCGTAGTCGTGCGCACCGGTCACGGCGAGCACGCCCGGATGGGCGGCGCGGATCTCGTCGGCGCGGGCGCCCAGGCAGCCGGTCACGATCACCCGGCCGTTGGCGTCGAGCGCCTCGCCGATGGCATCGAGTGACTCCTCGACGGCGGCGTCGATGAAGCCACAGGTGTTGACGACGACCAGGTCGGCACCGCCGTAGCTCGGCGACAGGTCGTAGCCCTCGGCGCGCAGCTGGGTCAGGAGGCGTTCGGAGTCGACCAGGTTCTTCGGGCAGCCGAGGCTGACGAAGCCGATCGTGGGCACGGCGCTACGCATCGGATCGATGGATCAGGCGGGCGAGTGCGCCGCGATAGCGCTTGACCAGCCCGTGGTCGCGGCCGCGGGTGTCGAACACGGCCAGCAGGCGGCGCCGCGCGGCGCCGCCGTCTGGGCAGCGAGGTCGGCGGCCTTGAAAGCGTCGCTGAAGCTGATGTGCAGCACGCAGTTGCCGTCGGGTGACGGTTCGACGACACCCACCTTGAGCGGACCGTTGATCTCCATGCCTGTCTCCGAATACAGCGCGCGGGGAAGATCGCGAAGGATACGGCAAGCCCGTGTTCAATAAACCCCCGACGATCTCCCGGCTTGGCCGCGCACGACGCCTCGCGTGGTCGCCAACTGTGCACGATTTGGCCAACCGGTAACCCGCGATTTCCGATTTCGATACAGTGGGTTAACGCAGGTTAGTCGATCCGCGAAAAATGTCCGTGTCACAGCCTTGTCACGGTCCCGGATGCATGCCAGTATCGGATAACTCGAGGCACATAAAATTAGTATTTTCTAATTCAAAAACCGAGAGTTGCGGCAATAAGAGAACAGACCAGAAAGTCGAAATGGAGGTGTGGGTGAAATCTTTGTTGAGTTGTACTTTCGGTAAGGCCTGCAGTGATATCCCGGGTGTCTGCATCGTGTTGCAGATGATCCTCGTCGTCGCCATCTCCGGCGTACTCGGTTACCTGTTCGTGACCCAGGAGCTGATGAAATAACGACTCCGGGGCCCTCCCGCGGCAACGCCGGGGGGCTTGACCGCTCTTCGAGCGCCTTCTAAAGTCCGGCGCCTCGCCTGAGGTGCCTCTCGCCTTTCCCGCCAGAGGTTAAACGGGAAGCCGGTGCGCTCTGCTCCAGAGCCAATCCGGCACTGCCCCCGCAACGGTGATCGGGCCTGTCTGTCGCCCACTGCCACTGTGTCTGCCGACATGGGAAGGCGCGTGCAGACAGCGAGTCGCGGAGATTCCCCCGCCTCGCAGCCCGTCAGTCCGGATACCGGCCCAGGTGGATCTCAACCACGTTGCGGCGGGCGGCGTGAGACGCCCCGCTGACCCGCCGCGGTCCGCCGGCCCGTCTCCGCACGTCCCCCGCCTGTCACAGGGACGGCGCGGCGGGCGTCGCCCGGGGAGTTCGCCATGCCTTCGCTGCCGATTGCGCGCCTCGCCCTGGCCGCCGGGCTTTACCTGCTGTCGTCGGCGACCGTCGCGGGCGTGCCACCGATCCTGATCAGCGCGGCGCGCACCGAGCAGCCCGGGCTCGACATCCCGGCCGCCCGCACGGTCATCGACGAGCGCGAGATCGCCGCCAGCGGCGCGCGCGACATCGACGAACTGCTGCGCCGGGTCAGCAGCCTGCACGTGGCCGATGGCATCGGCGACGGCGGCGGCAGCCGTATCGACATGCGCGGCTTCGGCGCGGCCGCGACATCCAATGTTGCGGTGCTGGTCAACGGCCGCAAGATCAACCCGGCCAGCGATGCCGCGACGCTGTACCTGAACAGCATCGACATCGACAGCATCGCGCAGATCGAGATCATCGAAGGCAGCGCCGGCACGCTGTACGGCAATCAGGCGGTCGGCGGGCTGATCAACATCGTCACGCGGCGCCCGCAACGACGGTCGCGCACGCTGCGCATCGGCGCCGGCAGTTACAACGGCCGCGCCGCGAGTGCGACGCTGAGCGAGACGCTGGCTGGCGCCGGCGGCCTGCGCGTACAGCTGGAGCGCCGCGACAGCGACAACTACCGCGACCAGAACGCCAGCCGGGTCAGCCGCTTCGATACCCGCGTCGAGCTCGCGCATGACAACGGCCGCAGCCACATCGACGTCCAGGTGCTCGACGACGACGTGCAGACACCCGGCGCGCTGCTGGCCGCCGAACTCGCCGCCGACCGCCGCCAGGCCGCGTTCACCGGCGACTACCTCGACACCGAGAGCACCGTGCTGCGCTTCGGTACCCAGCGCGGTCTCGGCGGCGACTGGCAGTTCGAGGGCGAGGTCGCGGTCCGCGACGACCGGCGCGAGTTCGTGCAGAGCTTCCGCGGCTTTCCGGGGTCGCTGTCGACCCAGGACCGCGACAGCATCGAGATCACGCCACGCCTGGTCGGCCGCGCCGCCGGCAGCGTCGTCACGCTCGGCATGGACTGGCTGTCGACCGATTACCTTCTGGTCACGGCGTTCGGCACACAGGGCAACGATCAGGCGATACAGGCGTGGTACGCGCAGCTGACCCACCCGCTGTCGCCGACCCTGTCGGTGACCGCCGGCGTGCGCCACGCGCGCGTCGACAATGCGATCGACAACAACGGCACGCCGGTCGACCTCGATGACGACATCACGGTCGGTTCACTGGGCCTGGTCTATCGCCCGACACCGGACTGGCGGCTGTTCGCGCGCGCCGACCAGAACTACCGCTTCGCCAAGGTCGACGAGCATACCAACGTGCCATTCGGCCAGCCGGTGGGCCTCGCCAACCAGCGCGGCGTGTCGTACGAGAGCGGCGCCAGCTACCGGCGCAACGGCTGGCGCGTCGCGCTGAGCGCCTACCAGCTGCGTCTCGACGACGAGATCAGTTTCGACGCCACCACCTTCACCAACGTCAACCTGCCGCGCAGCCGGCGCAACGGCGCCACCCTGAGCGTCGACGCCAACCTGACGGCCGAACTCAGCGGCGGCGTCGGCTATACCTGGACCGACGCCGAGATCACCAGCGGTAACCACGCCGGCAGCCGCGTGCCGCTGGTGCCGGAACACCGCGCCACGGCCTTCCTCGCGTACCGTCCCAGCCTCGACTGGCAGGCGCGCGTCGACGTCGAGCACGTCGACCGGCAGTTCCTGGGGTCCGATTTCGCCAACCTGTCGGCGCCGCTCGACGCCTACACCGTGGTCAACCTGGTCGCCCACCGTGATATCGGCGACTGGCGCCTGAGCGCAAAGCTCAATAACCTGTTCAACGAACGTTACAGCGAGACCGGCGCCCGCTCGTTCGCCGGCGACGGCTTCATCCCGGCGCCGGAGCGCAACGCCTGGATCTGCGTGACCTACCGGACCGGGGACTGAACATGGCCGACAGACTGACCCGCATCTACACGCGCAGCGGCGACGACGGCAGCACCGGCCTGGCCGGCGGCGAGCGCGTCGCCAAGGACCACCCGCGGATCGACGCGATCGGCGCCGTCGACGAGCTCAACTCGCACCTCGGCCTGCTGCGCAGCGCCGCGCTGGACAGCGGCGACGACGCGCTGCTCGAGACCCTCCAGCATCGCCTGTTCGATCTCGGCGGCGAACTGGCCATGCCCGGCAGCGAGCTGCTGCGACCGGCGCACACGACGCAGCTCGAGCACGCGCTCGACGGCTACAACGCCGCGCTGCCGCCGCTGCAGGAATTCGTGCTCCCCGGCGGTAATGCCGCGGCGGCACGTTGTCACGTCGCGCGCACCGTGTGCCGGCGTGCCGAGCGCGAGCTGTTGCGACTTTCCCGCATCGAGCCGGTAAACTCCGCGGGCATCACGTTTCTGAACCGACTCTCCGACCTGTTGTTCGTGCTGGCGCGTACGCTGGCGCGGCGCGACGGCGGCAGCGAGGTCACCTGGCGCAAGGACATCTGACGCATGGCGAAGCAACCGGCTGTTGTCGTTGGCATGGGCGAAATGGGCAGCGTGTTCGCGCGCGCGCTGCTGCGGCTGGGCCACCCGGTCTACCCGGTGGATCGCAGGACGCGCATGAAGGCATTGGCGAAGGTGGTGCCCGAACCGAAGCTGGTGCTGATCGCGGTCGGCGAGAACGACCTCGCGGCGGTGCTGAACAAGGTGCCCAGGGCCTGGCGCAGGCGTCTCGTGCTGCTGCAGAACGAACTCCTGCCTGACGACTACCGGCCGTTCGAGAATGTCACCGTGATCTCGGTGTGGTTCGAGAAGAAGCCGGGCCAGGACAGCAAGGTCATCATCCCGTCGCCGGCGCACGGCCCGCGCGCCAAGCTGCTGCGCCGGGCGTTGGCGACACTCGGCATCCCGGTCACGGTCGTCGAGCGCCGCCGCGACATGTTGTTCGAACTGGTCGTCAAGAACCTGTATATCCTGACCAGCAACATCGCCGGCCTGCGCGTCGGTGGCACGGTCGGCGAAATGCGCGATCGCCATGCCGGTTTCATGCGCGACGTCGCCAACGACGTGATCCGCCTGCAGGAGGCGCTGACCGGCACGCGCTTCAACAACGATCACCTGGTCGCCGCGATGCTGCGTGCGTTCGACGGCGACCCCGGGCACCCGTGCATGGGACGCAGCGCGCCGGCCCGGCTCGAACGCGCGCTCGACCACGCCGACCGCCTCGAGATCTACCTGCCGACGCTGCGCGCGATCGCGATCGAGCACGCCGAGCCGGTCGTCGCATGAGCGAGGCGCCGCAGATCCTGCCCGGCAGCCGGGTCACGCTGCACCTGTCGATCCGACTCGAGGACGGCACCGAGGCGCTGTCGACCTTCGATGAAGAACCGGTCACGCTGACGCTCGGCGACGGCACGCTGCAGCCGGGCCTGGAGCTGGCGATCTACGGGCTCAGCGCCGGCGATCGCCAGACCCTGAACCTGCTGCCCGAGCAGGCCTACGGGCTGCGCGACCCGGCGCTGATCCAGCAGATGCCGATGACCGATTTCGGCGGTGAGTTCGTGCCCGAGGTCGGGCAGATCATCGCGTTCGCGATGCCCAACGACGAGGAGGCCGCCGGGACCGTGCTCAGCGTCGACGAGGGCCAGGTCGAGGTCGACTTCAACCATCCGCTGGCCGGGCACCAGATTGCGTTCACGGTCGAGATCCTGACCGTCGAGGCGCCACCGGAAGATGCGGCGAAAGACGCCTAGGAAGACGCAGAGACCACAGATAAAGCGCAAAACGACACGGAGGTAGCGGAAAGGCGTCCATTCGTCGCACTGCCGACTTTTTTGCAGCGCGGAGGGCTTCCCCGGCAGACTGATGGGAACCCCCTCCATCTCGGTGGGTCAATGCACGTGGGCCGGGCAGCTTCACCTGCCAGCCGGGCGGCGGCGTCAGTCGTATGCGCTGCGCATCTCTGCGCTTTCCTGCGATCCTCTGCGTCCCCCCCCAACGGCCGGGTTGAAAACCGGTCGCCGCACCCCGAGAATCCAGCGCATGAAGATCCTGCTCGCCAACCCGCGTGGCTTCTGCGCCGGCGTCGACCGCGCGATCGAGATCGTCGAGCGCGCACTCGATGCCTTCGGCGCGCCGATCTACGTGCGCCACGAGGTCGTGCACAACCGCTTCGTCGTCGAGCGGCTGCGCCAGCGCGGCGCCGTGTTCGTCGACGAACTCAGCGAGATCCCCGACGGCGGTACCGTGATCTTCAGCGCCCACGGCGTCTCGCGCCAGGTGCGCGAGGCGGCCGAGCAGCGCGACCTGACGGTGTTCGACGCGACCTGCCCGCTGGTGACCAAGGTGCACCTCGAAGTAGCGCGGCATTGCCGCGACGGCCACGAGGTCGTGCTGATCGGCCACAAGGGCCACCCTGAGGTCGAAGGCACGATGGGCCAGTACCGCTGCCCACCGGACCAGGCCGGCATCTACCTGGTCGAGACGCCGGCCGACGTCGCCGCGCTGCGGATCCGCAATCCCGAGCAGCTCGCGTTCGTGACCCAGACGACGCTGTCGATGCACGATACGGCACAGGTCATCGACGCGCTGCAGCGGCGCTTCCCGGCGATCCGCGGGCCGAAGAAGGACGATATCTGTTATGCGACGCAGAACCGCCAGGACGCGGTCACGCGCCTCGCCGGGAAATGCGACCTGGTGCTGGTCGTCGGTTCGCCGAACAGCTCGAACTCTAACCGCCTCAAGGAGATCGCCGAGAAGCAGGGGCGCCCGGCCTACCTGATCGACGGCCCGGCGGATATCCAGGCCGCGTGGCTCGCGGATGTCGATGCGGTCGGCGTCACCGCCGGGGCGTCGGCGCCGGAGGTGTTGGTCGAGAGCGTGATCGAGCACCTGCGCCGGCACGGCGCCGACGGCGTCGAGGAGGACAGCGGCGAACCCGAGACCATCGTGTTCGCGCTGCCGAAGAACCTGCTCGGGGCCATCGAACGCAGCCGCTGAGCGCGGGCAGCGGCGCCGGGTGCCGCTACCAGCAGTTGGACGCCGACCCGGTGTAGGTCTTGGTACCGAGTTGGTCGATCGTGAAGCTGCCGCAGTTCGTCGAGTCGCTGGCCTGCGCATCGCCGGAATCGACGGTCGCCGTCGCCGTGAACGCCTGCCCGGCATTGGTCACGTTGGCCGCGACCGTGTAGTAACCCTCGTCGGAGTTGCCACCCTGCAGCGCCGTCGACACCTGCAATGAACTCAGCGTGGCCGCGTACGAGCCGTTGATCGTGTAGAAACGCTCCTGCGCGAGCGCGAGCGTCTCGAGCGCTATCTTGGCATCGGCGCGGCGCGCCTTCTGCGACTGGGTCGTGTACAGCGGGTAGGCGATCGCCGCGATCACCGCCATGACGGCGACCACGACCATCAGCTCGACCAGCGTCAGTCCTGCTTGCTGTAAACGCATCACCTACCCCCGTTACTTGACCCGAACCCAGGACTTGCGCCCTTCACCGGACGACAGGGCGTTCTCGGTCTTGGCATCGATCTGCGCCTGCTTCGAACCGGAGAAGTACTTGCCTTCGCAGTCCTTGCAGCCGCCCGACGGCCCACCGACCCCGGCGAGGATCGCCGGCGCCTGGATGATGCCGACCTTGGACTTGGTTCCCGAGACCGGCGTGTAGGTGGTCACGTTGTTGACCGTCGTCGACGGCATATCGTTGAAGTCGAACTTGCCATCGCCGTTGAGGTCGAGCACCGGCACGTCCAGGCGGCCACCGGTGCGCGGATCGAGTTCCATCAGCCAGCCGGAGCCGCCCTCGTCACAGGGCACCGGCGACGGCAGCGTCGTGACGAAGATCAGCTTGCCGGCGCGCAGGATCGGTTGTGCGACCATCTTCTCGCCGCTGTCGGTCAGATCGAGATACCAGCCGCACGACTTGTTGACCGCGCAGGTCTCCGGCACGCCGCTGACGAACCCGGCCCATTGCACCGCCGTGTTGCTGACCAGGCGGATCGTCTCGGTATTGGTGCCGAACGTCGCGACCTGCGTGCTCGTGATCGTCTGCTGCTGCAACACGTTCGAATTGCGGGTCGTCACCGACGTGATCGTGTTGCCGTCGTCACGGTCCCAGATGCCGTACATAGTGTTGTCCTGCACGGCGTTGGCCGGGTCCTGGTCCACCAGCTCGTAGTACTTGCCGGTACCGAAGAACACGATGCGGCCGATCGCCGACGTCGGGTGGAAGCCGACGGCCATGCGCGACGTGATGCGCTGCGGCACATTGCTCGCATTGCGCGCCGAGTACAGCAGCGTCGTGCTGGCACGGGTGAACCCTGTCGACGTCTTCGCGAAACGCCAGACGTTGCCGTTCAGGTCGCCGCCGTAGACCAGGTCGGCGTCACCGTCGCCGTCTGTATCGACCGGTGCCACGGTGGACAGGCCGTTGCCGCTGCCGTGCGAGCCCGACCCCGGGCCGGTATCGGAAAGGTCGATGCGCTGCAGTAGGACGCCGTCGCTGAGGCGCACGACGTACAGGATCGCCTTGCCCGACTTGCCGTGATAGCCGTTGCCGAAGATCGCGACCCAGCCGAGATTGTCGACCTTGACGATCGACGGCTGGCTGTAGCTGTAGCCGAGTTCTTCGAAATCGCTGCCCGCGACCGTCGGCGTGGCCTCGATATCCCACAGCACCAGCTGGTTGGCATAGGTCTCGTCGAACTTGCCGGGATCGGTGACATCGAGCGCAAACACGCCGCTGCCGCCGCCGCGCAGTGTGCCCACCAGCACCGTGTGCCACGCGCCGCTGAAGAACGCGTCGACGACGGTCGACGGACCGTCGACAAAGTACTGGTGCGTGTAGTTGGTCGACGTCAGCTTGCTCAGGTTGGGCGTCGGCACACCACTGACGACATTGGCATAGACCGAATTCGGCACGAAGGCGATACGCTCCTGGCCGGTGCAGGCCGACACCCCGTGCAGCGCGCCATCGTTGCCGCCGAAGTACAGGATCGGCTCACGCTCCAACGACCCCAACGGGCGCAGGTTACCGCCCGAGTCGCGGCAATCGACGTCGTCGTTGGCGGCGACGAACGACGAGTAGGCCACCGTCTCCATGCTGTCCGGATAACCGAAGGCCGGTGCACCGACGACGGTCGGCGTCGAGTTGACGACGTCGCCGAGCGGCGTGCTGCGGTCGCGGAAGCTGCCACCGTTGACCAGTTCGTTGCTGTCGTCACCGCGCAGCCAGTCCAGTCGATCGCTGCCGCGGCTGTCTGACAGCCCGGAACCCGGATTCAGATCCAACGCGGTCTGCTGCGCCGTGTTCAGGCTGGACCAGCGGAACGGGACACCGCTGCCGGCCCCAAGGTTCGCGGTCGGGTCCCAGGTGATCCATTCACGCCCGGTGTCGTGGTCCTGACCCGCCACGACCGTTGCGACGTCCCACTCCTGGGGCAGCAGCGCACCGGTCGTCGTGTCGACCGGGAAGGACACGACGCTGCCGGACCAGTCGGTGCTGTCGAAGCGTGCCTGGTAGATGCGCGTCGACGTGCGCAGGCTGACGGTGTTGGCGACGACCGATGCCGACGACGAGGTCGTCGCGATCGTCGCCAGGTACGACGCCAGCTTCGGACCGATCTGCGACGGGTCGTCGGCGAAGAAGAAGCTGTCGGCGACGCCGTCGCCATCCTCGTCCCATTCGACTGCCTTGTCGGGCAGGTTGTAGCCGGTATCGCCGGGCGAGTCGGAGTCGTTGAACGAGCCGTACTTCGCCGCGAGTTCGAGCGGCAGCGGCAGGTTGCGCGCGGTCGACGTGCCGGCCGTGAAGGTCCGGACCAGCGGCGTCGGCTCCTTGTTATCCTGGCCCGGGTCGTCGTCGAACGAACTGAAGTTGGCACCGCCGCCGTGGTTCTTGATCAGGCCCGCGTAATCGCCGTCGGCCGTCGTGCCGACGACGATGAAGCCGAGGTTCATCGACACACCGCCCTCGGCGTGCATGAAACGCACCGTGACGCGTGCGGTACTGGTACCCGGGTTCGAATCGTTGGCGCCGCTGCCGTCGTCGTCGCGCGTGGTACAGGCCGCGCCGACACAGATCGAGACGCGTTGCACCATGTCCATGTCATAGTCGTTGCCCCAGGCCGAGTCCTCCCACTGGGCGAGGAAACGCAGGTAGACGAGGTTGTTGTTGACGTCGTACTCCTGCTCCTCGATGTTCAGATGCGCGAGGCTCGACGATTTCCAGTTCGGCGAACCGGCCGCCGGCGTAGAGTTGGTCGGCCCCGCGTACGAGATCGGCACCAGCGTCATCGAACCGTTGCCGAGCGGGATCACGAAATCGGGCAGCGTCTTCGACAGCGCGATCGCGTAGGTGTTGATCAGCTGCTCATCGGTGCGGTCGTTGCGCAGGTCGCCATTGCTGCCGCCGATGTGCGCCTGGTGCGCGATACCCGCCATCGCGTAGCCACCCTGCTTGTTCGGCGACGTCGGGCACAGGCCACGCATCTGCGACAGCGACGTGAAGGTCTTCGCCGAGCAGATATTGGTATCCGGGTTGGCCAGCGGCGTCGCACCGACCTCGCCGATGAACACCGAGCTGGAGATCGTGCCCTGCGAAACCTCCTCGGTGCCGACCGCGTTGGTCGCGGTGGTCAGGTTGCCGAGCACCGTCGGCACGGTACCCAGGTCGTCGGTATCGAAGTTGTTGTCGCCGCTCGAGATCACGACGACGTTCATCGGCGTGCAGTACTCGGTCGATATCATCGGGTCGTCCCACGTCGCCGAGGGCAGGCCCAGAGAATCCGATGCGACATCGAAGGTGCCGGTCGCCGAACCCTCGCCGATCAGGTAGCGCACCGATTCGAGGTACAGTTCGGACACCGGGTTGCCCCAGTTCGAACAGCGCCGGTTGCCAGACGTGCTGGTCAGGTAGGTGTTGATGTCGATGCCGAAGGTGTCGCAGTCGCTGTAGTGCGTATCGTCGTAGTCCCAGGTGTTCAGGCGCACCTTGTCCAGCGTCGACACGATGCCGTTGACGCTGCCGTTGAACGTGCCATCGGTCAGGTTCACCTCGTCGTCCGACGCCGAGGCATTGCCGGCGAACAGGCCCATCGCCTTGCGCAGCACGCCGCCGTGATCGCGCTTCTGGTAGCTGCCGCTGACCAGCCCGAAGCGCAGCGTGCCGTCCTCGCCGTATTCCTGCAGCAGGCCGATCGGCTTCGAGTCGGTGCCGTTGTAGCTGCGGCAGTTCTCTTCGAGCTTGCCCGACACGCAGACCTCGACCTTGACGTTCGGTGCGTTGTTGGTGTTGGCGCCGAACAGGTTGTCGGCGTTCTTCGGTACCGTGCCGGCGTTCCGGTTGGCGTTGGTGCGGAAGTTGGTCTCGTACCACTCGCACTGGTTGCGTTCGCCGGATGCCCAGCGACCCCAGTCGCCGCTGGCGATACGCACCTTCGGCGGATAGGTCGCGGTCGACATGTTCTGCGTCTCTATCGTGCCGACGTTCGGGTCGGGCGTCGAGTTGCACAGCGTCATCGTCGCGACGTTGTACGGCGTGTAGTTCTGGGTCGTGTCGGTGAGGCTCGGCGTGAAGACCTTGGCGAACGAGTGCACGTCGTTGGCGAGCAATGTCCGCTGCAGCACGGTCTGGCTCGCGCTGTCGACCGCGCGCTTGCCGCCGTACAGTGCCTTGCGCAGCACGTCGATGCGGGTCATCGTCGCCCAGTTCAGGAAGTTGCCGCTCCAGTCGCCGTCGGAAGCGGCGTTGTTGCAGTGATGCAGGTTGCTACCGCTGGCGGCATTGCGCGGCTCGAAATAGCCGCTGCTACTGTCGTACTGGTAGCAGCGCCTGCTGTCGAAATAGCCGAAGTAGTCGAAAGTATCGACATAGGTGTTGTCGATGACGCCGTCGCCGTTCAGGTCCGAGTAGTCGGCGAAGGCCTTGGCGAACAGCTGGTGATCGACCGACATCGCGAACATCACCATCGGGCTGACCTGGGACACGAGGAACAACGGCTCCTGGGCCGGCAGCGCGATCGCCGCGCGGCTCGACATCAAACCCCACGCGACGGCAACGGCAGAACTGAGAATCTTGTTGCGCATGGTCTTTCCCTCTTAGTTGCCGTTCCAGCTGAAATAGGTGCTCTGCAGGACCACTTCGGTGTTCGGCGACACGCCGTAGCCCTTCGCCGTGACCCGGTAGTGATGCACGCGCGGCGGCTGGTTCTGGGTGCCGATCGCCAGGTCACTGTTGCCGATCACGGTCTTCGGCAGTTTCTCGATGTAGTACTCGGGCACCGCGGCGACCAGCAACTTGCTGTTGTAGGTCAGCACCGACGCCGGGACCAACAGCCCGTAGTTGCTGCCGGTATTCGGATCGACGCTGGTCGACGATGCGGTGACCTCGTAGGTGCCGCCGGTCCCGTCGAACGCCATCGCCGAGTGCGTCGTGGTGTTTGCCACGCCGCCTTCGCCGGTGCGCAATGCCGACTCGGCGGCCTCCAGCGCCGCGCTGTAATCGCGGAAGTTACCGGCCATGCGCTCCTCCATCGTCGTGTCGCGCAGGCTCGCGGTGCCGAGCACGGTCAACACCAGCAGCAGCACCAGCGCGACGATCAACACCGCGCCGCGTTGTTTGCGGAGGATTCTGGGATTTGCGTTTCGCATCGTCTGGTCCACTTAAAGCACCGAGTTCCGGATCGAAATCAGTGAGCTGAATTCCTGGCGCAGGCGAAAGTCGCCGGTGGGCGGCGAGATCGACGTGCTGCCAGACGGAAAATAGGTATACGGGGCCTCGACCGCGCTGGCACCCTCGACACTGTTGAGCAGCAGCGAGACGCGCACCGCCATGACCTCGTCCCAGTCGTACAGGCTGCCGGTCGGCCGGATCTGGCCGGCATGTCCGAACGCGTCGATGTCGCCGTTGCCATCGGTATCGAAGGCGTAATCGATCTGCATGTTTTCGACGCCATCGACGAGCTCCACCGCGTTAGTGCCGTCGAAGCGGTACAGCGCATTGATCGCCTGGCCGGTCTGGTTCAGGCGGCCGGTATCGCCGACGAAATAGGTGTGACGGTCGAATTCCATGACCACGGCATCCGAGCCGTAGGGCTCAGCGAGTTCGTTGTGCTTGTTGCCGGTCGTGTGCGTGATCACGGTGTTGCTGCCCGCTGTCGAGACGTTGGTGGCGCGGAAGATCGTGCCGCTCTTGCAGTCGCCGATCAGCAGGAACTCGTTGTTGGCGAAGCCCGTCGCCGTGCCAAGCACCGTGACGTTGCCGTTCTTCAGAACCGGCGCCGCGACGAAGGCGACGTTGGAGCGCAGCGGGCCGCGGATCTCGATCGAATCGGTATTGCTCACCATGTCCACGCTGCCGATCGTGACCGTACCGCTGGGATCGTTGCGGCCGTCGAGGAACTGGCCCGCGGCGAAATCGTCCAGCCATGCCGTCGCGCCCGATGCCGTGACGACATTCTTGAAATGCGGTTCGATATGCGGCGATTTGCAGCCGCCGAACCCGGCCTGCTGCAGATCGGCGGCGATCTGCCGGACCGCGTAGCGGCCGTTCTCCTGCAATGTGCCGAGCCCGTTCTGCATCTGGTAGGTCGCCTTGTTGGCCGAGAACACCAGCAGCACGCCGGCCAGCAGCACCAGGCTCAGCGTCGTCGCGACCATCAGCTCGACCAGGGTCAGGCCGGTTTGTTTGCCAAACGCTCGGGTCATAGCTGGGCCCTCGTGACCAGTTCGAGTTTCGCGCTGACGTCGCGGGCATCGGTCCAACGCACCTTGACCTCGGCGAGGCCGCCCGCGGTCACGCTGACCTCGCCTTCACCGGCCGGCAGGCGCTCGACGTAGGCGTGCCAGAGCTCGACGTCCATCTGCGCGACCTGGGCCGCCGAGCAGCTGCCGGCACAGGTCACGTGTGATGGCGTCACGCCGTAGTTGATGTCGTAGTCGCCGTCGCGGGCCGCGTCGCGGTTGGCGCGCATGCGATCGATTATATCGGTCGTCGCCAGCGTCGCCTGCGAACGCAGGAACGCGCTGTGATTGCTGCGCAGACCGGTCGTCTGCAGACCGCTGAGACCGAGCAGGCCGATCGACAACACGATCAGCGCGACCAGTACCTCGAGCAGCGTGAAGCCACCCTGTCGATGTTGCTTGCCGGCCATCAGCTGCATACCCCGCGGTTCAAACGGACCTGGCCACTGTTCATGATGTGCAGGCAGCGCTGCTGGTTACCGGTCGACTCGTTCTGGCCGAGCTGGATGCAGCTGCCGCTGGTCGCGCACACACCGGCATTCGCGGTCAGCGCGGCGACCTCGCCCTGCGCCTGGTAGGTCACGAACGCGCCGGTGGTCACCGCGGTCGCACCGTCGATCGTCAACGCGAACACCTTCAGCCGCTCGTCGCCGCCGTCGACGGTGCCGGCGGTACCGCCGTCGGTGAATACCAGCAGCCCGTTGTCCCAGTCGCTGTTGCTGCCGCAGACGATCGGGTTGGCGGTCGGATCGGCGATCGCGCAGACCGACACCCCGGTGCCGCGGCGGATCGCCTCGCTGCGCGCCAGCTTGAACGCGGTCAGGAAGGTGTTGGCCTGGGTCGTCGCCCGGTTGTTGGCCGCGACGCCGCTGAACAGCGGCATGCCGACCGCGACCAGGATGATCGCCACGGCCAGCGTGACCATCAGCTCGACCAGCGTAAGTCCCTGTTGTGTCTTCATAATGGCTCGTATAGCAGTTCACTGATTAGATAGCGCCGACGCGAATGATAGACTGGCGCAAATACCCGACGAACGGTGGTGGCGTAGCGCTCCGCGATCGCCCACCCGATCTACGATCCTGTTGAGTCTTTTCCCCGGATGAGTCACTTCCCCGGATGAGTCATTTCCTGGTTGTCGGCGGCGGCGCCATCGGCATGCTGACTGCCCTCGAACTGCGCAGCGCCGGGCACGACGTCAGCCTGTTCGAACGCGGCGAGACCGGTCGCGAATCATCGTGGGCCGGCGGCGGGATCGTGTCGCCGCTGTTCCCGTGGCGCTACCTCGACAGTGTGACGCGCCTCGCGAGCTGGAGCCAGTCGGTCTATCCGGCGTTGTGCTCTGACCTGTTTCGGCACACCGGGGTCGATCCTGAACTCACCGACTGCGGCCTGCTGCTGGTCGCACCCGACGAACACGACGCGGCATTCGCCTGGGCACGCGAGCACGACCGCGCGCTCGAGGCGGTCGATCGCGCGGCCTTCCACCGCCTCGAGCCGCAGGCCGCCGACCCGCCGGACAAGGCGCTGTGGATGCCGACGGTCGCCCAGGTCCGCAACCCGCGAATGGTAACGGCCCTGCGAACGCGCCTCGACCAGCTCGGCGTCGCGCTGCACACGGCCAGCGAGGTGCGCGCCCCGTCGGTGGAAGGCGGACGCTGCCGCGGCGTGCTGACCGGCGACGGCGCGACCCACGAGGCCGACGCGGTCGTCGTCTGCGCCGGGGCCTGGAGCGCCGGCCTGCTCGCCGACCTGCCGGCGCCTCCGGCGATCCACCCGGTGCGCGGCCAGATGCTGCTGTTTCGCGCCGCACCCGGCACGATCACGCGCATGGTCCTCGAGGCCAGCCGCTACGTGATCCCGCGGCGCGACGGCCGCACGCTGTTCGGCAGCACCATCGAGGAGGTCGGCTTCGACAAGCAGACCACGCAGGCCGCGCGCGACGAGCTGCACGCGATCGCGACGGCGCGTTTCCCGGTGCTCGCCGACTGCCCGGTCGAGGCCCACTGGGCCGGCCTGCGGCCGTCGTCGCCGGCCGGCGTGCCGTACATCGGCCCGCACCCGGCGATCGACGGGCTGTTCGTCAATGCCGGCCATTTCCGCAACGGTATCGTCCTCGGCCCGGCGTCGGCGCGCCTCGCCGCCGACCTGGTACTCGGCCGTACACCGATCGTCGACCCGGCGCCGTACGCGTGGACGGCCGCGCGCGGCTGATCGGCGGCCAGCGCGGCGCGGCGTCTTGAGTCGCTGCACAGAGTGTCCCTATAATGCGCCGCCCCATGCCGGTGTAGCTCAGTTGGTAGAGCAACGCATTCGTAATGCGTAGGTCCGCGGTTCGAATCCGCGCACCGGCTCCATTTCCCGGCAGACCGCATGCCCCGTACCGGCCTCCTCCCGATCTCGTTGATGCTCGCGGCGTGCAGCGGCGCGCCGGCCGCCGACCACCTGCCCGGCCGGGTGTTGCGGGTCATCGACGGCGACAGCCTGGTGCTCGAGCTGCGCGGCGCGCAGCACCGGATCGAGCTGCACGGCATCGACGCGCCGGAACTCAACCAGCCGTGGGGCGGCACGGCGGCGGCACAGCTGCAGCGCCGGCTCGCCGGGGCCTTTGTCGTCGTCACCCGCCACGCCGTCGACCGCGCCAACCGGACCGTCGGCAGCATCCGCGTGCACGACCGCGACGTCGCCCTCGACCTGCTGTCCGGCGGCCTCGCCTGGTCGACCGTGCCGCTGCCGGATGGCGCCACCGACAGCCGGCCGCCGCACCCGTACACGCGGGCCGAGCGACAGGCGCGCGATGCCGGCCGCGGCCTGTGGTCGGACGCCGCCCCGATAGCGCCGTGGGAGTGGCGACGGCGGCGCGCGCGACGCTGACATCCGCGCCCGCCCGTTGCGGTATGCTTGGTGGCAGGCACAGCGTTCCTGCACGGCACGCAGGCGGCGGCACCGCGATGAGCACAGCAAGCGCACAGGGATGGCGGCATCGGCGGCAGCGCGTCGCTGCAGCTGCTTCTAGGGCCCGGCCGGCCGATGGCTGCTGAGCGGCCCAACGTCTTCATCAGTTACCGGCGCGACGACGCCGCGGCCAATGCCGGCCGCCTGTTCGACTGGCTCAGCGACCAGTTCGGCGACGCCCACGTGTTCCTCGATACGAGCCGGATCGCGATCGGCGCCGATTTCGAACGCGTCCTCGGCGAGCGCCTGGCCGCCGCCGACGTCGTGCTGGTCGTCATCGGGCCGCGCTGGCTCGACATCGCCGACGCCAACGGCCGCCGCCTCGACCAGCCCGACGACTACGTGCGCATGGAGGTCGCGACCGCACTGCGCAGCGGCACGCGCCTGATCCCGGTGCTGGTCGGCGGCGCCCGCATGCCGGCCGCCGAGCGGCTGCCGGACGCGCTGCGGGCGCTCGCGACGCGCAATGCGACCGAACTCCGCGATGCCGGTTTCGAGCAGGATTTCGACCAGCTGGTCAACGCGATCCTCGACCGCCCGCGCGGCTACCTGAAGACCGAACTCGACCGCGTGCAGCGCCTGCTGCGCGCGATCCGCGTGTCGACGCTGCTGGTGCCGACCGTCGCACTGCTGGTCGTGATCGCGATCTGGGTCGGCGCCCTCGAGGCGTTCACGCTGGACACCCGCGCCGCCAGCTACCTGATGTGGGCCGGCGAACAGCTGGCGCCGCCGGGCGCGCAGCCCGGCGTGCTGCTGGTCGCGGTCGACGGCGACAGCGAACGACGCCTGCAGCGCGACTTCGGCCCGGTCGCCGCGTGGCGTAGCGACCACGCACGCCTGCTGCGCCGCGCCGCGGCCGCCGGCGCGACGGCGGTGGTCTTCGACCTGGTGTTCGAACGCGCGACCGCGGCCGACGCCGAGCTGGCCGCCGCGATGCGCGCCGCACGGGCGCGCGGCACGCGCGTCGTCGTCGGCGTGCGTGACCTCGACGCCGGCCGGCCGCGGATCGCCGCGGCACTGCGCGACGCCGCCGACTGGGGCTCGGTGTGCATCAACCGGCGCCTCGGCTACAGCTACATGGCGCCGCTCGCCGTCGTCGCCGCCGGGCCGGACTTCGCCGCGGTGCAGCCGGCACGGACGCCGGCGCTGGCACTCGCCGCGGTACGCGGCGACGCGCTGCAGGCGGTCGACATCGAGCGCCGGCGCCTGGTGCTCGCCAACGACCCGGCGCCGGCAGCGGCGCCGCGATTCTCGCTGCTGCACCGCATCTCCGGCGCGACCGGCGACTGCGGTGCGCTCGCCGACGGCGACCTGATCGCCGCGCAGCTGATCCGCTTCACCGACGCCGGCTACTGGCATGAGCCGCAACGCCGCGTGTCGTACGCCGACGCGCTCGACCCGCAGCGCGTGCCCGACAGCGCGCTCGCCGGGCGCATCGTGCTGGTCGGCGCGACCCTCGGTCGACGCGACCGCGTCGACGTCGTCAGCGGCTTCGACCGCCATGCCCTGTACGGCGTCGAGCTGCACGCGAACGCGATCGCCAACCTGCTGAGCGGTCGCGAGATGGTCACGCCGACACTCGACAGCGACGCCTGGACGGCCCTGCTCGCGGCGGCCGCCGGTGCGCTGTTCGGTTACCTCGCCGCCGCGTGGAATCCCTGGCTGCGCCGCGCGCTGCTGCTCGCACTGGCCGGCGGCTACCTCGGCGTCGCCGCCGTGTTCGCCGGACACGGACTGCTGCTCAACGTGCTCTACCATGTCAGCGGCTTCGTGATCGCGTTCACGCTGCTGCGTCGCCTGCGCAGCGGTGCGTTCGATCACCGCACCCGGCGCCGGTCGTGAAACGGAGGACCTACCATGCCCAGCATCGCCTTCCCCCGCCTGTCGACATCCCTGCTGCTGCTCACGCTGTGTGCGCTGTGGCTCGGCGGCTGTGCGCCGAGCAACCGCCTGACCAAGGTCGTGCGCGCCGACCCGTCGGCGCCGCTCGGCTACGTCGAGGTCCACGACCGTGACAGCGGTATCGTCGCGGTGATCCGCGGCGGCCGCCGGCTCGGCACGCGCACGCCGCTGACCCTGCAGCCCGGCGACGAGGTCCGAACCGGGCCGGGTGCCGGCGCCGTGATCCGCCTGCTCAACGGCGGCGAGGTCGTGCTGGCGCCGGATACCCACGTCCGCCTCGGCTCGCTCGAGGTGTTCTTCGGCCGCGTGCTCGCCGACCTGCGCGGGCTGTTCGAGATCGAGGACGACACGCTGGTCGCCGCGGTCGAGGGGACGCGCCTGCTGTTCGAACGCGAGCGCGGCCGCAGCACCCGCGTCGCAGTGCTCGAGGGCCGCGTGCTGTGCATCCCGAAACGCGGCCACTGGGAGCCGGTGCGCCTCAACGACGGCCAGGCGCTGCGCACCCGCTATGCCAGCGACCGGCGCCCGGCGATCGAGCGCCTCAGCCGGGCCGAGATCGCCGACATCGAACGCTGGTCGTCGGGCATCCGCGACGCCGCGCGCGCCGGCTTCTGCTGTGCCGGCGGTCGGGTCACCGAGACCCTGTCCAACCAGTGCCGCGGGCGTTTCTTCGACAGCGAACGGCGCGCGCGCCGGCACTGCGAGTCGGGCTGGTGCTGTCGCAACGGCAGCGTCACGTCGAGCCTGCGCGGCGACTGCCGCGGCAGCTTCCACAACAACCGGACCGCCGCGGAGCGCGCCTGCGCCCCGCCGGAACCCGCGGTCGTACAGGGCTGGTGCTGCCTGCAGGGCAACCTGCGGCAGACCGACAGCCGCTACTGCAAGGCGGTGCAGGGGCAGTTCTATACCAACGGCGCGGTCGCCAAGCGGCGCTGCCTGCCGGTGGTACAGTGACAGCGGTCGCTCAGTCGTGCTCGATCTTGTAGAACAGGTCGACCGATTGCTCGCTGCCGGATCGGCTCTCGACCTCGAGCCGCTCGCTCAAGCGCAGGCGTAGCAGCACCGCGCCCTCGGGATTGAACAGGCCCTGTGAGTAGCCGAGGTAGAGGTCGGGATTGAGGTACTTGCCGAGCAGCAGCGAGCTGTCGGCGATGCCGCCGCTGCCGTTGTCGACGCGCAGGTCGTCGAGCCCGAGGCGGTCACCGAGGTCCTGCAGCAGCGGCTCGCTGCGCGACAGGCCGAGCGACAGTGCGGCGCTGCCGATGTCCCGGCCCTCGCCGGCGCTGGCCGCGGCGAGGCCGCGCCCGGTCAGCAGGTAGGCGACCGCCTCGGCCTCCGGCAACGCCGGTTCGGTGTAGACGCGCGGCCGCGGCTCGGCCAGCGGCCCGCTCATCGCCAGGTAGGCACGGACACGGCCGTCGCGCGACTCGCGCACGGCGCGCAGGTCGACCTCGGGGTTGCCCGGCGGTCCGGCGAACAGCAGGCGGCCCTGCTCGACCTTCAG
>JAAUYD010132239.1_pt1 | contig 21137 bp, 14 predicted proteins | sample 7278101 | NCBI WGS metagenome assembly JAAUYD01 (sample SAMN14350128, study PRJNA611818) | marine sediment metagenome | isolation source: surface marine sediment (0.6m) | place: French Polynesia: Moorea | collected 2018-08
CTTTGACTCCCGCATGCAGCCCGCTCTTGACGTACTGCTCCACAAGCGGCGCAAGGACAATACCTGGCCAGTACAGGCCAAACATGCCGGTCAAACCCATTTTGATATGGAGCAAACCGGCCGGCCAAGCCGCTGGAATACGCTCCGCGCCCTGCGGGTGCTGAATCATTTTGATCTTTAGCGATAAGCGGCTGTTCACCAAAATACTTCCCCTGCCCAAATCGGTTTCGGGGGCGGATCGTTCGCTTGATTAATGAGAAAATGCGCTTTTCACTCTGACAAATTCCCCCTCCCGCGTCGGGAGGGGGTTAGGGGGTGGGTCTTTTGGCGCACAACTTACCCCTCCCCGACACGGGGAGGGGAGCGTCTCGGACTGTATGAGGTGGAAGGGTGTTATGCAGCCTGTCTTCAGATGGATTTGTGACCTATCCATCCCTAAAACCGGAGAGAGGTCTGATCTTTATTACGCTGCAATCGGCAGGTACAGGTCGAGCACAAACTCTATCCCCGGGATCTCGGCCGGCACGCTTTTTTCCAGCCACTGATGACCAGCATGCCGGTAGCGGCTCTCCTCAAGCCAGTTCACCATCTGCTTCCAGGTCTCCCCAATCACATTAGGGTCTCCTTGTGGCACTTCACAGCGGGTCACGGCATAAAGACCGCCGTTGAAGTCAACAACACGCGTGTCCCCTTCCGGCTCGGCGTCCTCCCCCACAGCGATCCACAGCTCATACCCGTAATTCGGGCTGCCGGCCGATGGGTTCGGGTTGTTAAAGCCGTAAATCGGGTGCTGCTCAGGACGATCCAGCAGCCCTTTCGGCCGGGCCCACGCTTCAAGCTTCGCCCACGCCTCTGCTTCAGGGCTCTCTCCAAATCCCCATACACTGGCCACTCGCAGCCGCTCCAGCTCGATGATTCGCACGTCCAGCTTACTCATACGATAGCCTCCTTTTATTTTTTGCTCATTAATATCAGGATTTCACGAATGACACGAATTTGCCCATTTTCAAGAGAAAATCCTTTTAATTCGTGTCATCCTGTTAAAAAAACAACTGTCACGCGGTGCAAAGTTTAAAGAGGAAACGCCTCACACAGCATCTCCATCTTTGAACTTTGACCTTTTAACTTTGCCCTTTTAACTACCCCTACGATACCGCCACTTCCCTGACAACCTCTGTCAAGGAAGTGTGGCATAATGTGAAAAAAGGAGGAAAACGATGCGTGCTGATCGATTAATGGCCCTGCTGATGCTCCTCCAGGCTCGTGGGCGCATGACCGCCCGCCAGCTGGCACATGAGCTTGAAGTCTCCGAACGAACCATCTACCGGGATATCGATGCCCTGAGCACGGCCGGGGTTCCGGTTTACAGCGAATCCGGCCATAACGGTGGTTTCGCCCTGGTCGATCGTTATCGCACCGATCTCACCGGGCTCACAGATGGAGAAGTACGGGCGCTTTTCATGCTCACTATCCCCTCACCATTTACCGATCTTGGCTCTAGCCAGGATCTGCGGTCCGCCCTGCTGAAACTTTCCGCCTCTTTGCCCGATGTTCGCCGTCAGGATGAAGAGCGTGTCCGCCAGCGCATCCACATCGACCCAACCAGGTGGCAGCCGCATGGGGAGCAGGTCCCCCACCTGAAAATGATTCACCAGGCGGTTTGGCATGATCGCCGGCTGCGCGTGGCGATCCGCACCATCGCAGGGACGCAAATTGAGCAAACCGTAAATCCTTATGGACTGGTTGCCAAAGCGGGTATCTGGTATCTGGTTTACGCCCGGCGTGATGTGGAGCGGGTAGTGCGCGTCTCCAACCTGCTGGATGCTCAACTTCTGGAAGAAACTTTTGCTCATCCGGCCGATTTTGATCTGCCCACCTTTTGGGCTGACTGGTGTGCTGAATATCAAGGATATCTGTCTGATTTCCATGTGACCATACGCGTCGCCCCTCAATTTATAGCCGTGCTTCCCCATTATTTCGGCCATATGGTCCGCCACAAAATCGACCGCAGCGGTCAGCCAGACCAGGAAGGATGGATTCAGCTTGAGCTGGCGTTTGAGTCGTTTGAAGCGGCCAGAGATCGCCTGCTGAGTTTTGGTCGGGGGGTCGAAATTGTGCGGCCGGAGGCGCTGCGCCGCAGCGTGCTTGATTACGCAGAGCAGATTGTCAATCTTTATCGGGGTGAAGGCTCTAACAGTTTAAAGTTTCAAGTTAAAAGTACAAAGAAAGCAGATTCTTTTTGAAACTAGGCCCTTTTTTTCGGAAAAATTCGTGAAATCTTGCTTGATGTATTTTACAAATGGAACTGGAAACCACGGATTTTCGCAGAGCTCCGCAGGAGCAAGAGAGAAATCTGTGAAAATCCGTGTTAATCCGTGGCTTTTTTTAACAATTCTTTTTGTAAACTACTTGAAGTTTTGAAAGTATCTACTCTGAAGGCTTAAGTCGATTGGCCAACCGCTGCAGCTGAAAAATGTCAATCGGCTTAATCATGACCAGATTGGCCTGCGTCCGCAATCGATCTCCCAAAAGGCCGTCAGCCGTGGCCAAGATCACTTTGGTATCATTGTATCGCTCGTTGCTCTTAATCTGATTAAGCAGTTCATCCCCAGATACGGTAGGTAAATGCAAATCCAAAATAACCAAATCCGGGACCGTTTCTTCTTTTATGCGCTGGGCAGCAGCCAGCCCATCAGCGACAACTTCTGTCTGATACCCGACCTCTCCCAATGCTCGGGAGAACAACTCAGCCAAATGCGGTTCGTCTTCAATGATTAATGCGGTTAAATTCATCTGGATTTACTACTAACTGATAGGCGCAGCTTCTGCGACCATACCGTCTGGATTCTCTTCAGGGGTGACGGGCAGGATAATAATAAACGTGCTGCCTCCCCCCACTTCACTTTCAAGCTTGATTTCTCCACCCATCAATTCGATAAAGTTTTTTACAATGGCCAAACCCAAACCGGTGCCACCATAGCGCCTGGTAATGGAGCCATCAACCTGGCCAAAAGGCTCAAAAATGCGATCTCTAGCCTCTTCAGGAATTCCTGGACCGGTGTCGGTGACGCGTATTGCCCACCATGCGGGATCCGCGTGATACACCTCCAGGCGCACAAACCCCTCATCCGTAAATTTGATGGCGTTAGAGAGTAAATTGATGACGCACTGCTGAATCCGCTGACGATCCCCGTACATCGTTGTCCCAAGATCAAATGTGGTTTCGACCTCAAAATCGATCCCTTTATTACGGGCAAAAATGCGATGTTGATTCTCGATTTCTTCAACAAGTTCTGCGATATCAAACGGTTCAATATGCAGCTCAACCCGGCCGGAATCGAGGCGAGCCTGATCTAACAGCTCGCGCACAATCGTGGTTAAATAATTTGTGCTTTCAATGACCTTTTCAGTCACCTCGATCTGGTCGTCTAGAAGAGGCCCGTAAGAACCGGCTTGTAAAAGCTGCGTATACCCTAGAATAGCCCCAATTGGGGTACGTAATTCGTGGCTGACCTTGCCCAACAGTTCGCTCTTGAACTGGCTGGCGCGCAGCGCTTCGTCGCGGGCCAGAATCAGCTCGTTAGTGCGGGCATCAACCTGCCCCTCCAGATCCTGGTAGAGCAGGAAGAGCTGCTGGCGCATCCGCTCCATCGCCTCGGCCAACCGGCCGATCTCGTCTTTCCGATCGGCATTTAGCGGAGAGGACAAATCGCCTTGAGCAATACGCTCCGTATTGGTAACGAGATTCTGGATCGGTTTGCTGATCGAGCGGCTGAAGATTATGACGGCCAGCCCACCTACGATCACGGCAAAAGCGGCCGCAAATATCCCCTGATTGCGGGTTGCGACCACCTTTTCGTCTAATTCGGATGTGGGTAAGCCAATGCTGATCGCTCCCAAAGTTAAAGACGCAACGCGGACCGGCTGGCCGGTCAGCAGCTGGTCTTCCTGCCATTCAAATACAATCGAATCACTTTCGAGCAAACGCAGGGCAAAAGGATCAGCGGTTTCCTGAAAAGTCACTCCCTCATCAAACGCGTCGGCCAGCACCCGGCCATCGGGATCATAGACCCGTCCGGAGGTAAAAACCCCTTCCTGCTCCCCCATTTTCTCCAGGACATCGGAGATATCGTCTACGTCAAGCAGGTAAAGCTCATCCTCGATCGTTTCTTCCAGAAGGTCAAGCGTCAACTGTGCCTGGGCCTGAAGCTCCGCCTGAAAAGCTTGCTGCTCGCGGCGAATTGACAGGAAGGTAATTGCCGAGGCGGTGGCCACGATGAGAAACATCATGAGAATATTGAGCTTGGTTGCGAGCGATAAATGCTGCCAGCTGAAGCGAAACATCCGGCGGTTATTCTCCATGCGCTTTTATAACCGCGCCAAAATCCTGGGCGATATACCAATTTCCGTCAGCGTCTCGAACAATACCTTCCTGGTCCCGTCCCGGTAACCTCAAAACGGCCACCTTTTCCCCATTTGCAGAGATTCTGAATAATTTATTTTCCGTATCGCTGATGACATAAACCATGTCAATCTGGGAATCATAGTATAGTCCGGCCAGATCCACAACCCCCAGCGCCATTATTTTTTCAATTTTTGCGGGCTGTTCACCGGCTGGATCGCTCTTTAAAGGAACGTTTACCGTCATTAGGACCGAGCTGTTAGGCAGGTTCAAATCAAAACTCTGATTCACCAGATAAAAGAATCCGCCTTCCGGATGAAACTCATCTGGCACAAAAGTGATCCCCTCAAGACCGTCTTTAGATGAAGCTGGAATGATTTGACCCTCAAATTCCAGATCGACGTCAAACGTGCGCTGAATCGTCAAGTCCAACGGATCGATTTCCACGATCTGGTTATCCCCTTCAACGATCACATACAGCAGACCGGTGGCCGGGTCATAGGTTATTCCCTCAAAATCGGCCGGCTTGACTCGCTGCCGAGCCACAATCTCCCCGTCCATCGTGATTTCTCCGAGATCGCCTTCATCCCCAACCACAAACAGGGTTTTTCGCTGGCTATGGTAAACGATGCCGGACGGTTCAGGGAAAGTAACCTGCGTCAAGCTGTCTGACCAATTGTCATTAACCAGCTGTTCCGCTGGAAGCTCAACGGCCGTGGTGGCGCATCCGGCCCCCAAAAGGGCCAGGATCCCCAAACTCCCCACGACCGCTGATCTAAAAAAAAGTCGAATCATTGGGCTGTTTCGATCATGGCATACAGCTCGCGCATGCGTTCAAATGCCAGATCTAATCCGTCGGGAAACTCATCAAACTGACCGGTCTTGTTGGTGTCCAGGATTTCCAGACCTTCATCCGTTTCAACCAGACCCATCATGAGGCTTGAAATTTTGCTAATTACCTCATCGCCCAAATCCCCCCGGGCAATAACGACACCACGAGGAACATCTTCCGTTTGGGCAAGAACTTTTAATTCGACCTCGCTCTCTTCAACCACCTCTTCATAACTGTAGTTATCAGTTGCCCCGGCCGCAGCTTCACCGCTGATGACCCACTGCAGGGTATTCTGATCTTCACCAGAAAACGCATAGCCAACCGCGTCGTCAGAAACGGCTGAACTAATGCTGGCCACTTCCAGGGGATTCAGGTCAGCTTCTATAAGGAAAGCGTGAGGGAGCATATAGCCGGAGGTTGAATTAGGCTCCTCAAAGGCCACAATCTGGCCGGTCAAATCTTCCAGAGCAGCTAATTCGCTGTCGGCCCGGGTAAAAAAGACGGTGTGGTATTCAGCCACGTCTTTTTTCCAGCGTCGCAAAATAGGCGTGGCGCCGGTCGCATCAGCAATGATCATGGCCGGATAGAGGCTGTCCATATAAATGTCAACCTCACCATCCTCGATCCACTGGATCATGGTTTCCATATCTTGGGCAATTTTGACCTCAGCTTTGCCAATCCCATATTCGCTCAAATTGGCCGCCAGATAGTCAGCCAGAGGCTGGTGACGCTCAATTTTTTTGATCGGTTCATCGGAAATGTCGCCGATGACGATCAAACCGGCAGCTTCAACCACCTCATTTGGTTCCGATGAGGTGTCAACCGTCTCTTCGTTTGGGATAGTCGTCGTACAGCCTGCGATAGCCAGCACCAAAGCAAGCAGAAATGTTGGGAATAGAGTTTTATGGATCATAAATGCCTCCAACAAGATTGGACAGGAAATAATGTCATGATAGTTTTTCCCTCTGAAATAACAATAAGGTATCGGTACTAAGGACCGATCTTTGGCGTGAATATCGCCCAAATTTTACATCGTGGGTGGGCGAATTTTCCTAGTAGTCTAACCCAAAAAGCCAACCTCTTCTGCCATCAATTTTATTTTGCACCAAAGAAACAGGCAAACGCCTTCCGGCTCCGTTCAAGGGTGACCAGGTAAATATTCTGCCCTTAAACGGTCCGACAAATTCCCCCTCCCGCGTCGGGAGGGGGTTAGGGGGTGGGTCTTGCCGCGTCCTCTCACCCTTCCCCCGGCCCCTCCCCGAATCGGGGAGGAGAGTTTGTCGGTCTGCTTCTGAATGGGGCTATTGCTTGGGCGACGAAACCAGTAAAAATTGCCGTGGTTGAATTACTTTCATTAGGCGTGTATTCTTTTTTTACATCTTTATAGATTAAGGGAGTTTGTACTTATGAAAAACATTATTGTTGGTCAAAGAGTTACGCCTGGAAAACGAGAGCTGGCAAAAGTTCTCAGGCAAAACATGCCCCCTCCCGCGTCGGGAGGGGGTTAGGGGGTGGGTCTTAGCGGGTCTTCTTACCCCTCCCCCAGCCCCTCCCCGAATTGGGGAGGGGAGCTTGTTGGACTGAAGTAAGTAACCCCCTGTTCCCCGAAACACCTTGAACGAAAAGGGATTAGCCCAACAGCTCCGCGCTCAGGTCAGCAATCCGGCGGGGCTTCCCGTTAAGCTGAGCCCCCTTGATTTGGGCCTGCAGCTCTATGGCCGCATCCTGGGTCTCTTTCGCCACGGCCGGATGAGTGACGACCGCGGCCAGAATTTCACCCGCTCGCCTCACCTCCCCGCGCGCCAGACAAATGCGCCCCAGGTTAAACAGCGCGTCCAGCGTTTCTCTCCCTCGGCCGGTGGTGTTGGCAATGGATAACGCCTCTAAAAAAAATTTTTCAGCCTCTTCCCGCTCACCCAAAGCCATGGTAACCCGCCCCAGCTTGTCCAGGGCAACCACCCCACCCCAGCTGAGAGGATCTTTTGTTTTGTGCAGCCGAATACTTTCAAAATAGAGCCGTTTCGCCTCGATAAAGCGATTATCCGCCCGAGCCAAATCACCCAAATTGTGCAGCGACCAGGCGATCCCCGGCACGTCGTCCAGATCGCGCGAGATCGTCAAGCTTTCCTCATAACATTGACGGGCTGTTTTGTAATCAGCCAGCAGGTAACTAACATAGCCCACGCAGTCGAGGCACACGGCCACCTCTCGCAAATTGCCGTAATCGCGCAAAATCGCCAGACTTTGCTGATAATAACGCTGTGCGTCCCGATATCGGCCGATGGTGCCCGCCACCTGGCCCAGATGATTAAGAGAGTGAGCCATGCCGATCGTATTGCCCAAACCCTCGTGAATAGCCAGGCTGCGGGTAGCAAACTGCTGTGCATCCGCATATTCACCCTGCTCATACGCCACATCACAGAGGTAATTTAAAGTGTTGGCGATCCCCCGCCGATCTCCAATTTTTTGCCAATTCTCCAGACTCAGCTGGAGCACCGCTTTCTGCTGGGCGTGGTTGCCGGGTGATCCGCCAATGCGCCACTGTCCAACCAGTTTTAAGTGACAGTTGGCAATCCCCCAATGATCCTGCTCCCCCTCAAAATGGGCCAAACTCCGCTCGTACAGCGCCTCCGGCCGGATTTCCGCCTCAGATAAATCGGCCGCGATGGCCAACATTTCGATTAAAGCCCGCTCGTTCGCTTTGCCGTGCTCAGCGAGCAGCAATAATGCTTCTTTAAAAACGACCTGCGCTTCTTTACGCCGCCCCATCAACGTCAAAAATCGTCCCAAAATCCCGTGAGCCAGGCCCAAAAGGCGATTTTGCCGCCCGTTTAGCGGCCGCAGATTATCTAAATGCGCAATGACCAGATGAAGGATATCGTGCCCCTCACGTGGCCGATTGGTCATTGAAAAAAAGAGGTAAATCGCCTCGATTGAATCGATCAAGGTTTGTTCTTGCCCATTTTTTAAAGCCCACCGCCACGCCTGACGAATATTTTCCAATTCTAATTCCGTCTGCCTCAGCGCCTCTTTTTGCTTCTTTCCGCTTTTAAAATGAGGCGCCCGCTGGCGTAAAAATTCGGCAAAGTAGCGGCCGTGACGGGCGTGAGCTTCATTCCATGCCGGCTGATTGTGGTGCAGCTTTTCGGCCGCAAACTGCTGCACCAGCTCGTGAATCTCAAAGCGGCCGATCTCATTAATTTGCAGCAGCGAATTCCCGGCCAGCCCGTGCAGAATTGGCAAAGTGGCCTGAGCCACGGCGACGGCCGCGGCGCGGTCAAACCCGCCGCGAAAAACCGTCAATGACAGAAAAACCTTTTTCTCTGGCGCGGTCAACAGCTCCCACGAATGGGAAAAAACCGCCCGCAGACTGCGGTGTCGCTGAGGCAAATCGCTAAACGTGCCCTGCAAAAAATCCAGATTATGGCGAATCTCGGCCGCAATTTCCAGACAGGTCAACATATTCCCCCAGCTGGCGGCCAATTCCAAACCCAAAGGCATCCCCTCCACCAGACGGCAAATCTCCCCCACTGCCGGCCGTTCCTTAGCTGCCAAAGGGCGGCCGGCTCGCACGCGCACCAGCGTTTGCACAAACAGCTCACCCGCGCTGTACGATTGCGGATCCGGCCCCTCCGCATCGGCCGGCGGAAGATCCAGCCCCCTCAAATCAATTAACCACTCCCCGCGAACATTCAACCGCGCCCTTGAAGTGACCAGCAGTTTAAGGTGAGGCGCATGGTGCATGAGGGCCGTCACCAGCTGTGACCCGGCCTGCGTCAGGTGCTCAAAATTATCGAGCAGCAGCAGGAGATGCTTCCCTCGCAAGAAGTTGAGGAGCTGCGCCTGGGGTGGATCATTGACGCTGCGGTCGTTTGCTTCAAACGAATCAAACTCAAAGTGAACGGCCTGGGCAATGGAAACAACTAACTGTTCGGCCGTCTCCACCGCTTCGAGCGGTACAAAATAAGCCGACAAGGTGCTTTGTTGACGGGCGGCCTCAACAGCCAGTCGGGTTTTCCCCATGCCGCCCGGCCCAATCAGACTAATTAAGCGGCACTCATCCTGGGAAAGCAGATGACGGATTTTTTTTTGTTCCTCCACGCGACCGACAAACTGGGTCGAAGGATGGGGCAAATGGTGACCCGTCGTCTTCTGAGTTGAGATCGATGGGGTGCCCAGCCCTGGTTCAGGTATCGCAGACGAAATCTCCTGCTCGCGGAGCATATCGGCAACAGCATCCAGCGCCCGTCGCTGATCGGCAAAGTAACCGCTCTCCGAAAGCCCCATCACCTTTCGCAAATCGCGGGCGCGCCTGCCCTTGATAAACTGCTCCTGCAAAATGAAGTAGCTGCGCCAGCCGGGATGGGTAAAGTCGGGTTGGGTTTCCCCCTCCGGCCGCAGCCGGTTGATCGCCTCCTGCAGGACGGCGCGCAGGGCGATCCCCCGCCCCGATGCGGTATCGGCATGACCGGCCGCGGTTCGGCGGTTGGCTACAAGCCGCAGACCTGTCAAAGGGTGATCTCCCAGTTTTGCCAGGTTACTCCATCCCTTCAGGGCCGATCGGATGGTCTGACGCTGAAATAGCGCTGTTTTCACGCGTCACTCCAACAACTTTGCCGGAATCCGCTCATAAAATCGGGTTGATACTGCATATGGTTTTACTTTATCGGCTGAGCATCGTCATCCAGCGAGGCAAATTACACAATCGATGTGAGCTGGAAAACAGATAATTTACCCATTGACAATCAAAGGATTATACAAATTGTCCGGAAGCTATTCTACAGTTTTTGTGCAGCTTTGCAGCAGGGCAAGCCAACAGGCTGCCTTAAAATGCGGTTGGTCGGGCGCAATTTTAGTGATATTTGAATCAAAAATTCAAAATTTCACGCGCTGCCAGATAGTAGAAATTAAAAAATTTGGATATCGAATCAAATTATCTTCACGAACCACCTGTCATTCTGAGCGAAGCGAAGAATCCCACCGATTTTCACTAACATAAACCTTCGCCAAACATGACGCGAGCCTTTTATAGCCATCCAGGTCGTCGGGCAGCTTGGCGAGATTCCTCGCTGACGTTCGGAATGACAAGGGGTTCGGTTCATCACGGCTTTGATTTTTTAGATTTCTTTATTCATCAAGTAAAGATGACAAGCACTTCAGGTTTTTAGCAAAGGAGTAGTATCATGCGTCACTCTTCACGCTGGATTATGTTGGGAGCCCTTCTATTTGCCACGGTTTTTTTGTTGTCCGTCGCTGCCGCACCGTCTCCGGCAGCCGCCAACCCACCGCCGCGCACCGTCTTTGTGCATCTATTTGAATGGAAGTGGACCGATATCGAACAGGAATGCGTCAACTTTCTGGGACCCAAAGGGTTTGCGGCCGTGCAGGTCTCCCCTCCCAACGAACACATCGATCATACCCAGGTTAATGATTATGCCTGGTGGGCCCGCTATCAGCCGGTTACCTATCAATTAGAAAGCCGCAGCGGCACCCGGCAGCAGTTTATCAACATGGTCAACACCTGCAAGACGCACGGGGTTGATATCTATGTCGATGCGGTCATCAACCATATGGCAGACCAGGTCGGTGTTGGCGTCGCCGGCTCTACGTTTAACCGGCCGGCGCTCAGCTATCCCACCTACTCCAACCTTGACTTCAACAGCTGTTCGCCACCCAACATCCAGGGGAGCGATTACAACAACAACGCCTGGCGCGTGCGCCACTGCCAGCTGTCCGGGTTACCCGATCTCGATCAAGGGTCCTCTTATGTGCGCGGTCAAATTCAAGCGTATTTGCAGGATTTGGTTGATATTGGGGTGGCCGGATTTCGGGTTGATGCCGCCAAACATATGGAAGTGGCTGACATCAACGCGATTTTTGCCGGGGTTACCGGAAATTACTATGTGTTCCTGGAGGTGATCGACCCCGGCGGCCAATCAATTAGCTCCAGCGAGTACACCCCGTATCACGACGTCACTGAGTTTAAATACAGCCAAAAGATCGGGGAGACGTTTGCTACCGGGCAGTTGAGCTGGCTGAGCAATTTTGGTGAGCCGTGGGGCTTCGTCGGCACCACCTCGGCCGTGGTCTTTGTGGACAACCACGACAATCAGCGCGGGCACGGGATGGCCGCCCAGGTTACCCATCGCAGCGGCACCTTATACGATCTGGCCAATATTTACATGCTGGCCTGGCCCTATGGCTATCCGAAGGTGATGTCCAGTTACGAGTGGGGCGGCGTCAATGATAGTCAGGGGCCCCCTCATGATGGGTCGGGCAGCACCAAAAGCGTTTACAACGGGAATGGCTCGCTGAACTGTTTTGGCAACGATTGGAAATGTGAACATCGCTGGCAGCCGATCGCCAATATGGTGGCCTTCCGCAATCATGCGGCCGCGGCCGGCGCTTACACCGTCACCAACTGGTGGGACAACGGCGGCAATCAGATCGCCTTTACCCGCAGCGGGGCAAGTGGTGGCGCCGGGTTTGTAGTCATTAATCGGGAGGGGTACGGGCTGAATCAGTCGTTTCAGACCGGATTGCCGGCCGGGACCTACTGTAACATCATCAGCGGCGACTTTAATGAAGCGGCCGGGACCTGCTCCGGCAGCACGATTTCCGTTGATGGCAGCGGCTGGGCTAACATCTCGCTCAACGGCATGAGTGCGGCCGCCATACACATCGGCGCGGTTACCGGACCAGGCAGCAGCTGCTCCGGTCAAATGTACCTGCGCGGCACCTTTAATGGCTGGGGCACTGAAGCGATGAATCTGGTCGACAGTGGTGTCTGCACCTGGGAAGAGCAAATCACCTTCAGCGGCAGCAGCAGCGATCGCTTTAAATTTGATGTGTTTGGCGATTGGAGCACCAATTATGGTGACAGCAACGGCGACGGGTTTGTTGATCTCTTTGGCGGCGATATTTACATCACTCAGGGAGCGGGCACTTACACCGTTCAATATACCGAGTCCAGCGGCGCTTATGTCGTCACCCTGAACGGGCCGACAAACAATAGTGCAACGGTGACCTTTACGGTCAACGGGTATGTCACTCAACCCGGTCAGGCGATGTATGTGGTCGGCAGCACACCCGAGCTGGGGAATTGGAACACCGCCAATGCGGTGCCTTTAACCTGGCAGGACAGTGACACGTGGAGCGGGCCGGTACTCTTTACTTCAAGCGCCGGTCAATCGATTGAGTACAAGTTTATCGTCAAACAGGGCAGCAGCGTGATCTGGCAAAGCGGCGGCAACCACACGTATAGCGTCCCCGCCAGCGGCACGGGCAGCACCTCGGCCAACTGGTAAATAATGGTAGAAACCAGCCACAGATGGCCGCAGGTTTTCCCAGAGCTCCACAGGGGCAAGAAAGCAATCTGTGAAAATCCGTGTTAATCTGTGGCCTTTTTTTAACAATTCTTTTTGTAAACTACTTAAAGTGAGTTTCACCGGCGAGGTCGTCATCTTGCAACATTTTCAGGCCGAGGAGGTGCCCATCCACTCATAATCTCTTGATTCAAACTTCCGGCAACTTGCTGAGTCTAATAAGGGGGGGCAAGGTGAGGGTTGACATCCGGTCAGCTTTCCCTCATGATATCTTTATCTCGAGTTGGTTACGCAACAAAAAGAGCACTTAAAGGATATATCCAAACTGCACAAGGTCAACGTTCATTTCACTGTTATCGTCCTGGAGCCTTTGTTAATTCCAAAACCGGAGGGAATTGGAAATGACCAAGGTCAGCAAATTACACCACATTGATTTAGAAGACGGCAAGTTTGCCCAAACCACCGCGGCCGATTTAGCCCAAATTTTTGCCGAAATTAGAAAAGAACAAGCACAAAAAATCGTTCTCCATTTTCATGGCGGCTTGGTATCGCGCGATTCCGGCCACGCGTCTGCCCTGAAACTGTTGCCGGACTACGAGGCAGCCGGAGCCTATCCGATTTTTACCATCTGGAACACGCGTGAAACAGCGATTACGAAAAATTTGGACGAAATCGCCCAAGAGCCGGTATTCAAACAGCTCGTGCGCCGGATTGGCCAATTTGTCATCGGTAAAATGGTGGAAACGGTCACCGCAGGCGTGGGAGCAAAAGGGATTGATGAACTGTCTCTAGAACCTCTGCCCACGGTGCCCGTAAATTTGGAAGATTTAGAGGGGTATTTAAGCCAAAAAGAGGCTGAAATCGGAGCGATCGGCTCTGAAATGGAGACGCTGAGCGATATTCAAGACCTGCAGGTGCAGCGCGAGCTCGAAAAAGACGGCCGGATTCAGCGTGAAACCCAAAAAATCGCCAACCATATTAAAGAAGAAAAGGGGCTGGCCCCCCCCGGCGGCACCAAAAGCGTGGCCACAACCGAAACCACCGAAACCCTCATGTCGCAGGTGATTTTAACTGACATCGAAGATGAAATGACCGATCCCAGCACCAAAGGCCTGGCGGTCTGGCTGACGATCGCCCGCTTCGGGTGGAAAATCACGCGACAGGTCATCAAGCGGTTTAATAACGCCACCGATCATACCCTCTACACGACCATCGTCGAGGAGGTGCTGCGCACGCTTTACGTCGATTCGCTGGGTACACTGGCCTGGAATTTGATAAAGAACGATACGGCCGATGCCTTTGATCCAAACGAACCGCAAGCCGGCAGCCGGAAATTGCTCGAACATCTGGCCGCCTATTGGCAGGAAAATCCCAATTTGGAGGTGTTCCTGGTTGGTCACAGCGCCGGGTCGATTTACGTTGGACAATGTATCGATGCGGCCGATCAACTGCTGCCGCCAGAGGCAAAATTTAACGTGATTCTGCTGGCTGCCGCCGCGACCTTTCCGTTTTATCACGACCGGCTCGACACCCTCAAACGGCGGGTCAAAGGCTTGCGAAATTTCGCCTTAACCGATGAGCAGGAGCGCGGCTACTGGGAAGTCCCGGGCGTCTACAATGCATCCCTGCTGTATCTCGTCTCCGGCTGTTTTGAAGAGCATGAGATCGACATGCCTATTATCGGGATGGCTCGCTATTATCAAGAGGGGGATCGCTTCGACCGGCCGGATATCCAGGAGTTGCGTGCGTTTCTCACCGACGAGCGGCACGTTTGGGGACCAACGGCTGCGGGTGCGGTGCCCGGCCGGATAACCCACGCCAAAAAACACGGCGAGATGCAGACTGAGGCCAAGACGCGCGAAAGCCTGGTGCATATCGTCAAAGGGGGTTTTGCTTGAGATGGCCAAGAATGATCGAGACATCGCGATCGTCTTAGGGGTCAACAACTATCCAGCAACAATCGGGCCGCTTCAAGGTGCGGTAAACGACGCCAATGATTTTATCAAATGGCTGATTGATCCCAATGGGGGCAATCTACCCGAAGAAAATGTCCATTTGATTCAAGAATCAGAGGATTTGACGGCCGTCAATATTTCCAACAAGATCGAAGAGGTTATGCTGGAGAAGTCTGAATTTTTGGACTCGCCGGTCGCCCGTCGTCTTTACCTGTTTTTTTCTGGGCACGGCATTTCCCACGATTCGGAAGAAGCCTGGCTCCTACTTCCGAAGGCGACCGCAGCAAACTATCACCTCCATTCGATTCCCGGCAAAGAATCCGCAAAGGCGCTGGTTGAATCCGCACTTTTTGACGAAGTAATCCTGGTGATGGACTGCTGTCGCAATCAGCTGCAGTGGCGTCAAATTCCACCCATGGCGCTGTTCGTCCCCGATCCCATCCCGCGTACCCCCACCAAACACTGCTACGCCTTTGCCGCCGCCTGGGGAGAGAAGGCGAGTGAAGCCGATCTAGACAGCGCTCCGGCATCTAACCAGTTTAGCGGCCTGTTTACCACGGTACTTCTAAGGGGTTTACAGGGAGAGGCCAAAACAGATCAAAACGGCAACATCACGGCCGACACCTTGGGTGATTACATAAAAATGAAGCTGCCCGAGCTGGCCAAAGAACACAAGGTAGAGCCTCAAAGTGCTCAGGTTCACGCTCCGGAAGGGAAACAGATCATCTTTGTTGCCCTCGATGAAACTCAAAAAACGACGGTAGAGGTGACCCTGCCCCCCGGAACGACAAACCGCCAGTGGCTGGCTTCGGGGTCTATCCCGCTCAATGTGCCCGAAGAGATTCTGTCCGAGACCCTCTTCCGCTACCAGCTTGCCCCCAACCAGCTGGTGGAGTTTACTTATCTAACTGCGACGGGAGAGCATATAGAGATTTTGAAAAAAATTCCTCCCATGCTAGAAGGTGAGGTATTACATGTCAGTTAATAACGCCGCAGAGAGCAATATACGGCTGATTCTCGAACCGGATAGCGATTACACCCAGGTCGCGGTTCTCGACAACCAGCTAAAGCTGGTCCCAGGTGGCCAGGGGATTGGTCTCCATGAAGTAGATTTACCACCTGGATTGTATCAAGTTGTTTTTTCGGCCGGCAGCGAGACCGATACGCAAATCGTCAAGCTAATTTCCGATGAGCCAACCAAACGAGTCACACCGACTCAAAAATTGGAGATTGCCTCCGCCGCACCGGTTACTCAGGCGCGTACAAGCCGCGAAAGCCACGGGGATCTGGCCCACACCGACAGCCTGTCCTCACCGCAGATGCTGCCAGACATGACCATCGGTGGCGCACACTTGCTGCTTTTTGTGCGTGAGCTTCGCCAGGAGAAAGGGGGCGAAAATCCGGCGCGGGGGCTAACCCTCCATCAGGTTAACGCAGACGGCCAGGTTCGTCTCGTATTTAATTTTGAAACTGACGGGATATGGCGGGCCTCGGCAGGGACCGTTTCCATCCATCTCAACTTAGAGCCCGGTTCCTATTGGCTGCAGGTTGAGACAGCGGACGGCCGAGAGCTGCGGCAGATGCTCTACCTCAGTGAAGGGTGGCAAACCCAGGTGTTTCTTGTTGCCATGCAGGATCTCCGTCTGAGACGGGTTGATTTTTCTTCAATGGCCGTTTTGATTGTCCGGCCAGGTGTCGGCTTTGACCCAGCCTCCGACGAACTGGGGCAGGCCACTCGTGCCCTGGAGGCGATCTCCCGTGGCGTGGCCATCAGCGAACGCGAGCTGCAGCGGCTGCTCAACGCCGAATTTGAAAATCCGATGTTGGGTTTGTACGGCTTCCACCTTTATTTACACAGCCGGGAGATCCGTCAAGAGTGGTGTATCAATCTGTTTGAAAATCTGACAGGCATGCTTGGACCACATCCGGATGTCCTGGCGGCCGGGTGGGGCGCATTATTGAAGGTCGAGGATGCGGGAAACGATCCTCAGGCGTCCGGCCGTTTGAAAGACGCCCTTTATCAGGCCGGCCCCATCAGCCAACCCCCGATGTTGACCGCCGGGTGGCGCTATCTGACCACCGCCAGCTATGGTGCCCCCTGGCTCGTGCCTTACAACTCATTGCTAGATCGGGTGAGCGACGCGATCATCGGTCTCGACCCTTGGCTGTTTTGGGAAGCGGGAGAAAGGAAGTCGCTGCGTGCCACGCCTGGCACCCTTTCAGGAAGTGACTTACCGTCCGATGCACCATACATGCGCTATGCCAGCGTCAAAATGGATGACCTCGACCGGGTTGAATCATCGAGTGGGCTTGAGTCCCAGGTCACAAACGAAGGAGATGGAGAAGATATTCTATCGGACATTAATGCCACTCTTGAACGATTGAGCCGGCTGATTGAGCGTGACCCCCCGGCCGTTAACCAGCGGGTGATTGACGAAGAGATTGGCGGCCCGGATATTGCTGTTTTATACAGCGCTTTTCCCCACTTGCGCAGTGGGACCCAGGACCCAAAACGCTATAGAAAATCTGCCCCCTGGCGGCCAACCCCTGCCGCTCAGCTGGTTGAGCGGCTTAATTACCCGGCGATTACCGTCTTGTCCATGCTTAACGGGCTCGAACGGTGGTTAGACCAGAATGAGTAAGAACGTTTTTGATAAAGTGACGGCATGATCCATGTAGATCAACTCATCATTTTGCTATTGACGCTGTCGACCTTACCGGTTTTTTTGTCTTGCGGCGGCTATCCTAATACAGCTTCCGGTAATAATGGCCTCATTTTGCTGTGGCAACTCCTAAGGATCCCCATCCTATTCTGCAACATCTGGAAGCCCTCCCTTCCAAACACATTTCTCTCAATTCCTGCGGAAACATCCTGCACAATCCAACCGGCTTCATTCTATTTTATTTCCCTATCGGCAGTTCCTTATCGGGCCTATCCTCTTTCCTGCTGCCTGCTGAATTAAATCTCCCTCTCCCAATGGTTCAGGGATAGACAGGTAAAAATTCTGCCCTCAAACGGTCCGGTAAGCTCCCTTCACCGCGTTGATTCAGGGGCGGACAGGTGAAAATTCCGTTCTCATTCAGTCCAACAAGCTCCCCTCCCCGCGTCGGGGAGGGGCTGGGGGAGGGGTGAGAGAACGCTGCAAGACCCACCCCCTAACCCCCTCCCGAATCGGGAGGGGGAATATGTCGGACTGAAAAGCGCATTTTCTCCTTGATCAAGCAAATTGTCCGTCCCTGAACCCCCCTCCCCCTGGCTCTCTCTTTCGAAGAAATAATCTGTTGCACGGTTAGCAATAACCAATAACAAATAACTAATAAAGGAAAAATACCGTGTTTACCAAAACCCAAATCAATCCCAACACCATCAAACTGGGGTATTGGTCGGCGCTTCTAGCAACGCTGGCCTGGATTGTTTTCACCGTCTGCTTCATCGCCCTGGTGATGATCAATCCGCTATTTACGTGGACAAATCTGGCCGACTATGTGGTCTACACCAACCAATACCCTTCACTGCTCCCGGATTTGGCACGCCTGATGGTTATCCTCATCGGCGTGTTGTACGTGATTCTCTTTAGCTGTATTCACGATCTGGCCCCGGCCGAACAGAAAGTGTTTACCCGGATCAGCCTGGCCTTTGCCCTGGGGTTCGCCATTTTGACGGGCGCAAACTACTTTATTCAAATTAGTGCGGTGAGACTGGCACTTATAAAAGGAACGCTTGCCGGATTGGAGCAGGTCGTGCAGGCCAATCCCTACTCCGCCATTTCCGCCATGAATATGCTCGGCTGGACGGTATTTTTAGGCGCGGCCTCTCTATTTGCGGCCCCGGTTTTTTCAGGCGGCCGGCTGGAGAAGGTCATCCGCGTTACCTTTTTGCTCAACGGCCTATTTTGTATGCTGTCCGCGGCCGCTTATGTATTCGAGCTGATCGTCCCGCTGTTCCTGCTCATTAATTTGGGCATGGGTAGCGCGGTCATCGTCATTTCGGCCGCGCTGGCCCTGCTGTTTTGGCAAAAAGAATAAACGTTTTACTTCATTCCGGTTGTGGCGATCCCGGTAGTGATGTATTTCTGCAAAAAGGCAAACACAAAAGTGATGGGCAGCATCGTTAACACCGTCATGGCCAATATAAGATGCCACTGAATTGTCAAATCACTTTGAAAAGTCTGCAGCCCCACCTGCAAGGTAAACAGTTCGCTCTGGGTCAAGACGATTTTGGGCCACAAAAAGTCATTCCAGCGCCACATAATTGAAAAAATCATCAGCACCGCCAGCGCCGGCCGGGCCAATGGCAAAATAATCTGCAAATAAATGCGCCATTCGCTGGCCCCGTCAATACGGGCTGAATCGATTAGCTCATCAGGAATCGTAAGCATGTACTGCCGCAGCAGAAAGACCCCGGTTGGCGTGGCTGCCCCTGGCACAATAATGCCGATGAGGGTGTTGTTCCACCCCACCTGAGTAATCACCAGAAAAATCGGCACGAGAATAACCGAAATCGGCACCATTAGGGTGCTGATCATGATGATAAAGATGGTGTTCCGGCCGCGAAATTTATACTTGCTCAGGGCAAAGGCGGCCATGCTGTTGACCAGGAGCGTCAAAATGGTGGCCATCACCGTCACAAACACCGAGTTCCACAAATAGCGGGCAAAATTAAAGCTTTGAATGCCCTCCTGGTAGTTTGCCAGGCTAAAAACCACCTGTTCGACCGGCTCTCGCTGATCGATCGGCACCTTGATAATTTCCTCCGGGTTGGCCGGATCAACCAGCTGAGATTCCAGACCGATCCGGCGCACCTGAGCCAGCTGGCGCACCGACCCATCTTCCAGGGTGGCGTTAAACAGCGGCAGCGGCTCGTCATACCCTTCAATCGTGACCATCTCTTGCTGGTATGGGAGCAGGCGCGGCGGGAATTTAACCACCTCGCCAGAGCTTTTGAACGAGCTGATGATCAGCCACAATACCGGGCCAAACATGATAATTGTGCCCAAAGATAAGTAAAGGTAAGTCAACATGTCGGTCACGTGCAGACTATTTTTTCCACGGGTGCGGGTTAAATAATTAGAAACGGCGGACATGTTAATTTTCCTCCCGGTTGATATAGAGCTGCATTAAGGTAGCCACCACCAGAACCCCAGCCATCAAAATCGAGGCGGCTGAGGCGGTTCCAAACCGGCGGGCCGGGCTGGCAAATCCGATGTCGTAGATATATTGCACCAGGGTCAGCGTAGCGGTACCGGGACCGCCGCGGGTAAAGGCGAAAATGATATCGAAGATTTGGACCGCTCGAATTAATGACAAAATTATCACTACAAGCATCGTGGGGCGCAGGAGCGGCAGGGTAATTTTGCGAAAGGCATCCCAGCCGGTTGCCCCGTCAATTTGAGCGGCTTCATACAAAGTAGTTGGAATCGCCTGCAGCCCAGCCAGCAAAATCAGCGTATAAAACCCCATATAGGCCCACACGCTGATAATAATGACCCAAAATCGGGCCCAGCCAACGTTGGTCAGAAACATAACTTTGTCGTAGCCCAACCCGTCTAAAACACCGTTAAACAGCCCGTTCTCCTGCAAAATCCACTTCCAGATCAAGGCCACCACGATGGGCGACAGCAAAACCGGGTAGAAAAAGACGCTGCGGAAGAAACCCCGTGCTTTGATCTTGCGGTTGAGAATCAAGGCGGTAAACAGCGAGATGATGACCATTAATGAAACTTGGAAAACGACATAGCCGGCCGTGTTAAAAACCGCCCGCCAAAAGAGGTCTTCACGACAGGAGTTGGGGTCAAGAAAGCTGCCGCAGTCAAACAGCTGATCAAAATTTTGCGTTCCAACATACGGCCGATCCGCTAACAAAAACTCTGTCGATCCGGTAAACGCATAGAAAAAATTTAAGATGACTGGAAAAAGAATAAAGATGCCGAAAATCAGCAAATTGGGTAAGACAAACACATAGGCCATATTGGTGATGCCAATCAACCGCTGCAGCGAGCCAAAGATCACATCCAAAATGGCGACTATGATGTCGTAAATGGGGGAAAAAATTCTTGAGGCGGCACGAGTCATAAGTTTTTTCCAAAATTAAGCGTGGGATGGGGAAAGGGCGACGCAAGCGTCGCCCAGTTAAAGGTCTAAAGTCAAAAGTAAAAAGGAAAATCACTTCTTTGAGACGACCCCCCTTTTCACTTTTAACTTTTTTTACTTTTTACTACTTAGCCACCAGCTTCGGTGATAGCGTCGTCGATATCTTCCTGCATACCGGCCAGGGCGTCGTCAATCGTCAGCTCACCGGCCAGATATTGGGCGATCCGGTTGGCGCTGTTGCGATAATACGCAAAGGCGAACGGATGCACGTTTAACTGCACCGCCTGATCCTGCAGCTTCGGAATCTCGGCCGTATAAGCTTCGAGAGCCGCTAACACCTGGGCATCTTCGGTCTCAAATTCGATCCCGCCAGCGGCCGCTTCGGTGTGGGCCGGCAAAATCAGGGTTCCAGCTGAGAATTGAGCGTAATTCTCGGCCTGGGCCAGGAATTCCATAAATGCGGAAACCGCTTCCGGATGTTCGGTGTCGGCAAAAGCCACGATAGCCGCCCCACCGGCCACGCCGGTTGAACC
>JAAUYD010071261.1_pt1 | contig 21133 bp, 15 predicted proteins | sample 7278101 | NCBI WGS metagenome assembly JAAUYD01 (sample SAMN14350128, study PRJNA611818) | marine sediment metagenome | isolation source: surface marine sediment (0.6m) | place: French Polynesia: Moorea | collected 2018-08
CCGCCAACCTCGGCCCCACCACCGTCGCGCCCCATCGCGACCGAGGGCACCCTTACCAAGATGGAGCTGCAGCCCATCATGGGCACGGTAAACTTCACCAACCTCAACCGCCGCATGGTCTTCTTCAAGGTCGACGGCAAACCCTACTATGCCGAGACCCACCTGGATATCGCGCTCCAAAAGCGTCTGCTAGAGAGTATGGACCGCAAGAACTCCCGTCACATCGGTATCGTGGCCCTGGAGCCGCACAGCGGCCGGGTGGTGACCATGGCCAGCTTCGACAAGAGCGAAGCGCCCCTCGACCCCTGCCTCAGCGATGCCTACCCCGCCGCCAGCCTCTTTAAGATCGTCAGTGCCGTCGCCGCCGCCGAGAAGATGGGCTACCGGGCCGGCACTGTTCTGAAGTACAACGGCTACGCCCACACCCTCTATAAAAAGCAGCTCAAGGAGACCGACAACAAGTACACCAACCGAATCTCCTTCCAGAACGCCTTTGCCAAGTCGGTCAACCCCGTATTCGGCAAAATCGGGGCCCTTTATCTCAAGGGGGAAGCCCTTACCAGATACGCCGAAAGCATGGGATTCAATAGTCCCATGCCCTTTGAGCTGCCCCTGCCCCCCAGCCAGTACACCAGTAGCGAGGTCCCCTATCGGTGGGCCGAGCTGGCCAGTGGCTTCAACCGCGAGACGACGATCTCGCCGCTGCACGCCGCCGTCATCGCCGGCGCCATGGTCAACGACGGGCAGATGATCGAACCCACCCTCATCGAGGCCGTGCGCAACGAAAAGCAAGCCCTCGTCTACCGCAGCGAGCCCCGCATTTGGGCCCAGGTCATGGGTCCCGACACCGTGGCCACCCTCAGCCGCCTCATGGAAACCACCATCCGATCGGGAACCGGGCGCAAGGTTTTCCGCAACCAACGCCGCGACAAGGTGCTGTCCAAGCTCGTCATCGGCGGCAAGACCGGCTCCATCTTCAACCGGGCCCACGATGCCCGTTTCGACTGGTTCGCCGGCTACGCCCATGAAAAGGGTGGAGCGGCCAGCCTGGCCGTGGCCGTCGTCGTCGCCCATGAGGAGTTCATCGGTAGACGGGCAGGCGAATACGCCCGCATCGCCTTCCGACACTACTTCGAAGAACACTTCGCCAGAAAGGAGAAGGCCGGCGACCAGAAGAGCGCATCCTGAGGCCGGCGGCCATGAACCCTTCGCGATCAGCCACCGAACTGCGTCCTGCCGACCGGCGCCTTCTGCGCTGGTACGATCGTTTGTGGCGGCTCCTGATTCCACTGCTCAAGTTCCAGCGCCGGCTGGCGGTTGGCTATGACCAGCGCTGCCTGAGCGCTGCCGCCGCCCTGCCACCGGCCCATCTCTGGTGGCAGGCGGCATCCGCTGGCGAGGCTTTTCTGGCGGTTTCTCTTGCGAGCGCCCTGCACCTAAGCCGCCCCACCCGTTTGCTGGTCACCACCCAGACCCGCCAGGGATACGACATCCTGATGCAGCAGGCGCAAATCCAAGACAAGCGCAACGCGCCGCTGCGGATGACGGTGCGTTACCTGCCCTTCGACCGTCCCGCGCTCATGCGACGCGCGGTGGCCCAAGTGCGGCCGCGACTGGCCGTCTTGCTGGAAACCGAGCTGTGGCCGGGCTTCATGGGCGCGCTCAAATCAGCCCGCATCCCACTGGCGGTGATCAACGCCCGCATGGGCCCCCGCAGCCAACGGCACTACCGGCTGCGTCCGAGCCTTTGGCGCGCCCTGCGTCCCGAAGTCGTCATGGCGCTGTCCGCCGATGATGCCCGGCGATTCGCCAGTGTCTTCGGTTCCGCCGGGGTGACCACCATGCCCAACATCAAATTCGACCGTGTGAACACCACCGCGTCAGAGCCCTCGCCGCAACTGAGGCAATTGGTGAGCGCCCACCATCCTCTGGTGGTGTTGGGCTCGGTGCGCAGGGCCGAGGAAGCCCAGGTGGCGGAACTGATCAGCGCCCTCCATCGGCGTCACCCGACCGCGATCCTGGCGCTCTTTCCGCGCCACATGGAGCGCTTGGGGAGCTGGCAGCGACACCTCAAGCGGCGATCTCTACCCTGGATCCTAAGATCCAAGGCCAATGGCGCAGATGTGGTTCTCAACAGCGGCGGCATTTTGCTGTGGGACACCTTCGGCGAACTGGGCGCCGCCTACGCACTGGCTCGGGGCGCCTATGTGGGCGGCAGCTTGGTGCCCTTGGGCGGACAGAATTTTCTCGAACCGTTGGCCCAGGGCATCCGGCCCGTCATCGGGCCGTATTGGGACAATTTCGCCTGGGTGGGACGCGGTCTGATCCGGGCGGGACTGGTCCAGGAAGTGGGCGATCCGGCGGGGGCCTTCCAGGCGTTGTGCACCGCCCTCGAGAGGCCGAGCTCCGACAAGGACAAAGCCGTCGTCCGCAGCGCCCTAGATGCCTATCTGGCCTCCCGCAGGGGCGGCAGCGCCCAGGCCGCTGGACTGATACGCCGCTATCTGGTCTAAAGGGGGGTGCGCTTGAGATCTTCCCGGCCCAAGAGACCTTTTCGGTGTGCATCCAACGGGTCGCCCCACAACCGGTCCGCAGGTCGTCCGATACGCCGACAAACCCGAGATGGAGCGAGAACCCATTGCCCCTATTGACGAAAGAGGCCCCATGACCGCCACCCCCACCTGCATCGGCGTGATCCCGGCACGCTTCGCTTCCTCGCGCTTTCCCGGCAAACCCTTGGCCGATATTCTGGGCAAACCCATGTTCTGGCATGTCTACAGCCGCGCCTGCCGATGCGGCTCCCTGGCCAAGGTGGTTCTGGCCACCGACGATGAGCGTATCCGCCGGGCCGCCGAGTCGCTGAACGTACCAGTGGTCATGACCCGATCGGACCATCCCAGCGGCACCGATCGCGTCCTCGAAGCCGCCCGCCTCTTGGGACTCGCGGATGCCCCGGAAACGGTGGTGGTCAATATACAGGGAGATGAGCCGGCACTGGCCCCGGAGATGTTGGCGGAGTTGGTCGCCCCCTTTGGCGACCCGGCGGTGATGACCACCACTCTGGCCCATGCCATCACACCCGCCGAGTGTGAGCGCACGGACCAGGTGAAGGTGGTTCGCTCGATCTCCGGTCGTGCCCTCTACTTCTCGAGGGCCGCCGTCCCCTTTCGCCAAGCCGCCACCACGACCCCGCCCTATTTGGGCCACATCGGCATCTATGCCTTTCGCTTCCACCGGCTCGTCCAGTTTGCCGGGCTGGGCCCCAGTCCGCTGGAAGCGGCGGAGAAACTCGAACAATTGCGCCTGCTGGAAAACGATATGGCGATACACGTCGTTGTGACCCGCCATCGCAGCATCGGCGTGGACCGCCCCGAAGATCTGCAGCGGGTGCGGCATCTACTTGAACCCCGGACAGATCCGAGCTAAAAATGGTCTCATCCGACCCGCGACCCCTACGCCGATAAACAAGGAGGCCCCATGGCCCTGGACCGACGATCGACGCGCCAGACGGTGCGCCGACACCTCAGCAGTCTCAGCGACAGGATCAAGCAGTGGATTCCGACCCGCATACAGGTGGGCATCTCGCCCGAGGCAGCCCCCCCGGGAACCCTGGTGATAGGGCCCATTAGGCCCAATAACTTGTGCTGCGGTTTGGCGGGATTGATCGCCGTCACAAAAGCGCCGCCGGCTGCCGCCGGTGGGGACGCAGCGGCGCTGGAGGCCCTGGTCGAGCGCTGCGAGAAGCACCCCTTGACGGCGGTCGGCGACGGCAAGTCCACCCGCGTCGATCGCTATCTGGGCGGCAGCGACACCCTGGATGCCATCCTGGGCCTTACCCGCCAGTACAAGTGTGAAGATCACTTCTTGACCCTTTTTGCCGATGCGACCGACCAGAAGCAGCTGGTAGAAACGGCGGAGCGTCTGGGACGCCTTATCCAACAGGAGGGCAGCGCCCTGGCCGAACGCATGGGCCGCCTGGACACCGGTGCCGCCGACATGGCCGCCGCGCGGCTGGAGCAATTGAAGGACGCCCATTGGGCGTTGACCACCGAACTCAGCGACAACATCGCCAAGATCCGGGAGCTGATGGTCGCAGCCCCCGGCAAAACCGCCGCCGCCGCGGTGGGCGTCTATCGCAAGATCAACGCGGTCCTCAACAGCATCGACCGGCTCGAAGTCCGTGGCCGCGACTCTGCCGGCATCAGTCTGCTCTTCGTCCTGAGGGGCGACGGGATCGACCGGTTCCGGGAGATCCTCAACACAGCCGCCCTCAAAGCGGAGATCGAAGCCCGCAGCGGCGCTGCGGTGCTGGTGAATCGGGGGCTCAGCCTCATGGAGAGGGGTAGCGGCCCACAGCGACAGCTGGCCATCACCCTGACCTATAAGATCGCGGCCGAGATCGGCAGTCTGGGCGACAACATCGGGTTTCTGCGGCAGCAGATCGCCGCCGACAAGGTCCTGGCCCAGATGGCGGCCAGCGACTTCGCCACGTTCACCGTCTCCTCCCACACCCGCTGGGCCTCGGTGGGGGCCATCACCGAACCCAACTGCCACCCGGTGGACAACGCCCTGAACGCTGCCCCCCCCCAAACCAAGGGCCTTATCCACGTCTGCCTCAACGGCGACATCGACAACTACCTGGCCCTCAAGAACGCGCTGGAAGCCGAGGGGGTGGCCATTCCAGCCGCCATCACCACCGACACCAAGGTGATCCCCCTCCAGATCGAACACTATCTGAACCAGGGCCACAGCGTAGCAGAGGCCTTCCGGCGGGCGGTAAACGATTTCGAGGGTTCTCACGCCATCAGCATGCACACCGACCTGGCCCCCGGTAAATTCTTCCTCAGCCAGAAGGGCAGCGGTCAGGCGGTCTTTGTGGGCATCGCCGACAATCACTATATGCCCACTTCCGAGGTATATGGGTTTGTGGAGGAGACCGACCGCTTCGTCAAGATGAATGGCGAGCAGATGATCGAAGGCCCCAACGGACCCGTTCAGGGACAGATCTTCATCCTCGATCAGGACAGCGCAGGCGGCCTGGCCGGCATCACAGCCATTTACCACGACGGCACACCGGTGGCCTTGGGCGAGGCGGATCTGCAGACCACCGAGATCACCTCCCGCGACATCGACCGGCAGGACTTCCCCCACTACTTCCTCAAAGAGATCTCCGAATCGCCGCGCTCGGTGGAGATGACGCTTCAAAACCGCTGGAAAGTCGTTCCCGGGGAGGCGGTCCCCCGCAGTGTGGCCGCTCCCGAAGAAACGCCTCCGGCCGAGTCGTCGGCCACCGAGGAACGCCACGTCATCGCCTTGGACGAGAAGGCCTTTCCCGCATCATTGACCGAAGCCCTTCAAGCGGGCAGGATTCGTCGGGTCTATTTCGTCGGCCAGGGCACTGCCGGCATCGCCGCTCAGGCCTGTGCCGATATCCTGAATGCCTACGCCGCAGACCCCGACCTGATGATCGCCGCCCTCAAGGCCTCGGAGCTGAGCGGCTTCCGCCTGGCCGAGGGGGACGCCCAAACCGCCATGGCGGACACTTTGGTAGTGGCCATCAGTCAATCGGGCACCACCACCGATACCAACCGCACCGTGGACATGGTGCGCGAGCGCGGCGCCCACACCCTGGCCATCGTCAATCGTCGCGACTCCGACCTGACCTTCAAGGTCGATGGGGTTATCTACACCAGCAGCGGGCGGGACATCGAGATGTCGGTGGCCTCGACCAAAGCCTTCTACTCCCAGATCGTGGCCGGCGCCCTGCTCTCTCTCAAGGTGGCCGCTGTTCTGGGCCGTCGCAGCGAACAATTCATCTCCAACGAGCTCAAGGAGCTCAGTCGCATGCCCCACCATATGCGCCAGGTACTGCGCCTTAGAGAGGCGATCGCCGTCTCGGCCCGCCGCCTGGCCCCCACCAAAACCTATTGGGCGGCCGTGGGCAGCGGGCCCAACAAGGCCGCCGCGGACGAGATCCGTATCAAGCTCAGCGAGCTCTGCTACAAGACCATCTCCAGCGACTACGTGGAGGACAAAAAGCACATCGATCTCTCTTCGGAGCCCCTCATCATCGTCTGTGCGGCTGGCACCAGCGGTACCGTCATCGGCGATATCATCAAAGACACGGCGATCTTCAAGGCCCACAAAGCCACCCCTGTCGTCATTGCCGATGAGGGAGAGGAGCGTTTTGGCGCGTATGCCGCCGACCTCTTCCAGGTTCCCGCCGTCAGCCCCCACCTGGCCCCCATCCTCAACACCCTGGTGGGTCACATATGGGGGTATTACGCCGCTCTGGCCATCAATGAGGGGTCGCGCTTCCTGCACACCTTCCGCAGCGACCTGCAGACCACCATCGATCGCTATGCAGACGAGGGGCTGGATGTCTACGAGGTGGTCCTGGAGAAATCCTTCCGTGAGAAGATCGCCGCCTTCTACCGCCGCTTCAGAGCCCGCCGCCAAGAGGGCGGGCTGCCGGCCGGCTTCGGGTTCGCCGCCGATCTGACCCTGCTGCTGAAATACCTCACCGGTCGCCTGCCGGTCTCCGATTTCGAGATCGATTTCAAGGTGAAGGGGACGGCGGCCAACATGCTCAAGACCTTTTACACCCACATCGGGGAGGCCATAAATCAGATGTCGCGGCCGGTGGACGCCATTAAGCACCAGGCCAAGACCGTCACCGTGGGCACCAGTCGCATCAGCGAAAAGGTGGAGGGTATCCTCTTCGATGCGCTGGCCGTTCATGAGATCGGACTGGGTCAGCTCATCAACCGCAACATCATCGTCCTGAAGAACCTTCAAGGGGTCATCGACCGCATCAATGGATCGATTCTCTACCAGATCGACCATCTCAACCTTCTGGGGGAGATCACCGACGAGACCACCATCGAGGTCCTGAAAAAAGGCGGCATCCTGGCCGAATTACCGTCTCGGGTCGAGAGCGACACCCTCCTCAAAGGGACCAAGCGCATCATCGTGCGCCAGGGCAACGTCTACATCGGCAAAGGGCGCAAGGATGGGCGCAGCATCGTGGTCATCCCCGTCATCTCCAATGACCCGTCCAAACCCAACCAGATCGCCAACCTTCTGCTGCTCAACATCGCCTTCAAGGATGCCGTTCCCCTGGCCAGCAAAATCAAGGCGCTGGGCGGCAAGTTCGAACACATCCAGAACATCGTTCAGGAGAGCAGCGCCAAATGGGAGGACGCCTACATCGATATGGCCCCCATGGAAGACCTCTTCGGCCTGTCGGCCGAAAAGATCGGCGAGCAGATCCTGGTGGCCCTGGCCGCAAGGAAAGGTTAACGACACGGGGGGAGGAGGGCAGGCAGATGGCGGCGGCGGCACTGGCAATGGAGATCGTGGCGGTTGGACGCAAGATGGCGGCGGCAGGACTGACCACCGGCAGCGGCGGCAATATCAGCGCACTGGATGACGGCGGCCGGGTTACCATCACCCCCAGCGGCATCGCTTACGCGGACTTGACACCGGAGCAGCTGGTGGTCACCGATCGCCGCGGGGAGCGTCTCGCCGACGGTCTCACGCCCTCCAGCGAGCTGGGATTCCACCTGGCCCTCTACGATCACCGCCCCGATATCCGCGCCGTGGTCCACACCCACTCGGTCTACGCCACCACCTTTGCCTGCCTGCGAGAGGAGATCCCCGCCGTCCACTACCTGGTGGGTTACTGCGGCCACAAGGTGCGGGTGGCCCCCTACGCCACTTTCGGAACCCCCGCACTGGCCGCCGGCATCATCGCCACCATCGGAGAGGACCAGGCCGTGTTGCTGGCCAACCACGGGCTGGTGGCCGTGGGCCCCTCCCTGACACGTGCCTTTGCCGTGGCCGAGGAGATCGAACTGGTGGCCCGCCTTTACTACCAAACCCGCGCCATCGGCCGCCCGCATATTCTGTCGGAAGCGGAGATGAACGCTGTTTTGGAGAAATTCAAGGGCTATGGTCAGCGGCCGCCAGCGGCGCCGCCATGAGGAGGGGGGCGGAGGCTTGTATTCCCACCGGAAATCTTCTATGCTCGGATGAATTCCAGTTCCAACGCCCAGTCACTTCCACGTTTAGGCCGACCCGAAACCCATTAAATCCGAGGGAGGAGATCGATGAAGGTTGTCATCACCAGTCAATGCATGGGAGACCGCAACTGCAACAAATTGTGCCCCGAACTCTTCGAGTACGACGAGGATCAACTGCTCTCGATAGTGAAGTACGACGAGGTCCCGGAACACCTCCAGGATATCGCCCGCCAGGCCGCCGAGGAGTGCGGCGCGGATGCCATCGAAATTATCGAATAGCCCCTCGCCAAACTGTCCCCCTCATCGAGCAGACAGGCAAGAGCTGTTGCGCCCTGCGCGTCAATGGCTCTTTTTGGTTCAACAACGATCCGGATAAGAATTAGGATATGCCGAAATTCAGAGAGAGTCAGACCGCCAAAAACCTGCTGACCTCATATGCCTTCGAGTCCCAGGCCACGACGCGCTACACCTTTTTCGCCGACCGCGCCGCCGAGGATGGCTACGCCCAAATCGCCCACATCTTCCGGGAGACGGCCGGCCAGGAGTGCGAGCACGCCCTGCGGTTCTTCAAGTTCTTCAACGGCGGCGAGCTGGAGATCACGGCCAGCTTCCTCACCGGCGTTCTCCAAGACACCACTGCCAATCTGGTCGCCGCGGCCGATCTGGAGCAGAAGGTGCACACCGAATTGTACCCCAGCTTCGCCGTCGTCGCACGGGAGGAGGGCTTTGCCCGGGCCGCCGACCTGTGGGATGCCATCATCGTCGCCGAACGACAGCACGAGAAAGCGTTCCGCACTTTGGCTGCCAACCTCGACACTGGCCGGGCCTTCAAGCGCGCCGAAGCAGCGATCTGGCGCTGCCGCAGCTGCGGCTATCTCCATACCGGCACAGCCGCGCCGGATACCTGTCCGGCGTGCGTCCGACCCGCCTCCTATTTCGAGTTGCTGGCCGAAAACTGGTAGATCCAACCATCGGGTGCTGACGCCTGATCAATGGCCGCTAAGGGCCGAAGAGCGGGCGGGTGTGTCAGCCCCCGTTCCCGCCGGACTGGACGGGGTGGATTTCAAACCCTGCGACGAGGGGAAGACAGGGAACAGGCCAAAGATCCCGTTCCCTGTCAATGCGCTTATAGCAATGGCCGCATCAGGTCTGCGCAGGCGTCCGATAGGCCATGGCCGCCAACAGATCTTTGGCTTTCTGCATCTGCGGCATTGCATCTTGGGCCTGCAGCGCCGGCACCGTTGTCACCGATTCCACACCCCCGGCACTTCTCACCACCAGGGCGTCGACCAGGATCCTATCCTTGACCCGATCATCGGGCATCTCCGAAACGATGATAAAATCGATATCGCCGTTGAGCAGCATGTGGTAGCTGATCATCTCCCCGCCCAAAGCGTTGACGAGCCGGGCGACGGCTTCTGCCCGGTCTTGGGGCTCGGACACGAGGCCCTTGAGGCCCTCATTTGACAATTTACCATAGGATACCCACAGCATCGGCTTGCTCCTTTCTTAAGGTGGTTTAGCGACCCATCGACGGGCAGGTGGTCGATGCCTGAATCACCGCAGGATTAGACCCGTTTCCATCGCATGACTGCCCGCCGTCCACAACGACCATTCACCTCCCTTCTGATGAGAATTCTCAGGGCGCTCCGCTGAGACGCCAAAAAGCGATCCGCAGGCGGCGCGGAACCCAACGCAGGGGAGCGATGAATCGCAGGGCTGAAAACGGCTTCTGAGATGTGGTGATGAACGCAACAGCAGGGTGGTATGGTCCGCACCTCAATGAAATGGTGCGGTGGGGCAGGCGATTCACCGGTGCAGCGGTTCAGGTCGGGCAGCGGGGATGCAGGTGAGGAAGGGGGCGGAAACGGCAGCCACCGCCGCTCACCCCTCCTTGGGACACGACAGCGGCGCGATGGCGCCCGGGCTGCTCGTCCGCGCTTCTCTTTGTCTGCGAAGCACCAATAGTTAGTGTAGGCGCCAGCGGGTGTGATTGGCAAGTCTTGAGGGAGAGATTTGCCAATTTTCTTGCCGTGCCGCCGCCAGAAGCGCTTGCCAGACGGAGCCGTCGGTGTGCCGAGGGCACCCGTCACCGGCCGGCGAGATGGACAGCCGCCCGCTGAAGTGGAATGCCCATCCTGCCGGCGGTGCCGGCGCCGACCTGGGCCGCCCAGCACCCCGCATCGGCTGTAAAAGGGCAGCACCAGGGGGGTTGATTTCATCGCCAAATCGACTATGGTGCGCGCATGGATTCAATCGGGAAGGCACGCGAGGCCCTGGTAAACGATTTGGAAAAAGCGGTCTGCGGTGAGGTGTACGCCGACACCCTTACCCGCCACCTCTACAGCACCGACGCATCCGATTACTGCAAGGTGCCGGTGGGCGTGGTCGTGCCCCGCCATTTAGACGACATTCAGGCGGCGGTGGCAATCGCCGCCCGCCACGGCGTTCCCGTCATCCCCCGGGGGGGCGGCTCCAACCTCTCCGGCCAGACCGTGGGCACCGGCCTGATTATGGATCACTCCAAATACCTGGACAAGGTGTTGGAGATCCAACCGCAGGAGCGCTGGGTGCGGGTGGAGGCCGGCGCCGTCCTCGACGCCGTCAACGCCGCCTTGGCGGCCCACGGCCTGATGGTGGGTCCCGATCCCTCCTCGAGCATGGTGGCCACCATGGGCGGAATGGCGGGCAACAACTCCACCGGCGCCCACAGCTGTCGCTATGGCATGCTGGGTGATTACATCCAGGAAATGACCGTCATTCTGGCCGACGGCAGCCGGGCCCGTCTGGGCCCCGTGGATACCGCCGCAACGGCCGCCCTGGCCCGCCGGGACACACTCGAGGGCCGTCTCTATCAACGGATCCCTGAGATTCTGGCCGCCTACGGCGAGGAGATCGAAACCGGCTATCCCCACACCTGGCGGAGCGTTGCCGGCTATCGCCTCAACCAGCTGATGGCGGACCGCAAGGCGGGCCTTCCCTTCAATCTGGCCCCCCTCCTAGCGGGCAGCGAAGGCTCCCTGGCCGTCATCGGTGACCTCAAGCTCAGGGTGGTGCCCCGGCCCGGGGCGGTGAACCTGATGGTCCTGCACTTTCCCGGCGCGACCGAGGCCCTGGAGATGGTGCCCGCCATCCTCGACCATCAGCCCGCCGCCGCAGAGTTGATGACGGCCCCCTCCATCCTGTTGGCCGACGCCCATCCCCTCTATCGCCGGCGCCTGCGCCGCTTCGTGCAGGGCAATCCCGGGGCCATCCTCATCGTCGAGTTCGCTGAGGCCACGCCCGAGGAATTGGCGGGGCGCCTCAGCGGGTTCGGCCAATGGCTGCAGCGCGCAGGCTATCGCCAGCCCCTTACCCATTGCGACACCACCGACCAGGTGGCCAACGTGTGGTCATTGCGCAAGGCGGTCTTCGGCCTGCTCCTCAGCAAACCCCGGGCCGACAAGCCCATCTGGATCATCGACGATCCCAGTGTCCCGGTGGAGCGCCTGGCCGCCTACACCCAGGATGTGGTGGCCTTGGGCCGCCGCTATGGCCTGGAGATCAATTTCGACGCCCATGCCTCGGCCGGCTGTCTCCACATGGGGCTCAAGATCGATCTGAAAACCCGGGCCGGCCTGCGGACGCTTGAGCTGCTCGCGCATGAGATCCTTGACGTGGTGCTGGCCCACCATGGCAGTTCCACCGGCGAGCACGGCGAGGGGTTGGCGCGCAGCTATTTCAACGAAAAGCTCTTCGGACCCCGCCTGCACCAGGCCTTCAAAGCGGTGAAGCGGGCCTTTGATCCCGACGGCCGCCTCAATCCTCACAAGATCCTCGACCCGATCGCGCCCTGGGATACGGGCTGGCTGCGCTACCACCCGGACTACCGCACCCCCCTGGCGCCGGCACAAACCCATCTTGACTTCAGCGCCTACGGCGGCTTTGCCGGCCTGGTGGAGATGTGCAACGGCATGGGCATCTGCCGCTCCATGTCGGCCGGCACCATGTGCCCCTCCTATCGGGCGACCAAGGCGGAGCTCCACAGCACGCGGGGGCGGGCCAACGCGTTGCGGGCGGCCATCACCGGTGGCCTCGGCCCCATGGGCCTCGGCGCCGAGGCCCTCCATCGGGCCATGGATCTCTGCCTGGCGTGTAAGGCCTGCCGCAGCGAGTGCGCCGCCAAGGTGGACATGGCCAAGCTGAAGGTGGAGTTTCTCGCCCACTACCAGTCTGTCCACGGGATCCCCCTGCGGTCGCGGGCCATCGCGGCCCTGCCCCAGGCCGACGCCGTGGCCAGCAAGGCCCCCCGCCTGGCCAATCGTCTCTACCGCAGCGCGGTCTTCCGTCGAATATTGGAGCGCGGCCTCGGGATCGACCGCCGCCGCCGACTGCCCCTCCTGTCGGCGGAGACCTTCCAGCAGTGGTACCGACGCCGGAAGGTTGGCGCGGCGCCCAACCGCGGTGATGTGATTCTCTGGGACGACTGCCACCTCAGCTATCACGAGCCGTGGATCGGCCGGGCCGCCGTAGCGGTTCTGGAGGCCGCTGGCTACCGGGTGATCGTGGTGCCGGGACGACGCTGCTGCGGTCGGCCGCACATCTCCAAAGGGCTGCTCGACAGGGCGCGCTCCAACGCCCGCCACAACGTGGCACTGCTGCTGCCCCACATTCGCCGAGGGGTGCCCCTCATCGGCGTGGAGCCCAGCTGTATCGCCTGTTTCCGCGATGAATACCCCGACCTGCTCAAGAGCGAAGCGGCCCGCGAGGTCGCCGCCAAGGCCTACTTCTTCGAGGAGTTCATCGCCGAGCTGGCTGCAGCGGGCGAGCTGCGCCTGCGCTTCACACCCCAGCCGCCCAGGCGCACGATCCGGCTCCACACCCACTGCTACCAGAAAGCCTTCGGCACCGCCGAACAGGTGGTAGCCCTCCTGGAGCTCGTCCCCAACGCCGATGTCGAGGAGATCGCGGCGGGCTGCTGTGGCATGGCGGGGGCCTTCGGCTTCGAGCAGGAGCACTACGAGATCTCCATGGCCATCGGCGAGGCGGCCCTCTTCCCCAGTGTGCGGACAGCGGCACCGGAAACCCTGATCGCGGCGGCGGGCACGAGCTGTCGCCAGCAGATTACCGATGGCACCGGCCGCCGGGCGCAGCATCCCATCCAGATTCTGTCCGCAGCACTGGCGGCAACACCCTTGTGATCGACGCCTAACCTGGCCGGCGGCCACGAGTCCGAGTTTACCAATCAAAAACCATGGCGCGGGGGTGCCCCCATCCCCCCATGCAACCGCTGCGCTCTCACCGCACCGCTCAAGAAGCCGTTGACAATCCGTAAACAAAGCCATTAAAAGAGAGGCTTCTGCGGCGCCCTGCCGCGGACCGATTGCCACCACCCCGAACCGCTGGACCGGAGAACACCGAGCGACGCCCATGTGGATCCCTGCCCGATCGCCCCTCGCCCCTCCCGAACGTTCGCCGATGACCGTGGATCGCCGCAGGATGATCCGATGAAGATCGATCTGAAGAAGGGACGGGGCACTGTTTCGCTCATCGTACCCGATGCCGAGGCGATCCAGCGCCTCAGCGGGCCGGAGATCCCCGCACTGACGGTAACCGAGCTCCAATCGCGGGTCCGTCGGGGCATACGGGCCCACCTTCCGGCCGGTATCGAGGGCCAAAACGTCGCCATCCTCATCCCCGACGACACCCGGCTGTGGGCCCGGGGAGACCTGGTCGTTCCCCAATTGGTGGCCACGCTGCGTGCGGCCGGTGTGCGGGAAGAGCGCCTCACGATCATCATCGCCCTGGGAACCCACGCGGCGATCCCATCGGAACGGATCAGCCGGCTGACCGGCCGCCTGGACGTGCAGCGGTGCCGTGTTCTCAACTCGGCCAACCGTGACCGGTCCCGACTGGTTCACATGGGCCGGACATCCCGCGGGACGCCGGTGGATATCACCCGAGAAGCCGTCGCGGCCGACCACATCATCATCTTCGGCGGCATGTTGCACCATCTGCTGGCGGGTTACGGCGGCGGGCGCAAATACATTCTTCCGGGTATCGCCGGCTACGACAGCGTCCAGCAGAACCACGCCCTGGCCATCACCGCGACGGGCGCCCCCCATCCCCGCGTGGGGCCCGCCATCCTGGCCGGCAACCCCGTGCACGAGGATCTGGAGGAGGCCGCCGACATCTTCCTCGAAGGGAAAAGCTGCACCTATGTTGCGGTGGCCGCCAACGGCAAGGGAGAGCTCTTCTACTGCCGGGCCGGCGCCCTGCGGGAGACCTTCCGCGATGGTTGCGCACGGCTGGACGCCGCCTGCAGCGTCCCCCTACCGCAACAGGCCGACTTTGCCGTGATCTCGGCCGGCGGGCACCGCACCGACGGCCAGCTCTATCAGGCCACCAAAGCCCTCTTTAACGCTGCACGCGCCGTGAAGGCGGGCGGCCGGATCCTCTTCGTGGCTGGGTGCGCCGAAGGGGTGGGCAACGCGCTGTTCGCCGATGCCCTCATCTCCCATAAAGACGCTCCGGCGGCGCTGGGACGCCAATTATGCGAAGACTTTTCCATGCCCGCCTACGTGGCCCTGCGGGTGATGGACCTGCTGAAGCGCTACCGGGTCACGCTGGTGTCCGACCTGGCGCCGGATCGGGTCCACGCCTTGGGCTTCGACACCACCGCAGATCCGCAGGCAACGCTGGATCAGCTCCGCGGGCGCGGCATCGTCATCCCCTTTGCCGAGAACATCCTGCCCCGGCCGGGGACGGATGACCACCGATAGGAGATCGCCAACACAGATCGACCCAACCGAAGGAGGCGCAATGAAGAGACGAACCTTTCTGAAACAGGCCGGCATCGGCACCGCCGCGGCAGCGGCATCGCTGAGCATCGGCGCACCAGCCGTCATCGCGGCCGACAAGAAGATCCGCTGGCAGGCGACCAGCTTCTGGAATCCCAAAGTCAAGATCATGTTCGACGGCATTCGGCAGTTCTGCGAGAACGTCAAGGAGATGTCCGGGGGGCAACTGGAGATAAAACTCTACGGCGGCGGAGAGTTGGTGCCCCCCTTTGGCGCCTTCGACGCCGTGGCCAAGGGGACGGTGCAGATGGGCTCGGGTTCGCCCTATTTCTGGGCGGGCAAGTCCACCGCCTTCAACTGGTTCGGTTCGATCCCCTTCGGCATGAACGCCCAGTCCATCAACGCATGGTTCTACGAGGGCAACGGCATGACCCTCATGACCGAACTCTATGACCGCTTCGACCTGGTCCCCCGCATCGTGGGCAACTCCGGCGTCCAGATGGGGGGCTGGTACCGCAAGAAGATCACCTCGCTGGAAGATTTCAAGGGGCTCAAGATGCGGATCGGCAGCATCGCCGGCAAAGTGCTCTCCGAGGTGGGCGTGACCACCGTGATGATGCCGCCCGCCGAGATCTTCCCCGCCCTGGAGCGGGGGGTGGTGGATGCCGCCGAATTCGTGGGGCCGGTCCACGACATCCTGCTGGGCCTCTATAAGGTGGCCAAATACTACTACACCCCCGGTTGGCACGAACCCGGACCGGTGCTCGACATCTTCTTCAACAAAAAGGCCTACATGGAGCTGCCGCCCCACCTCCAGCGGATCCTCGACATCGCCGCCGCCGACATCAACATCCGCACCCTGGCGGCCTTTGACAACCAGAGCGGCGCGGCGCTGGACAAACTGATCACCGAGCATGGGGTCCAGGTGGAAGTCTACCCCGACGACGTGATGCAGAAACTCAAGGCCATCTCCAAGGAGGTCATCGAGGCCGAAGCCCAGAAGGATCCCTTCGCTGCCAAGGTGCACGCCGACTATATGGCGTTCATGGCCAAAACGGCCGTCTGGGGCAAAATGTCGGAGAAGGTCTACTGGAACACCATGGCCGGATGAAGCGCTGGCTGACGATATACGTGCGCTGGACGGACCGGCTCAACACCTGGATCGGCAGCACGGTGGTGACCGTCGCCGTGCTGCTCTTTATCCTGGTGATCTTCTCCAACGTGGTACTGCGCTACGTGTTCAACACCAGCTTCGTCTTCATGGCGGAGCTGGAGTGGCACCTCTTCGCTTTTGTCTTCCTGGTAGGGGCCGGCTTCACCCTGCTCCATGACCGCCACGTGCGGGTAGACATCTTCTACTCCCGGATGCGGCGCCATCGGCAGGCCTGGGTCAATCTGATCGGGGTGGTCGGCCTGCTCATCCCCTGCTGCTACCTGGTATTGACCACGACCATTCCCTGGGTGGTGGACGCCTACCGGGTGGGGGAGACCTCATTGGACCCCGGCGGCATCCAGGCCCGCTTTCTCATCAAGGCCGCCCTGCCCTTGGGCTACCTGCTCATGCTGCTGCAGGGTATCTCCCTGGGGATCAAGAGCGCCTTCATCCTCGCCGGCAGCCCCCTGCCGCAGGAGCCGGAGGCGTAGCCATGGGAGCCCCCAACATCGCTTCGCGGCGACCTGCAGCGGAGCGACCCATCCACACAATCGGCAACGCCGATTCCCCAGCAGCGGAGTCCGGCCATGCTCATTGATCTCCTGCCCCTCTGGATGGCCGACTACCTGGCGGCCTGGCTCTTTCTGGTGCTCACCATCGCCCTCATGGTGGGCTTCCCGGTGACCTTCACCATGATGGGGACCAGTTTTCTCTTCGGTCTGATCGGGCTTTCGCCCAGCTTTTTCGATCTGCTGCCGCTGCGCATGTGGGGCATCATGACCAACACCATGCTCATGGCGGTGCCGCTATTTATCTTCATGGGGTTGGCCCTGGAGCGATCGGGGTTGGCCCGGGAACTGCTGGAAACCATGCAGGCCCTTTTCCGCAACGTGCGGGGTGGCCTGGCCATCTCGGTGGTGGTGGTGGGGGCGCTCCTGGGCGCCTCCACCGGCATCGTCGGCGCCACGGTGGTCACCATGGGCCTCATGTCCCTGCCCACCATGCTGGAACATCGCTATTCGCGCAGCTTCGCCGCTGGCACGGTGGCCGCCTCGGGCACCCTGGGCCAGATCATCCCCCCCAGTCTGGTGCTGCTCCTCCTGGGACCCGTCATGGAGGTCCCCATCGGCGACATGTTCGTCGGCGCCCTCCTGCCCGGCCTGATCCTTGTCCTCCTCTACTGCCTCTTTATCTGGCTCTCCTCCTTTGCGGGGACGCGGCACGTGCCCGCCGCCCATGAAAGGCGGATCGCCTTTGATCCGGCGTTTCTGCGCCGCATCTGCAAGGCCCTGGTGCCCCCCCTCTTCCTCATTCTGGCCGTTTTGGGCACCATCTTCGCCGGCATCGCCACCCCCACTGAATCGGGCGCCATGGGGGCCGTCGGCGCCGTGCTGCTCACCGCCCTCAATCGCAAACTCTCCGTCCCCCTGCTGCACGAGGTCGCCAAGGAGACCATCAAGATGACCTGCATGGTCTTCATCATCATCATGGGAGCGACCTGTTTCGCGCTGGTCTTCCGGGGCCTGGGGGGCGACGATCTCCTGCGGGAGTTCATCGATAGTCTTCATCTGCAGGGATGGCAACTGGTCACCATGGTGATGGTGTTCATCTTCCTGTTGGGCTTCTTTCTCGACTTCATCGAGATCACCTATATTCACATCCCCATTATCGCCCCCATCGTGGTGGACTACGGCTACGACCCCTTGTGGTTCGGCATCATGTTCGCCGTCAACCTTCAGACCTCCTTCATGACCCCGCCCTTCGGCCCCTCCCTCTTCTACCTCAAGGGCGTCTCCCCCCCCCAGGTGCAGACCACCCATCTCTACAAGGGCATCATCCCCTTCGTGGTGCTCCAGCTCATCGTCCTGGTCATCATCGCCCTGTGGCCGGATCTGGTGACCCGGCTGCCCAAGCTGGTCTACGGCTACTAATGGGGGTGCCGCATGGATGAAAAAACGATCTGCCAGAACATCAAAACCATTCGCCAGCGAAATGGATGGACCCTGGCCCAGCTGGCGGCAGCCTGCGGTCTGACCAAAGGATATCTCTCCAGGGTGGAACGCTCGGAGAAGGCGCCCCCCTACACCACGCTCAACAAGATCGCCCACGCCTTGGGGGTGGAGGTGACGACCCTGCTGGCGCGTGATCTGGTACCGCGGCCGGCGGCCGATCCCCGCATCAGCATTCAAAAGAGCGACAGGGGGACCTATATCCGGGGTGCCGGTCAGCCGGCATGCTATGATTACCAGATCCTGGCCGGTGAAAAAGCCGGCAAGAACATGGAGCCCTTCATCATCTACGCACCCCATGAGCTGCCCAAGATGTTCTCCCACGAGGGCGAGGAGTTCATCTATGTCCTCGAGGGCGCGCTAGAGTTGATCTACGGTGACGAGGTCTATCGGCTGGAGGCGGGGGACAATGCCTACTTTGACAGCCGCGTGCCCCACTCCGGCAGAAGCGTCGGTGAGGGAGCGGCCAAATTGCTGGTGATCATCTATTTATACAAGCGACACGGCCGGTAGTGACAGCGCTTGGCGGTTGGCGGACGGCCGCGCCTCAGCGGCGCCGCTCTGTCACCTGAATGCGGTGAATGAGCCAGCGGGGCCTTGTGCCAAGCCGAGGCCGCTGAAACGCCATCGATAGATCGAGGAGGCCCGCATGATTGGTCCTTTTGTCAATTCCACTTCCGTCGCCGTGGGCAGCCTCCTCGGCGCCTCCCTTGGCCGTCATCTGCCGGAGCGGCTGCGCACCCGGCTTCCGCTGGTCTTCGCCATCGCCGCCATGGGTATCGGGGCGGTTATGGTCGTGAAGGTGAAGACCATGCCCGCCATGGTCCTGGCACTGCTCTTCGGCACCATCATCGGCGAGCTGATGAACGTGGAAGGCGCGCTTCAGAAGCTGGCAAACACGGCCAGAAAGGGGGTGGAAAAAGTTCTCCCGCCGCCCGAAAGCGGTATCTCCGAAGCGGAGTTCATGGACAAATTCACCTCAATGATCGTGTTGTTCTGCGCCAGCGCACTCGGCGTGTTCGGCCCCATGCGCGAGGGGATGACCGGGGATCCGACCTTGCTCATCATCAAAGCGTGCATCGATTTTTTCACGGCCATCATTTTCGCCACCTCATTGGGCTACACCCTGGCGACCGTGGCCGTGCCCATGTTGGTCGTACAGTCCAGTCTATACTACGCGGCAACCATTGTTCTGCCGCTGACGACGCCCGTCATGATCGACGACTTTTCGGCAGTGGGGGGCCTCGTCCTTTTGGCCACCGGCTTCAACATCGGCGGCATTGCCAAATTTCCCCTTGCCAATATGCTGCCGGCCCTCTTCATCGCCATGCCCGTCTCGGCGATGTGGAATCTGTTTATGGGCTGAAGCACGCGAAGGGGATTACGGTCGAACGCGCAACGGCCCTCTTCGCCAGGCCATCTTCCATGGGTGCGGGCCATGGACAGGGTGGGCATGGTCGGCATCCCCTGAAAGGCAGCCAACCCGAGGGGGGACGATGGGCGCGCTTCACCGGCGCTTGCGCAGCGGGGCCGGCAGGGCAAGGCAAGCGCAGTAAAGCGGATGGAGAAGAGATCGCGCCATCAGGCGCAGGTCGCCGATTGCAGTCGCGTCACCCGCTGCAGAACGCGGCTCATATCCTCCAAGCTATAAGGCTTGGTGACGATATCGACAAAGCCGTATTCGATGAAGTTGGCCATGATGGGATCGTTCGAATAACCGCTGGATACCACCGCTTTGACCTCTGGATCGATCTGTTTCAATTGCGCGAGGGTTTCCCGCCCGCCCATCCCCCCGGGAATGGTCAGATCCAGAATAACGATATCGAAGGGCGTGCCGTTGTCCAGGCTCTTCTGATAGACATTGCACGCTTGATGCCCGTTCTCGACCACCGATATGTGATAGCCCAGTTTTGAGATCATTAACTGCGCCATATCCCGGATAAAGTACTCGTCATCCATCAAGAGAACACGCCCTTTGCCCGAAGCGATGGCGGGATCGACAGAGACGCGCCGTTGTTCGGCGCCTCGGGAGACGGGCAGGTGCACGTGGAAGCGGGTCCCCTTGCCGGGGGTAGAGGTCACCGAGAGCGATCCCTGATGTTTCTTGATGATGGCGTAGGCGGCCGTCAAGCCCAGTCCGCTGCCCTCACTCTTGGTGGTAAAGTAGGGATCGAAAATTTTGGACACGTGCTCGCGCGGTATGCCGCACCCCTGGTCTGCGATGGTCAGGCGAAGGTAATCGCCGGCAGGAAGCTTCAGCGAATTTAGGCCCGGCAGCGCTTCAGCGGTCAGCCGAACGTGGATGACGCCGCCGTCCGGCATGGCCTGGTTGGCGTTCAGGATGAGGTTGTGGACCACCTGACCGATCTGGCCCTCATCGACTTCCACCGGCGGGAGGTTGTCATCGATCTCCATATTGGACACGACATTGGACCCTCGGAGCGAGAAGGAGATCGTGTTTTGCAGGGTCTCGGCGAGGGAAACGACCTTCTTGACCGGCTCCCCCCCTCTGGAGAAGGTAAGCAGCTGCTGGGTGAGCCCTTTGGCTTGAAGAGAAGCGTTCTCCATTTTTTCCAACCAGGGGATAACGGGATCGCCCGGAGGGGCATCCACCTTCGCCAAAGAGAGATTCCCCATGATGGCCGTCAGGTAGTTATTGAAGTCGTGGGCGATGCCGCCGGCAAGGATGGCCATGGACTCGAGCTTCTGGGTCTTCAATCGCTCTGCTTCAATCTGACGTTTGTCGGTGATATCCCGGAATACCAGCACCACACCGATAACCTCGTTGCCCGTGCTCAAAATGGGCGCGGCACTGTCCTCGATGACATATTCTGCCCCGCTGGCGCTGATCAAGAGGGTGTGGTTGGCCAAACCAGATATCAGGCCGGTCTGGACCACTTTCTGGACAGGGTTCTCCAGTGGTTCCCGCGTTCGTTCATTGACGATCTGGAACACGGACACCAGCGGTTTCCCGTTGGCCTCGGCCTGTGAATAGCCCGTCAGTGTTTCGGCGATCCGATTCAGCAAGGTCACCCGACCCTCCCGATCGGTGCAGATAACGCCATCGCCGATACTGTGGAGGGTAATATTCAAACGCTCCTTCTCCTCGGCGATGGCGTCTTCCGACCGCTTGCGCTCGGAAATGTCGATGGCAAGACAGACGATGCG